>MDTG01241065.1_pt1 | contig 20302 bp, 16 predicted proteins | sample 811421 | NCBI WGS metagenome assembly MDTG01 (sample SAMN05326645, study PRJNA326480) | marine metagenome | isolation source: seawater | place: Pacific Ocean: South East | collected 2011
AAAACGGAGCCGTCGTTTACCGTGATACTGGTAGCCGAATTTGTTATGCCAGACGCTAGTGTGGACTTACCGTTATTTGAAAACTTTACAGCCATCTGAATTACCTCAAGTTAGCGTTACTAATAATTATGAAACAGTAACGGTCCAGGTAATAGTCATTGCGTCAGACGCGCCTTTGTTTACAACGGAAAAAACTGTGCGGCACAGCATCGTGCCACTAGATGAAGCATTAAAAAGACCGGCTTCAGTAATAGCACCAGTAGCATCACCAGCAGCAAATGTACAAACATAAGCAACTTCGTTGTTAGTTACTGTTGTGCCTGTCAGCGCATTACGGTCAAGCTCACTACCAAGAGCAGTATCACTAGCAGCAGCTGCAGTACTTCCAGTACCAACAGCCATATGCGACATAGCAGTAGCAGTAGCATCTTTCATACGGCTTGCTACATAACCTTTACCGGCAGTAACAACAAGGTTATCAATTTCCTGTACGACTTCGTCGTTAACAGCAATCGAAACTCGTCCCTTCATTACAAAATCATCATTCAACATTTTTCGGCTCCTATGCGTTTAGGGTAAACCCGTTTATCGGGCTCGTGTTAAGTACCGAACTTGCGCCCGATACAAGGTTAATGGAAATACTCTCACCAACAGACGCGCTATCAGAAAGTGTATAGTCCAAGCTAATTGCTAACAGTTCCGTTGGTGCGAAACTGTCAGACAAACCCTTCGATAAAGACATAGCATGATCTTCTGTCATCGAAAAGATATTTGTCTTGTTGCCGTTTACTTGCTTCGCAACGGCATCAACATCAGTAAAATCATCAAGCGTAAAGCTGTCTGAAAAAGACCGATTAAACGTTGTAACTCTTGAAAGCGATTCACTCATAGAAAGTGAATCTGCTGGAGCAAGCGAAGTACTTAAAGCAGCTTGTTCGCTAACAAGTGTAGTGTCTGACAGGCCTTTGTCTAAACTGTATACATGATTTTCAGACATGGTAAGCAAATCAGTGGGTACTAAATCAACTGCTAAAGAAATTGATTCGCTAACAGTCGCGGCGTCAGTAAAGTCCCTCACAATTGTAATAAGCAAAAAGATCGACTCGGTTACGCCTACACTGTCGGATGGGTTTTTATTAAAGACAAATGTAGGGTCGGTGTCCCCCATAGAAAAACTATCGGACACAGGACGTTCAAAGAGGATAGCCGCGACCTCGCTAAGCGTAGCTTCTGTTCCAGAACGGAAATAACGGTTAAGTGTATCGGGGTCAATTTCAACAATCATTTGACCATCGATAAGTTCAGACACAATCTTTACGTCGACGCGTTCAAGTAAACCGCGTAGTTCATTCGCAGAAACTGTGTATTTGACGGCCATTAGTCGAAATCACCTCGAACGTTAAACTTAATAAGATCGTAAATTGTTTGGATACCCCCAGTACTAAACGTAATTTCTACTTCTCCTTCAAAAACGCCCGGCGTTGTAAAAGTTGAAGGAAAGTCAGTCGCTGCCTTACCATTTGCTGCGTCTGTTATTGTCATTGTTAACGTCTTAGTTATTGTGTCTGACCCGACCTCGCGAATGCGCATTTTAACACTAGCGCCAGTTAAGTTAATCGGGGCCCACGTTGTGTTATCGTTCTCGTCTAGCACCTTACCTGATGCAGCGGTGTTGCTGTCTTTAAGGTTAACTGTTACTTCCGGCAGGGAATCCCCAGTAACAAATTTTACAGTTTCACTATAAGCCATGGGTTAACCTTTCAATTTACCGATAGACTTGAGACCAAAGCTCGCGCCTATAGATGCCAAGATGCCCCATTGAATCCACTCAGGGGCGGTACGAAGGAAGTCAAAACCCTGCTGCATATACGGCTGTGCCGCAGGAATGAAGGATCCGGCTATGATCGCGATAAAACAAATCGTCCAGGCCTCGTCTTTCCACGAGTCTGCCGAAGCGTCCATAGCTTTTTCTTCCCAGCCGCCGTCTTGCTCCAACTTTTTAATCTTCGCGTTGACTTTAGCTTCTTCTACACGTGCTTTGAGTTCGGCTTTCTTTTGCCGACCTTCCATAAACTTTGTAGCAACACTGGCAACAGGGCCAAACAAACTCTGTAACATCAATAACTCCAAATCGTGGGACGCGGCGCTCCGTCAAGCATCTCACTTGTGGCGGTGTCCAGATGTATAAAACGACTGGCTGGATCGCCTTTCTGGGCAATTCCTATGCCCGTAAACACATTTAGTTCAATAGCAGCGGCTAAGAGCTCATACGCATCACCATACGATACTTTAAAGTCCGCGGCCACCCCATATGAATGAGCGCCGGGACGTGTCTTGTTGGCCTCAATAGGGTGTTCTATAGGGTCTCTATATGCACTAGTTACAATCATGGGTTTTCCGTAAACCTCACGAAGTATCTGTATCTGCTCCATAAAGTCAGTGTTCATATCACAGTAACCTGTGGCCGAACACTCAAACTCTTCTCTGCTAAAATTTGGATACTTGCTCCAATCCATTTCACTCACCACTTAACTCTGTCAGCCCAGTAGGCTGCCGACATTTTTCCCTTAGATATGTTGCGGCGATGACGAGCCTTGAAACTTGCCCGTTTCTTTTTCATGCGGTCACTTTCGCCTTTCTTAGGCTTACCGGCAGTCTTAGCTCCCTGTTGCCCAAAACGAATAGTCTTGATTTTATCGCCTTCTTTAGCGACTACAATATGACTTTTCTTAGGGTGGTTAGGTGTACGCTTCGGTTTGTTGAAGCCGCTTACTCCAGCTCTAGCCAATCTAGGGTCTTTCTTTCTAGCCATTATTAGCCTCACTAATACTACTGTACATTATTTAACACAGGAACCGTTCTCATGTAATCCCCATCTATAAACACATCATCGATTGCATCAGCAAACGGGATGTTTGCAATAACAGGGCCGATCGGGCCTTCCCATTTTAAGCTTTCAACAGCGGTAAGAGCTAAAGTAAACGGCCCAAGAATCCCTGAACGATCAATACCTACCTCAAATAGATACTCATCAATATCCATGTAATCCGACCTAAAGACACGCTTACTAGCGTCAATGCCCGGAAGAATAGCTTGTACAGTCCATTTAGTGTACTCACGAAGCTCAAGACCCAAAGCTGTTAAAGGCAACATCATACCCGCAGCCATCAGAAGCAACATCGCACCACCTTGGAAGTTGCCGTCTTCGCTGTAACGGTTTTTAACCTCACGGCCCATTCCGCCAAGTACAGTTTTACCATACGCATAGAAATACGATTTCAACTGCCATATAGCAGTAAAGTATGGGCTCGATGCCCAAGATGGACGTTGCGCTGGATTAGGACGGATAATTGACTCTTCAGCAAACCTAACAACCGCTTCACGGATTTTTTCATTACTCTTAATATCTAAGTGGTCGTTTTTCTCATCATAAGCAGCTAGTACTTCGTCTCGTGTAAGTCCAAGCTCCTGAAGATAGCGGGCTTCCCGGGCACCAAAATCTTTTTTGGTAGCTGTGCGAATCAAGAACATGCGGCCTGCACCTGCTGCCATGATACGTGTCGCACGTGTGTACCAGTTCAGCCCTGTGTATTTAAAGAACCCGGCCATAGTTTTGCGCGCCCACGTGTTAGCAAAGTCAAGCTCCCCAACTGCAATAAACATATTGTCCATTGCTTCCATTGTGATTACGCCAACATCTTGAGCAAACTGAACACGCTCGCCCACGCCAGTGAAGGACTCTTTGAAGCCTGAGAACACCTCTTTGTAGAACGCTTTGACGTTATCAAATTCTTTTAAACGAACACCAATACCTGCAAGGTCAGTGACAGACGCGAACACAGTAAACAACAGCGTTGTGAGTGCTGTGTGCACCGCAGCAATACTATTAAACAAGCGCCACCCGCCAGACATACCTTGGCCCTTCTTACCCAACTGAGCTAGAACGGCGTCGTCTAGATGCTCCCGTATAGCCTCGGGCGCAGCATCTATCTGGGATTTAATAAACCTATACCCCCCACGACGTTCGTACTCGACTTTACGTGTTAGCTGATGAAAGTATTGAATCATCGCCATACCAGCAGGCTGCATAAACCCTGCTTCACGGGCTGCCGCGGTAGATACTTTAGCAAGCTCTCTTGAAAGGGCAGCATCCATACCGGGCGACAGGCGTGCTTTTTCTTTAGCTTCGTTAATTATTTCGCGGGCCCGCTTAATAGTAATACCGCGCCGCTCAGCAAGCCTCTCAGCTTGATAGCCAATCTCGTCTAGCTCGCGCCGCAACCGTGCGTCTGCTTCGGTTTCACCGAGTCTAATGTCTTCGCTTGTTTCGTTCTCATCTACATATGCAAGTAAAGCGTCAATTCTCTCTGAAGAAATACCAGATTTAAGCAACAACGTTCTAAACCCCTCTGGGTCTTCCTGAATAGCTACAAAATTCCACATACGAGGTGCGTAGTTTAGACGTTTTTGTATTGCAAACCACGGACGGCCGGTTTTGGGGTTTGTGATATACTCATCGAAAATGTCTGAGAAAAGCTCACGAACCTTTAAAGCATTAGCCGCAATGGTATCGCCAGCGTCTGCACGTCTTTGTAAATCAATATCTGGAACAGTTTCATCTTGTGCCAACTCTAAAGCACCTTCAACTTCTGGTACTTCCCAAGCGTTCTCTTCAGCTTTGATGCTTAGACCAAATATCCCGGCTAAACGGTTATTGAACTCTCGATTTTTTCTTCCTTTAGCTTCGTGAAAGCCCACGCCTTCAAAAGAGCTAGACTTTGCGTAAAAGAATTGAGCTATCGCAATACCTTCAGGGCCTTGCTCACGCAACCAGCCGTCGACAGAACTTAACATTCTGCTTAGCCATTTGTACGAGCCAGATTGAAGTATTTTTTCGACAACAGATTTATAACTATCAAGAAGCCCGGGCGCCCTGTCTTTAATTTCTTTTCGTACATCAATCGCTATTTCACGAGCAGCGTGTTGTGTAGCCCAGCCAACTTCATCGTATTCATCCACTAACTCGCGGGTCTTACGTTTATGCTCAGCAACCACCTGATCAAAATAGGTTTTCACAAATGGTTGATTGTCATATGCAGTTTTAGCCTCGTTATAGGCGGCGTCTGTTTCACCTTCTCGTTGTGCACGAAAAGGTACACCGACTTGTGCGTTCGTAGTTGTAGCCTGAGCAATACGGCCGCCAAGTATCTGGCTCACAGCTTTCATAAAACCTTTGATTTTCTTAGCAATCTGTTTGAAATAAGATTTTGCGCCGGTATCAGCCTCGGCCGACTCATTTAATAAGAACACTGCAACTTGGTCTGCGTAAAACTCTTCAAACCCGAGCGACATAAGCTCTTCAGCATCTGCATATTGAGACGGTACTTCGCCACCCATTTCCTCAACATGGCGTTGAAACGCTTCGAACAGCATCTTGCCGCGAGGTTTGTCGAGTAATGACTGCATTTCTTCTTTAAAAAGTATGTGCCCGATTTCGTGAGACAGCACTGCGCCTAAGGCGGCGTCGCTAAGTGTTCCAGACTGCACGTCAGTATCATTAATAACAATAATATGAGCATCACCTGTAGTAATCATACGACCAGGTACTCGAACACCATCTTGTGTTTCGTCCATACGAGAAATAGTTTGAGATAAAAACTCAGCAAGTGGTGCATATAGCCCTTTACCTAGTTCTTGTTTTGCCCTGGTTTGAAAGGTTTTTACACCAAGCTCTGAATTTCTAAATGTCGTTACGCGCTCAGCTTCAGGTAAAGCATCGACTTCTTGTAGAACACGGGCTTGGGCATCTTGCCTACTAAGGCCCTCGGCTTCCATTAGTGCATTAGTACGCTCAAATATAGGACCTGATACATACTCGTTCGTGTTTGATATACCAGTTGCTAAAGTTGTATTGCCGCCTACATAAAACTCCCAGTTACTTTTAAGATCGCTCAACGTGAATATGTGTATAGGCTTACTAAACCTAAACAGGCTCATAGCTTTGTTTGCTATGCGGCTTGTTAGCGTGCCCAAATTACCGTTTAGGGTTACTGTGGGTGCTGTTTTACGTTTTACACGGCGCGACTGGCGAATAACTGCTCGACGATTTGCCCCCATTGGTTTTACAGGTGTGACACTCGCGCCGCCAAGAACACGGGCGTCTGACTCACGTAGGGGTGCTCCAGGCATACGATCGCCTGGCATTGGTTGCATTTCAAGCAGAATGCGAGAAGGGCGTGCTTTAGTTTTTTCAGAAGGTTGAGAATTTAACTTACTAAGTTCTTCTTTACGATTCAGCTCGTTAAGAAGCAGCTGCTGGTTCAACGCCTCGTTACGCCGCTCCTCTGGAGAAATTTCTAAGTCTTTTAGTTCATCCCTTAGATCCGCTACAGTTACTTCTATAAGTTCCCCAGTTTCAGGGTCGGGTCTATTCGATTCCTCTCGAGCTACACGGGCTAACGCCTCATTTTCTGATAGACCGTCGCTTTGTAGCTCCGCGACTCTGTCACGTATCCTTATAAGACCAGCATCAACAGGTGCTACTTCTGGAGAGCCCTCGAAACTTTTTCTAATTCTAGCGGCGCGCGCTCTGAACCTTGCATTTATTTTCTTTGTTTTAACTTTTCTATCAGGGTCAGCTTCCCGACGTGGTGAGAACAAGTCTTCGTCTTCTTGGTCTAAGCCGCCTTCTTGACGAAACTCTTGCTCAGCCCTGTCTTCTGGATTGTTAAGAGAGTCTAACTCAATACTGTTATTTTGACGAACCTCTACTCGTTGGCGCTCGCGGAACCTTGGATCAGTCAGCGCAAACAAGTTATCCATAATACGGCCGTCTTGTATTTCTTGCCGTACGTCTTCTTCACTTAGCTGGGCTGTGGTTTTGCGTGGGGCTGTGTCAATATCAGCGGGGTCAAACTCCGTAAACGCAGCAATCTCTGTAGCCATACGAGACTTTAAACTTGCACCCATTAAGTCTATTTCGCGTTCACTACGGCCTTCTGCTCGCATCTCTTCGCGGCGGCGAACAAATTCATCTACGTACTTTTGCCTGATAGCTCCAATATCTTCGTCAAATTCTGCTCTGGCAAGCTGCTCATTAACCCTTTGTTCTTGTTTAACACCCGCTGTACGCTCTGCGTTAGTGCGCGGGTCGGGCGTCAGAAGTAAATTACCTAGTGAGTCGCTGTAGTCTTTTGACTTAACTTCCGCTTGAAGCACTGGGTTAGTGCCGTTGTAACGACCTTCTGCATCAACGTTCCTTGCGGCCTCGGTTGCAAGATCTTGAATGTTAAGTGCTGTGCCTTCAAACGACAGCGCTTTTTCGCGGCCCGCCAACTCACCAAGCATTCTAACTAAGCCTAGTTTAAGTTGCTGCGCTCGGCTTAGCCCTTCACCTACTAAAGTAGCTTGGTCAGCTGTGTTAATAGAAATGCCTTCATTAGCAAGAACACCGAGTTCCACGTTTTGATTGTTGGCTTTACCGTCGATATCACCGAACGGGGAGTGGCCCACTACTACGCGTTGCGTCTCTCCGTCAACTTCTCGATTTTCGGCTATCTCGTTTACTACCCTAAATTTAGGTATTGTAGGTCCAATCTCAGCTCCAGCGCCCCTCTCTGCTCTAGAAACTGCAACTCGAGAAAGTTCAACGGCGCTAGCTTCTACCTCTTGGCCCGTCTCTGGATTAATAATTTGCCTTCTAGCGCGGCGGCGGCCTTGTTCTGTTGGGTACTCTACGATAACGACACGTTGTTCGCCGTCAACAGTTCGGAACTCAGGGAAGTAAGTAGCGATGTCGCTGTTTTCGATAATTAGATTACCTAGTGCTTTTAAGTTATCAGCAGACAGCGAGCCTCTAAATTTTTCTAATACAGATGTGCCGTCGTCTTCCGTGTACCCACGTTGTTCGTATAATTGATTTAAGAGATTAAACCTTTGATTATACTCAGGGTCGTCGAGCGTCTGCTGTTTAAACCGCTCTTGTAGTAGTTGATAAGACGCAACATCTCTTGGTTCACGGCCGCGGTCTTCTTGTGGATTGATGTCAGAGAATGGGCCTTCAGGATCAAACGGTAGACTTCCGGTATCATCAGCATCAATATTTCGCGGGTCTTGTTCTGGGTTTGCGTCAACGACGTTCTGCAACTCGTCAGCTAGTTGCATCTCACGTGCTTCGTCGTCAAAACGAGTTTTGCGGTCTTCTTGAGCTTGTCGCGTATCGACTACATCAATGTTCTGGTTATCAGTAGCAATACCTTCAGCAGCTATCCTAGCCGCTGCTTCACCCTCAGCATTAGTAGCTTCTTCACTGACAACGTTTCCGTTTTCATCTGTAACCCTTACAACACGATCGGCATCAACTGGCTTTGTGTTACTGTAACCTAAAACAGCAACTAGAGACTCTTCAGAAGCACCCGCAGCTAAAACTCCTTGAACTACGTCCTTATCAAACGAAACGATTGTACCTCTTCCAGGGATTCTAGCTGCATACGCAACGCGTCCCTCTCCAGGTGTTTCCACGATTTCGTTTTCTGGGAGACTATCTAGGTTTGTTGTGCCTTCAGGTAACCAAGTAGCCGCCTTTGTAGAGCCTGAGTTAGCTGTCGCATCAATCTGTGCGTCTAAGTCTTTTGGAGATTCAGGAGTTGGGCCCGCCAACGAGTCATCACTAATGTTTGTAGTTTCTGTGTCTATGTCAGCCGCTACTCTTGCATCTGTAGCGTCATCAACCATTTGATTAGCTACTTTAAAAATACCTGTAACCGACGCGCCCGCTGAACCAATAGCTTTACCACCAAAGAAGCCAGCAAACGCGGCTTGGCCTAATCGAAGTTGGGCTTGCTCTGCAGTATAGTTTTCATCTGTAGCAAAGCGTTGAGCAACCATAGTGCCTTCTTGAAGGACTTCAGTACCGCCTTCAATGACGCCGCTCTTTACACCTTGGGTTATAATATCTTGGGCGTATTGTTTTAACGCGCTGTTTCCTGTTTTTGCGGCTCTAGTTGTGGCGTGTTTAGCTAAGCTCTTAAGTATAAACGCCTCGCCCCCAACACCTATAGCAGCAAGAGGTATACCGGTTAAAAGCGACTGAAGCGCTCTAGACTCGTCGAGTTCTACACCAGCTTCATCAAATTCACCAAAAGAACCGCCAGCCATCATAGGGTATTCTTGGCCTAGAGCCCCGACTACGCCGCCGGTTTTTGCCGCCTTACTTGTACCGCGTAGCAGCCCATAACCTGTTTCTAAAATATCTTGTTCTTCGGGCGTCAAAAACTTTTTGCCGCCTTTAAGTCTAGCTTTTTCTGCTATGTCTTCTATGAGTTTTCTAGTTGTAGACTGTGTAACTTTGTTTAGGGCTGTTTTAGTTATGGCGCCTGTTACCGCACCGGCCAAACCTGTTCCGATGGTAGCAACCGCAGAAGGCGCTATCTGACCAGTAGCCCCTGCTATCTGTTGAAAAAATCCATATACTGTAGGTTCGTCGAGAAAAGTCTCAAAGCTCTCTACACCTTCCATGACGTTAGACGCCATCGTTTCGGCTTCTTTGGCGTTATTTAAACGCGTCGCTACACCGTCTTCGTTTCCTAACAACGTATTACCCAAAGCCGCAAAATAATTAAAGTCGCTCTCAAGACCTAAAGCTCCGGCCTTTACTCCGCGCTCAAATGTAGCTGCTAAGCTGCCAGGGGCTGTCACAAGCCGTTCTTGAGACTCAACCACACCGAGCATATCCATGTAGTCATCGTCTCTAACACCCTCTAAAAACCCTGAATAACGGTTGGGGTTTGAGGCTTTGTCAAAAAGATTTATAGCCGACGTAACATCGTTAGTTGTGGTCGCTTGGGTATTTTGAACAAGCATATTCCGCGGCGCGAACTCGCTTCTTACAGAATCTTGTAATTGTTGAATTACATCGGGGGACTGCATGGGCTGTTGTGGTGTTACCCGGCCTAGTTCAGCCATGTCGATACTCGCCCGCAACTCTCCTGGAGTTATGTCTGTGTTCGACTCCATTTTTGCCATAGCTGCTAGCAGCGTGGCTCTAGTATCTTGATTAGATAGGTCTATTTGATCGTCTGGATTTAGACCAGTTCGCTGCGCAATGAAGTCAATGTAGTTGTCTGTGTCGTTCTCACTGGGTGGAGCGAAACGAGATATCGTGTCCCGAACAGTAGAGATACCTTGATTACCATATGAATTAAGAACTCTATCAGCTGCCCGATACCCGAAGCCTACATCGGCAAAACTAGAAAAACCACTGTCCTGTCCTGTTTGCCCAAGCCAGTCATTGTTTTGGTTAAACCGAATATTAAGTGGGTTTTTTGTGCGATCGGCAAGTGCCATTCCCCACCCCCTACTGCCTATTTACTCTAGACGGGATACCTATAAGGACTCGTTTAAGGTCTGGGTTAAGATTCAACTCATCAAGGGGGACTTCAATGTCGTTTTTCGCTCCTGTATTATCTAGGAAGGTAATAGACTTCGCCAAGGTTTTACCATTAACAACCTCAGTATTAATCTTAATCCGGTCTTCCATACCACCCACTTGAAAGAAGTTTGAATCACGAGTGAAAAAGTCCCCAAGTTGATCGGCCCAGTTAAGGGGGTTGAAAACACTACCTTGTCGTTCTTCTGCTTCCGCAGCAACATACGGTATAAGCGCGTTTAGTACTGCTCTTTGATAAGCGGCGCGTTCAGGACCTCGCATTTGTGCTGCCTTGCTTACTAACGCGTCCATTGCTGCTGAAACTTTCGCTTTTACGCCACTACCCAAAATCTGGTCGTCAAATGTAAATCTATTATCGTTAGTCAAGATTTGGCTAATAATTCCCTCCGCCTCTTTAGCGGACGCTATAACGGCTGCATTTGAATCTTTGTCCAGGTTACGTGCGTCTGCTTTCAAATTACGAGTTAAGTTAGCGGCTGAAATTTGCGACGTTATACTGGTTTGTTGGTCATCGACTTCCATCGGACGTGTGTAATCCATTGAACCACGCTGTAATAAGTTAAGTTGTTTTTGGAATGCTTCAGCACGTTCCTGATTCGTCTTACCCTGTCCAACCGAAGCAATAAGAGCAACTTCCAGTTGTTTTGCGCTGGGCAGCTTCCGCATATCTTCAACAGTAGTAACACCGTTCTCGTTTAGATAACGGCGCATCTTAGCCATTTTTTCAGGCGTAACTTCGACAGTGCCTTTTTCAATTTCTGCCCTGAGCTCCGCAGCAGTAAGCGGAACAGTATCACCTGTTTTGAGCTCAGCCATAACAGTGTCCATAGATTTAGCTGACTCAAGAATACGTTCCTTAGTCTCACGAAGAAGTTTGTTCTCGATTTCGGATTTACGGGCCCGAGCTTCTTTAGTTTGAACACCACGAAGACTTCTTGCTTCGTCTTGCAACGCAACAAAATCAGGATGGTTACGGATTAAGTCTCTTTCCGTTTTCTTAATTTGATTTTTTAGACGACCAACATTTCTAGAGGCTTCATTACCACCGCTTGTGCCTAGTTTCTTTTGTTCATCCGCAAGCTGGCGCTTTAATGACTCTAGCTTCGACCGTGTTGCTGGGTTTATAGTTGGTAAGTCTTCTCTAGCTTTAAGCTCCGCAGCGCGCTCATCATCGGCTTTTTGGGTCTCAAGCCCAGTTATATCTACGCCAAAATCTGCAGCTATATTTCTCAAACCTTGTTCATCTGACAGGTTTACAATCCTATAGAAATTAGCCATAGCCGAGTTGTCAGCGGCTAATTTGTCAGCGGCTTGGTCTAAAATAGTTTCTTGCAACAGAACCTTATTTACTTGGCCTTGGTCTCGCAAATAACTACCTGCGTTTTCTTTACCGCCACGAGTTATACCCCGTAAATAAGTATTAGTTACTACTTGATTAAATTCATTTGGGTCCAGCTTAACAACAACATCATCGCCTTGGGCAGTTCTATTTTGTGTAAGGGGCACTTGGCGACCGTCAGGTCGGGTAACAAACGCTGAATAGCTGCCGTCTTCATTAACAACAATATCAGAAACTTCTGTTTGAATCCTACGGCCTTTTTCATCAGTAGCTTGGTTATAAGCTGGGTCCATATTTAAAGCCGCCAAAGCAAGGTCAGGCCGTTCCTTCATAAGACGCGGCACGTCAACCTTCGCTATTTGACCATCGCCTGTTGTATCATATGTTACATAGTTACCAGCAATATCAATGTCACCCAGCAAGTTCTGGCTACGCTGCTTTATAATGGCCTGTTGGTTGACTTCATTCTGTTGAGCAGCAGCTACTCTTGCTTGAGGCGTTTGCCCGCGGCCGATGGTATTTAATGTTCCTAATATTGAGTTAGCTAGCTGTGACATGTCTTACTCCTATATCGCAAACGCCAAGATAGCAGCGGTCCCAAGTGAGGCTACCGTATTTATTGTGTTTGCTTTGGACGCAGCCTTAGCTTGTGTATATGCGTTTTTTAACTGCGTTGCATTTTGCGCAGAAGCGGCAAGTTGAGTTTGAGACGACCTATTTACACCCTGCCCAATATTAATTAAGTCAGACAATAGTTTTTTGTTTGCTTCATCTTGAGCAATTCTAGCGTCGTTTACGGCTTGTATACCCCCAAGCGTAGTACCTCTAGTAAGAGAAGCGTCTAATTGTTGCTGCTGCGCACCTGTTAACTGGCCACCGTATCTAGATAGATTTCTCTCTTGTATTTCTTTAGTCATAGCAGCCGCGTTAGGCGCGTCTAAACGGGCTTGGTCTATAAGACTGGTATCAGTTTGAGCTTTCTCTATCGTGTCTAGTTCAAACTGCCGATAGTTTCGAACCATGTCGTCGTACTCTTGACGGGTTATATCAGCGTATGCTTTATCGGGTTCAGTCACTGAAGGTAGCATTTGACTACCAACAAGTATCCCCGCAGTATTACCTACTGTTATAGGCAACGAAGAAAAAATACTCATAATCTACCTCTTCCCATACAACGAACCGGCTTGGATTCGTTCACTTAAAGTTGTAGGCGCCTTAAAATTTGGGTTGGCTCCCTGAATGACGTTACCAGCTGCATCGGTCGGCAGCTCGGTGCCAACATTTGGAGTAAAGAAAGTTCCTCCACCGGCTATGTTTTTAGCGCCCTGCATAGCCAATGATGACCCGAGCTGCGTGGCTGCATTAAATTTAGCAGTGGCTACATCTTGACTAGCTTTAGCTTTAGCAAGTGCTTCAGAGGTTGCAAGCCTAGATGCATTAGCCATACCACTTTGAGCATCAGCACCCTGTTTTCGGGCTATGCCTAAAACATTAGACTGCATTTGATTTTGGATATTAGTGCCTTGTTGTGTGGCTGAACTTAATTGACCTTGAAGACCTTGGGACATGTCGGACGCAGCATCAATACGTTGCGATTCCTGTAAGGATATATCTTCAGTAAGAGCCTGCATAGTGTCTGCGTTTGCCCTAGAGCGAAGTGTTTTTGTGGGGTCGTCGCTTAGAGACTCGTCGCGCATCTGCTGCAATAGAGGATCATAATTTTCTTTAAAAAACCTATACTCAGCGACAGCAACAGCAGCGTTTGCTTTGTCTGCTTCGCTAGGCTTATAGTTTTGTTTTTTCGGTTTACTACCCATCGACTTGCCTCTTAAATATTCTGGTCTCTAACGACCAGCCTTCGTTTATAAAATACGATTCCAACTCATCTACTGAAGTCCAAGTTTCAAAAAACTTACACTCTAATTGTTTTGCCACATTTTTGAAGAACGGCAAATACTTAATTACGCAATTCCCGCCGAGCTCTTGAGCACAGGCAATCCAAAAATGTAACGTACGTTCCTTCGTATACTGGTCCGTTATAACGTTTGTTATAACAAAACCGTCAGGGGCCACATATAACAGCGCGTTTCCATACAAACACTCTGCATATACATCCTCTGGCCTCCAGGTCAGGCTTGGGATTTGCTTCTTTAGCTTCCTCAAAGCCGGACAAACCCAGTCCCATTCATCACGAATATCCGCAATGACCGGGTCAGATAAAGGACTTTCTACCCGCGTATTTACGAGTTTTACGTCCGCCATGTAGTCCTCCGTATCTAACTTTCGCAACAACTGGATTATCTGCCTGACGACCACGTCGCTCGGCATAAATCATTCCCTCATTAAACAGTGTGTTATAAATCTGAGCTGCCGCAAGGTCTGTCCAGTCTTGAGACGGCATCCGAGTCAATCTAAACAACGCTCCGTTTATAATTGTGTCTCTGTAATCAGTCATAATCGCGTCATCACAAGCATTAGAGGTCTGAGTGGGTTTTAAAGCCACTCTAATTTCTACACCTTGAGAAACAGTGGCGCTTGGAACCGGTACAAGGTTAACAATGCTCAAGCCTTGTTTAATAAAATACTCTGGTGTGCCCGTGTCATTCCGCCAGTTTTCTTTACGTTGCTCAAGCAACCCACTTGAAACAGGCTCAAGGGTTTTACCCTCGTGTGTCATCCATATGATTCTGTGCACAAGTGTACCGGTAGGCGGCTCTAAGTCGTATTCATAGATACCGGCGACTACAGTAATAGGGTCTAACTGAACCTGATAGGCATCTGTCTTTTCGCACAGCTCAATCGCAGCCGACCGTATCGCTCTTTCAGCTATAACTTCAGGGCAAGCCGGAACCATCGATAAGATATCAGGAAGTAGGGTGTCATATCGAATAGCCATTAGGCATCTCCTCTACGGTCTATATTAGGAGTTGTAATTGTGTCGATCTGTGCTTTACCCGTAACAGAAGCAGTAAACAGATTGTAATGAGATGAAGCCCGTTGAGCGTTACCGGCGGATTCAGACTCTTTCATAAACGCCATATACAAAACGTAGTTCATAACAGCGTTGGCAAAAATATCATCAACACCGAGGTTATCAGTACCAGCAGTAACAGTGGGTGGGTTTTTAGAGTAAACAATTTCTATGTAAGCGTTACCCGAAACCCCAGGAAAAACGTAGTAGTTTGTGGGGTCTTGCTCATCATAGATGTAGTTTTTCACTACGTTTGTGTGGGCAGCATCACCAGTTACAGCTGGGTCATGCCAGGTAGGTGTTTGTGTATCTAAAACATCGCGCGCGACTAAGCGGATTGCGCGACCTCCAGTACCGCTAGACGCAGCAGACATGTTACGTATGACCCTAAGCAAACGGTTACCGTCAGCAGGGAGTGTCTGCTTTGTACCAGTAACAAGGGTAACTGTGGTATTTTCAGAAGTAGCGTCAGGTTTTAGTAGAGCAATCTCACGCTGTGCGTCGTTTACCCACTTGATCAACTCATTAGTCTCTGACCAACGAATACCAGCCGTATCCTGAAGCGTTTGCTTTACTCTATCTAGTACGCTTTGTACCGTTGTAGTCATTTGCTACCTCTTACAAACGTAACGCAGCCTCCCAGGCGGCATCACGTTGTTCCGAAGACAAGGTCCTTCCAGCCAGCTGATTAACAATAGCAGCTTTAGGAGTATTGTCCTTCTTAAATTTGCTAGCGTCGCCTTCTTCCATCAAAGCAACCAGTTTTTCTACTAATTCATTAAACGAAACATCGGGTGCTTCGTCTTCTTCTTGGGTTTTTGGTTCAGCAACGCTGTCTTCAACCCGTTTTGCTCCCAGTGCCATAGCCGCTAAAGCAGCATCTTCTGCTAAATCTTGCGGCTCGTTTGGGAAAAGAAACAGTACGGCGCCCCAATCGGTAGCAACCCTTAGTTCTTTATCAGATACAACCTTCATGTGATTTCCTTTCTATGAAGAAGATGCCCCTCTCTGGAAGGAGGGTTTATTCCAGAGAGGGGACTTATTCTTACTGAGCGGTATCGAGTGCGATAACGCCAAAGTCCTGAACAGAGCCAGAAACATCAGAGTTATACTTCGGCTTACGAAGACCAAAAATCTTACCGACAGAAATACCGGCTTGGTTTTCGTAATCGAAGGTGTCTTCGACAATCTCAGGCAGACCAATATCGGCCATAGCCAAGGCTTGTGCGCCACAGAACAGAGCACGTGCCCCGTTTACGTCAGCGTTCGCGCCCCATTTGTAACCAGCAGCACCTGCGTTAGCCGAGGTACCGGCGGTTGCACCACCTGTGTTAAAGACATGACGGAACTCATGAACCATAATGCCATCTACCATCAGGCTGGATGAACCAGCGAACAAGCTGTTTGCATTACCGCGAACACCAGCGTTTCTGACGTTAGCCAGGAAGTCGGAGTCGAGTTTCAAATCAGCCATTTGCTGTGGGGTTACGAAGAGATGGAACATCTCGTCGTTACCTGCACCGCGGATACCACGAATGTAGTTATCTTTGGCGAAGGCTTTCAACTCAACAAGACACTTGTAAGTGATCGTGTCAGCAGCATCGACCTGAGTCGTTGCAACACTGGATGTCACCAAGTTACTTGTTGCGTCCCAACGCACGTGACGTGCGCTTGTAGGAGCAGACACATCCGAAGCAAACTCAAGGTCAACCAGCTCATGGCCAGCTGAAGCAGAGGTTGTGCGGAGTGCGCCGTTGTTTTTGAAAGTGTAAGCAACACCAGAAAGCGTCAGAAACGCCAACTGGTCAATACGGTCAGCCATGGCATATGCCAAAGCGTCACGAGACTGCTCACGGAAGTTCACAACCGTTTTCTGGTCGGCCATACGTCCAGCAACGCGGTTAGCGAAGCGGAGTTGGTCCAGCTCGATTGTGATGTCGAAGGCACGCAGTGCTTCTTCATTACCTTCCAGAGTGTTGTCGCCGGTAATACCGTCGCCAGTCATATCTGCAAGCAATGTAATGTTAGCTTTTGTACCTTTGTTGCTTTTGGTCAGCTCGGTTACGCGCTGCACCATTGCGTTCTGACCAGTTCCAGCGAACTGATTAATGAACGACATGTTGCGGGCCACACGCCAGAAGTCGCGTGACCACACCTGAAGCTGATCACCTGTCAGCGTTCCGTAGTTAGTAGTAGCCATTTTAAGCTCCAATAAAAGATGTGTTTCACTAACGGTTGAGACCACCCCAACCATCGACCGTCTTTTTAATGGATAGACATACCCGTATACCTCGTATCGTGAGGAAACGTGTGGCGTATAGTTATCGAGTTACGAACTCGGCGCGTTTTACGCCCCGACGGGCGAGAACGATTTTTATCGTGACCGACCACGACCTGATATCGCACAGGTAAGCGAATTAGTTTCATATTAGTTAAACTAATATATCGCCGCAAGTAATAAGTAAAGCAACCAGCATTAAAGCTAACGCAATACCTATCACTTGTGACGGAAAATTCATCAGACGATATCTCCTCGCATGCGCCTAATAGTTGCTTCGGGCAGCGCGTTAAACTCGTCTTCGCTCATTTGCTCTAAGTTAATGACGTTTTCGCCACGTGACGAAGAGCCTTCACCTTCTAATTCTGGCGGTTGGGCTTCCGCAGCCTTAAGTTTTTTGGCTACTGTAGCTTTTTTCTTAGCCGCCTGCTCCGCTTGTGGCTTTGCTAGGGCTGATTCTGGTTCAACTTCCCCTGAAGACTCGAGATCACGGTCCTTAACCACGTACTTAACCGCTCGGCCCAAAGCGTCAACGGGGTCATAGCCTTTAATAATAAACGCGTCGCGTAGTTCGACAACTTCATTTGTATAGTCTTCATTGTAGTCTGCAGAGTTCTGATCAAATACTGGGTAAGCTGCTTCCATTTCTGCTGCAGCTTGTTGTAAGGCTGTAGCTTGGGCAGATTGTTGAACCGTTTGGCCCATTTTCTGCTCCATTTCCCAAGCGATTTGAGATTTTTCTGCAGCTCGAATTTCTTTACGGAGAGCAACAGCTTTTTCAGCTTCTCCTTCAAGAACGAGCTGTTGATATTCAATTTCTTTAGCATCGAAATCATACTCCTCTGGCGCTTCAGCAGGTTGTTCGGCAGCAGCCTTCATTTCTTCTACCTGTTTCTGTAAAGCTTTCTGTTTAGCTAGCACTTCATCAAGGCGAGACTTAGGCACCATAGGGCTTTTTGTCTCCGGTTCTGTTTTTTCGGCCGCAAGAGGTAATTCTTCCTCTTTATCATCGTCCGATTCAGGTTCTTCTTCGGGTTCTCCTTCGTCGGGCTCAGTATCATCGCCATCATCGTCTTCATCATCGGCTGTTTGGACTTCTTCGTCCGTAGTTTCCTCTGATTCTTCGGTTTCAGCGGTAGTTTCTTCCGCCTCTTCCGTTTCTTCAGCTTTTTCTGGCTCCGGTTCGGGCTCTGGAAAGCTTAAATCTAGATTTTCTGGCGCCTCTAAGGGTTCTGCCCCCGGCATAACGTCAAAAGTAAGCGCTTTTTCCTCAGTCGCTTCCTGATTTTCCGTGTCTTTACTCATTACGCACTCCTAGTTTTGCGTGTTTCGGCCGTTTTTGTTAGCTGTATTCATAGCAGTGGTGGCCAACTTAGCCGCTGCCGATGTTTGTGCCTGTGTTTGGCGGGTTGTATTTGTTAGATTTGCAAGTTCACGACGCAATTGCAGGTTTTCTTGAGCCATTTGCAGCTCTTGTTGCAACTCAGCCATCCTGAGTTGAGGCTGAACCTCCGAAATATCTTGTACTTTAGCAATATTCATAGCGCCTTCGGACTGAAGTTTGCGTACTTCAGCCTCAAGTTTAGCAACTTGCAGCTGTGCTTCTTGCATAGCGAGCTGTTGCTGCATTTGCATAATCTGCATCTGCTCTTCAGACGGGTCTTGGCGTAGTCTTGCAGCCAATTCTGCTTTCTTGGCGAGATGAGAATACTGAACAATCGCATCATCTGGTATAGCAACACCGGCCTGACGAAGAGATAGAGCCTCTGCAAACTGAACTTCATCGAATGAGTCACGTGCTGGCATAGTACCGATTACTACATCGTACTCGCCTATAGTTAAGTCGTTGAGAATTTCACCTTCTGGCGTCATCTGATTTATAACCATTTCTTCGCGCGGCTGCAGCGGGTCTGCTTCGTTTGTAATCCTGATAACTCTTTCTTCAGTGTAGAAAGTTTGGATCAGGCCTAGAATTTTTTCAGCAAGATACTGACGAGTTTTACGCAAATTATCCAGCGGCACCTGAATCATAATGACGCCGCGGTTTTGTTTTGCTTGTATCGCAATACCAGAAACCTCAGCGCCGTCTGTACCCAGCATAGAATCGTTAATACCACTAATAGCTTTTATATTAGCCTGCGCTTTTTGGCTGATACGGTCGAGACCGGTCGGAATCTGATTTGGTTGTATCTTCGCGGGAGGAGAAGACCCACGATTATACTCAAGAACCAAACCGGTCTCTGCCCCGTGTTCCTCCAAATCCTCAGCCTGCATGTTAGTAAGAGAGCCTGACTCTACTACCCAACCGCTGTTAGCTGTAGTGTTAACAATGTGCAGCTCTTGCGAGGCGATTTTGTTCAACTGCTCTTGGGGAGAAAGCAGGTTACGCACCATACCAAACGGGCGTCCGCGCCTGAAATAAGCAAAGAACGGAACAATTGTGAAATCGTTATACGGCGAGAAGTCATCGTGCAACACAACTTTGTCACATGTCACAGTCCAACGTACTTTCTTCTTTGTTTTAGATATGACGTTTAGGCCATATTTTTTAGCAAAGCTTTTAGTTTTACGGTCAGACCACGCACTAGGAACATCTCGTTGGTCACCTGTGTTAGGGTCTACGAAACAATCGACGCGAGTGATTTTACGATGCTGGCGCTCAATGACACGTAGGGCCTTGATAGTACGATATTCATCTTCGCCAGGAACGGTGGTGCCCAGATAATCATCAGACTCATCCAAGTCGCCATAGCGTGTTTCGCTGTATTCGACAGAATCTCGACCGAAGCTGTTACCGTTTTCGGCAATAAACCGAAGGCGGTCCGCTTGTTCTTGTCCGTACATTTCCTCGATGTCATCGAGAGTCATCCAGCGAGTATAGAAAAACTCGTTCCAGGTTTTTGGATCGTAGTCTTTGGCGTCAGGGTCGATAACAACATCCAGCGGATCAAGCGCTTTGACACGTACTTCACCTTCTACGTGGTCATTAAAATCCATTCTTACGTCGAAGTATCCGCGGCCATCCATTATTAGACCGTCGGAAAAGACCTGCTGCTCAACCCAATCAAGCTTATTATTATCTGCAATCTGCATATACAACTTTGTAAGTGTATGCGCAACTTCTTCTGACCCGCCACGGCGAGGTTTAAACTTTATATCTGCACGTCGGTTGGACTGCTCGCCCAGTACAGTATTAACTGTAGGTAATATTGTATTTATAGTTAGAGCCGGGCGGCCTTCTGCATCAAGATTGGCGACATCCATAGC
>MDTG01061686.1_pt1 | contig 20298 bp, 22 predicted proteins | sample 811421 | NCBI WGS metagenome assembly MDTG01 (sample SAMN05326645, study PRJNA326480) | marine metagenome | isolation source: seawater | place: Pacific Ocean: South East | collected 2011
AAAATTGGTGGAGCTGGTCGGGATTGAACCGACTACCTTCTGAATGCCATCCAGACGCTCTCCCAAATGAGCTACAGCCCCCAGCTTTTTAAATTTTAAAGCGACTAGTTGTGATAAAAATAAATCTGACTAAAAATAAGTTAGTTTATTCTTAAAAAATTGAAAAAAAAATTAATTTTTTTTCAATTTTCTTCTCTATCTTTATCAATATCAATTATATTCTCGACATTTTCATCATCTTCATCAATTACTTCTTCGGAAACTACTGATTCTTCATCTGCTTCAATACCCTCAATGTCTAAATCATTATCTTCATTTGTTTCATTAGCATTTTCATTTTGTTGCTCTGTTAATACTTTTGGTGGCCTTCCCCTTTTTGAAATATTAGTAAGCATATTTACGTCTGATCCACAATGTGGGCATATAAGTGGTATTTTGTTAAAATCAAAAAAAAGAGTTCCGCAATTTGTACACTTTCTTTTTGTGCCCTTATCAATATTATCTAAATTCAAATTATCACCTTGGTCTATTTACATTATTTTTAATTGTCTTATTTTAATTATTATGAGAAAAATTAATACTCTTAAATCTCAAAAAAGTAAATCCCTCTTTGGAATTATTAATTTACCAGGAGATAAATCGATATCACAAAGAGCAGTTATTTTTGCAGCACTTTGCCTTGGATCAACCAAAGTATTTGGATTACTAAAATCGAAAGACGTCTTAAGTACAATTAATGCTCTAAAAACATTAGGTGTCAAAATTAAATTTAACGCTAAAATATGTGAAGTTTCAGGAACAGGAGGGGTTTTTAAAAAACCAAAAAAACCCCTTGATCTCGGAAACTCTGGGACTGGAGTAAGATTATTAATGGGCATGCTATCATCAAAAAATATTGAAATAACTTTTAAAGGTGACAAATCTTTGTCAAAGAGACCGATGTTGAGAGTAATGAAACCCTTAGAAAAATTTGGTGCTAAATTTAAAAGTAATAAAGGAAAACTTCCAATTAAGATAGTGAAGACAAATTTTTTGTCCCCATCCACTATTGATGAGAAAATTGGTTCTGCTCAGGTAAAATCTGCACTAATATTATCAGCTTTAAATTTACACGGAACATCAATTATTAATGAAATTATACCCTCAAGAGATCATACTGAAAATCTACTTAAACATTTGGGTGCTGATTTAGAAATAAAACAAAAAAAATTAGTAAAAAAAATCATTGTAAAAGGACCACAGATTTTAAATAAAAAAAAAATTAAAATTTGTGGCGATTTTAGTTCAGCATCATTTCTAATTGTTGCTGCGATGATTTGTAAAAACAGTAAAATAGTTTTGAAGAACGTTGGTATAAACTACTTTAGAATTGGCCTACTAGATGTTTTAAAAAAAATGAACGGAAAATTTAAAATACTCAAAAAATGGACTGAAAATGGTGAAAAAGTTGCTGACCTCGAAATCAAATCATCAGATTTAGAAGGTTTAAAGGTATCAGGAGATATTTCAGCAAGACTTATAGACGAGTACCCAATTTTATTTGTTGCTGCATCATTTGCCAAAGGCAATAGTGAATTTCATAACTTAAAAGAATTGAGGTATAAGGAAAGTGACAGACTTTCGGCAATGGCAGAGGCTTTAGCAAAATCAGGAGTCAAATTAAAACAAAAAAAAGATTCAATAAAAATTTTTGGTTCAAACGCACAGAATGGAGGTGTTAAAATTAAAACATACCATGATCACAGGATCGCCATGTCAATGCTAGTTTTTGGACTTGCATCCGAAAAACCCATTACGGTTGATGATATTAGTATGATAAAAACATCATTTCCTAATTTTGCAGAACTATTAAAAAAAATTGGAGCAAAAATTAAGCATGTTCAAAAATAAAAAACCTGTAGTTGCAATTGACGGAACTTCAGGTTCTGGAAAAGGAACCTTATCAAAAAATATAGCTAATGCAACTAATTTTGACCATCTAGATACCGGAAGTTTATACAGATATTTAGCTTATCTTAGCATAATTAAGAATAATAATATTGAAGTAATCATAGCAAAAAATCCACGTATTAATTTACAAGAATTGAACATACTGAACCTAAGAACAGAATCAATCAGCAAGCAATCTTCAGTTATTGCACAAAAAAAAAATGTTAGAGATTTTTTAATTAAGTTTCAAAGAGAGTTTGCTGATAATCCTCCCTCAGGATTTGGATCTATAATTGATGGCAGAGATATATCAAGTAAGATAATTCCATTTGCTGAAATAAAATTTTTTATTGATGCTGACATACGCGTAAGAACAAATAGAAGAATACAAGAAATAAAAAAAAATAAAAAATCTAAACCTGTATTCCAAAAAATTTACAATCAGTTATTGGAAAGAGATAGAAGGGATGCAGAGAGAAAAGAATCTCCTTTAAAAAGAACTCGAGATTCGATTTATATTAATACTTCTTGTTTGGATCCTGAGGCCGTACTTAAAATCGCACTTTCCAAATTTAAAAGTATTTTTCCAAATATGCCAATTAAACATTGCACTTAATGAGAAAATTTTGTAATTGTATGTTTGAGAAATAAAATATGACTACTACAAACGAAAATAATTTTAGTGATTTACTTGAACAAAGTTTGGCTGGTTTTAACAAAAAAGAAGGTCAAATCGTTAAGGGTACAGTTTTATTTATCAAAAATGATAGTGTTGTAATTGATGTTGGTTTAAAATCTGAGGGAAGAATTCCAATAAGAGAATTTTTCTCCCCTGGCGAAGAACAAAACATTAAACCAGGTGATAAATTTGATGTGTTGTTAGAAAAACTTGAAAATAAAGAAGGCGAAGCGATGTTGAGTCGCGAAAAAGCAAGAAAAGAAGAGTCATGGGTTAATCTCGAAAAATGTCTTCAAACCAAAGAACAAGTTACTGGAGTAATCACAGGTAGAGTTAAAGGAGGCTTTACTGTAGACATCAATGGTGCTGTTGCTTTTTTACCAGGTAGTCAAGTAGATTTAAGACCTATTAATGATATATCTCCATTAATCAACAAACCTCAACCAATGTTAATTCTGAAGATGGACAAATTTAGAGGTAACATAGTTGTTTCTAGAAGAGCTATACTTGAAGAATCAAGAGAAGCTGATAGATCAAAGCTTCTTTCTGACATAGATGAAGGTGCAAAACTTAAGGGTGTAGTAAAAAATATTACAGATTACGGAGTTTTTGTTGACTTAGGAGGTATGGACGGTTTGCTTCATGTCACTGATCTTTCATGGGAAAGAGTAAATCATCCATCAGAAGTTTTAAGAGTAGGTGACGAAATTGATGTTCTTGTTATAAAATATGATAAAGAAACCAAAAGAATTAGCTTAGGAATAAAACAATTAACTACAGACCCATGGACTAATATTGAAAAAGACTACAAAATCGGTGAGAAGATAAAAGCTAAAATATCAAATATCACAGATTATGGTGCTTTTGTAGAGTTGAAAAAAGGTGTTGAAGGTCTAATCCACGTTTCAGAAATGAGTTGGACTAACAAAAATGCAAACCCAAACACTATAATTTCTGTAGACGACGAAGTTGATGTAAAAATTCTTGAAGTTGATATTGAAAAAAGACGTATAAGCCTTGGTTTAAAACAATGTAAGGAAAACCCTTGGGAATTATTCTCTAAGGAAAATAAAGTTGGAGATATAATTGACGGAAAAATCAAAAACATAACAGAATTTGGAATTTTCATTCAACTTCCAAATGAATTAAACGGTATGATTCATTTATCTGACATTAGTTGGGATAAATCTGGAGAAGATGCTATTAAAGATTTCAAACAAGAAGATAGTATTAAATCTAAAATTTTAGACATTGACATCGAAAAAGAAAGAATTTCATTAGGAATCAAACAACTTATAAAGTCAAAAGACAATACATCTGAGTTGATTGGTAAGATTTTCACTACAGTTATTAAAAAAATCGAAGAAAATGAAATAGAAGTATTAATTAACGATAAAGATAAAGGAATTATTAAAAAATCAAATCTTGCTAAACTTAAGTCTGAACAAAAGACCTCTAGATTTGCAGTTGACGAAAAAATTGACGCCAAAGTAATTGCATTTAACAAAAAATCTAAAATTTTTGACCTATCAATCAAAGAAGTGGAAATCGCCGAAGAAAAAGAAGCTCTTAAACAATATGGATCTTCGTCTTCAGGAGCCAGCCTAGGCGACATTCTTGGTGCTGCACTAGAAAGTAAAAAAGAAGACATAAAAAAAAAGCCTCATAAGGATAAGTAATTTTGAAAAATATTCACTTTGATGATTTTTTAAAGCAAAGAAGAAAAAAATTTGTTAGAGGTCTACTTTTTTTTCTAATTTTTGTTATTACAATAATTCTATTAAATGCTTTCCTAAAAAAAGAATCTCCGTTCATAGCAAAATTATCAATTGATTCTGTCATAATGAATAATCCTGAATTGATTAAACAACTTGAATTATTGAGAAGCGATAAAAATTTAAAAGCGATTCTAGTTGATGTCAATAGTCCTGGAGGTACAGTGGTGGGTAGCAGAGAAATTTATAATAACTTAAAAAAATTTAGTGAAAAGATTCCTGTTGCTGTTTCCATGAAAGAAGTAGCAGCCTCAGGAGGTTATATGGTAGCACTAGCTGGAAATAAAATATTCTGCTATGAAGGCACAATAACAGGCTCAGTAGGTGTTATAATGCAGTCAATTAATATTGAAAAACTACTTGATACTTTAGGTATTGAGCCCGTAGTTTTTAAAAGCGGAGAACTCAAAGCAAAACCAAATCCAATTGAAAAACTTAGTTCAAGTGAAAAAGATATAATACAAAATGTTATAAAAAGCATCCATGAAAGCTTTCTTACGATGGTAAAAGATAATAGAAAAATTTCTGAAGAGGATCTTAAAATAATATCTGATGGGAGAATTTTTACTGGTATTGAAGCAAAAAAAATTAATCTTGTAGATGAAATTGGAAGTGAAAAGGATGCACTTGATTGGTTGAAAGCTGAAACAAGAATCGAAAAAGACATAAATGTTATAAAAATTGAGAGTGGAAAAAATTTTTCAAATATTTTAGACATTTTGTCATTTGAAAGTATATTTAAAAAGAAAATTGCGACTAGCAACGGTCTTTTTGCCATATGGGCGCCACATTATGAATAAATCAGAAATAATAAATTTTTTGTCAGAGAAGTTTAAACATCTACCGAGTAGAGAGATTGAAAAAATGTTTGAAAAAATAATTTTAAGCTTTTCTGACTCGTTAGCAAATGGGGAAAGAATCGAAATAAGAAATTTTGGATCGTTTGCTATAAAAAAAAGAGAAAAAAGAGAAGCTAGAAATCCTAAAAGCGGTGAAAAAATTTATGTAGAATCAAAAAAATCAATTCATTTTCGATCAAGTAAAATCATGAGAAAAATACTCAATGAAAAATAGTATCAAAAAATTATTAAATTTTTTTTTTTGTTGATAATACTTGCTTTTTTAATTCCATTCTCAATTGCAAATAAAAAAGTAGTATTTATTAAATTATTTCCTTTTTCCTATGAAGTGGTCATACCATTATATTTATTAATATTAGTAACATTTTTTGTTGCTTTTATTTTTGGATATGTATTTTCTAAGATTACTAATTTTAAGTTTAAAAAAAATGGAAAATAAAAAGTATATTTATTGCGCACTCGATTTCAAAAAAGTAGAGGAATGTGAAGAAATACTTGAGAAGGTAAAATTTTATATTGGGGGTATTAAGTTAGGTCTTGAATTTTTTATTGCTAACGGGATAAAGGGTATTGAAGCTTTAAAGAAGTACGGTCTTCCTATTTTTTTAGACCTAAAGTTTAATGATATTCCAAATACTGTAGATAAAGCAATTGAATCTGCATTAATAGCAGATCCAGATATGATTACGATTCATATCAATTGTAACTACTCGATTACTGATTTAATTAAAAAAAAAATTAAAAACACAAAGTTAATTGGTGTCACTTTGCTCACTAGTTTAGATAGCAATGATATTAAAAAAATGGGTATTAATGAAAGTAGTAATCAGTATGTAAAAAGACTAATGAAAATTGCTATAAAAAATAAATTTGACGGAATTGTTTGTTCTTCTAGTGAGTTAAAAAACTTAAAAAAAATTTCTCCAGAAAATTTCTTATTTATAACACCAGGCATTAGACTCAATAACAATAAAAAAGATGATCAAAAAAGAATAATGAGTCCTGGTGAGGCTGTAAAAAATGGAGCTAATATAATTGTTATAGGTAGACCGATAACAAAATCCAAAAACCCTGTTAAAATTATAAAAGATATATTAAAAGATATAGAGATTAAAAAAAACTAAAAATGACTTTAAAAGTAAAAATTTGTGGGATAAATTCAAAAGAGAGTTTCTTGGCTTCAAAAAAAGCTGATTACATAGGATTTGTTTTTTTTCCTAAATCTCCTAGATTCATAAATGCTGAGACTGCAAAAGAACTCTCTAATTTGCGTACTAAAAATCAGTCAATTGTAGGATTATTTGTCAATACAGAAGAAAAAGTAATTGAATATATTTCTCAATATGTTGATTTAGACTACATTCAATTACATGGACAAGAAAATATTAGTCAGATAAAGAGAATAAAAAGCAAAACAAAAAAACCAGTTATAAAGGCCTTACCCATATCCTCAAAAAAAGATGTTGAGAATCACAAAGAATATTCAAAAATCTGTGATATGTTGCTTTTTGATACGATGCCATGTGAAGACGATTTGCCTGGAGGAAATGGAAAAAATTTCGATTGGAAAATATTGAAAAATTTTAACCCAAACAGTGATTGGATGCTTGCAGGTGGAATAAATATTGAGAATGTAAAACAAGCTGTTGAAATAACAAAAGCTCCAATTGTAGATTTATCATCGGCTTTAGAAATAACAAAGGGACATAAATGCCCAAAAAAGATAAAAAAATTTCTTAATTACGCAAAATTTAATAGAATATAAATATGAAAAAAAAAATTAATTACAATCATTATCCTGACGACTCTGGTCATTTTGGAAAGTTTGGTGGTAGATTTGTTGCTGAAACATTAATGCCTTTAATTCTTCAAGTTGAAAAGGAATATAAACAAGCAAGGAAAGACCCAAAATTTAAAAAAGAATTAAATTATTATTTAGATAATTATGTTGGTCGACCTAGCCCTCTTTATTTTGCTGAGAGGATTACAAAAAAAATCGGTGGACCAAAAATATATTTTAAAAGGGATGAGTTAAATCATACAGGTGCTCATAAAATTAATAACTGTGTTGGGCAAATATTACTTGCAAAAAGGATGGGAAAAAAAAGAATTGTGGCGGAAACAGGTGCTGGTCAACACGGTTTAGCAACAGCAACTGTTTGTGCTCTTTTTGACTTAGAATGTATAGTCTACATGGGTGAAGAAGATATCAAGCGTCAGGCTCCAAACGTTTTTAAGATGAAATTATTAGGAGCAAAAATCATACCTGTTAACTCTGGCACTTCAACCTTAAAAGACGCAATGAATGAGGCATTAAGAGATTGGGTGTCAAACGTAATGGATACTTTTTATGTTATTGGAACTGTAGCTGGACCCCATCCCTACCCCTTAATGGTGAGAGATTTTCAATCAGTTATTGGCAAAGAGGCAAAAAAACAAATCTTAACAGCTGAAAACAGACTTCCAACTCATTTAATAGCTTGTATTGGAGGAGGCTCGAATGCACTTGGTCTGTTCTATCCATTTTTAAAAGACGAAAAAATAAAAATTATTGGTGTGGAGGCTGGAGGGTATGGTACTTCCACTAATAAACATGCCGCTTCCATTTCTAAAGGTAAACCAGGCATACTTCATGGAAACTATACCTATCTTCTTCAAGACGAGAACGGTCAGATATCGGACGCTCACTCCATATCAGCTGGCCTTGATTATCCAGGAATTGGTCCAGAGCATTCTTGGTTAAATGAGATTGGAAGAGTGAAGTATGTTAGTTCAACAGATTCTGAAGCTTTAGAGGCCTTTAAATTGTGCTCTAAATTGGAAGGTATTATTCCTGCTTTAGAGCCATCTCATGCTTTAGCTTACATTTTCAAATCATATAAAAAATTTAAAAAGAATGATCTTATAATTATGAATATGTGTGGTAGAGGGGATAAAGATATTTTTTCTGTCTCAAAAAAACTCAAATTTGATCTTAAAAGCTTTTAATGGATAGAATTACAAAAAAATTTAAAGAGTTAGAGTGCCAAAAAAAAAAAGCGCTAATAGGATTTGTTTCAGCTTTTGATCCCAACTATAAAATTTCGAAAAAAATAATCAACAAGATGCCTACTTGTGGCGTAGATATTATTGAAATAGGTTTACCATTTTCAGATCCAATGGCTGATGGTCCTATTATTCAAAGATCAAGTTTAAGAGGAATCAAAGCAGGATTTAATTTAAATAAAACTTTTGATTTGGTAATAGATTTTCGAAAAATTAACTCGCATACACCTATAATTTTAATGGGTTATTTTAATACTTTATTTCAATATGGAATAAAAAAATTTTTCTCAAGAGCAAAAAAAAGCGGAGTTGATGGAGTCATTCTAGTTGATTTGCCTCCAGAAGAAGATGGTATAATTTTGAGTTACTTAAAAAAGGAAAAAATTAATATTATTAGACTACTTTCTCCTACAACAGACAAAAAAAGGTTTAAAACAGTTATTAATTCAGCAAGTGGTTTTTTGTATTATGTTTCAATAATGGGAATAACAGGAACAAAAAAACCATCAATAGAGCATTTAAAAAAAAAAGTTACAGACATAAAGAAAAAAACAATATTACCCTTGGTTGTTGGGTTTGGAATAAATGAAAGAAAACAAGTTGAGGAAATTTGTAAATTTGCAGATGGCATTGTTGTTGGATCATCCATAGTAAAAATTATTGAGGGTTTTACAAAAAAAAAATATAATGAATCAGCAATGATTGAAAAGATAAATAAATTTGTAAAATCCCTCAGTGAAGGTTGCTATTTAAAACATTAGTATAATATGAACTGGATAACTAACTTCGTAAGGCCAAAATTACAAGCAATTGTAGGAAAAAAAGAAGTCCCAGATAATTTGTGGGAAACATGTAATATATGTGGTCAAATGTTATTAAAAAGAGAATTAGAAAAAAATCTTTTTGTTTGCAAAAACTGTGACTATCACTTTAGGATTTCAGCAAAACAAAGACTTGATTTGATTTTAAATCCTGATTATTCGTTGATTGATACTCCAGAAATTAAAGTCGATCCTTTAAAATTTAAAGATAAAAAAAAATATTCAGAAAGAATAAAAGCATCACAAAAAAAATGTAATAGTCATGATACAATTCTTCTTGCATCTGGATTTATTAATCAAAATAATGTGATAGTAGCAGTGTTTGATTTTGGTTTTATGGGTGGTTCAATGGGCATGGCAGCAGGTGAAGCAATTGTAAAAGCTGCGAATTGTGCGTTGGCACAAAATTGTCCTTTAATAATAATTTCTGCTTCAGGTGGTGCTAGAATGCAAGAAGGCATCCTTGCATTGATGCAAATGCCTCGAACTATAATAGCAATAAATAGTTTAGAGAAAAAAAAACTACCATACGTATCTATACTTACTGATCCAACTACGGGTGGTGTTTCTGCATCATTTGCAATGCTAGGAGATATAATTATTGCTGAAAAGGGCGCAATAATAGGTTTTGCCGGCAGCAGAGTGATTGAGGAAACAATTAAAGAAAAGCTTCCACAAAATTTCCAAAAATCGGATTATTTAAAAGAGAAAGGAATGGTTGATATTGTCGTCCATAGAAAAAATCTTAAAGCATCTCTTACAAAAATAATTAAACATTTATCTTCCAACCTAGAATAAACTGTGAGTAAATCTGAAAAGATATTAAAAAGACTAGAATCTTTACACCCAAAACAAATAGATTTATCTTTAAAAAGAATAAAGGTCTTATTAAAAAAACTAGGTAGTCCAGAAAAAAAACTTCCACCAACTATTCACGTTGCTGGAACGAACGGTAAAGGGTCAACCTTGGCATTTTTAAGATCAATTTTTGAGGAAAATAATTACAAAGTACACGTTTACACTTCTCCACACCTTATTAATTTTAATGAAAGAATTAGGTTGAATTCAAAAATCATTACAAATAATTTTTTAATTGAGTTGTTAAAAGAATGCGAATTTTACAATAATAACGAACCTATAACTTTTTTTGAAATCACAACTGCAGCAGCATATTTAGCATTTAGCAAGGTTCCTTCAGATGTTCTTTTATTAGAAACAGGATTAGGAGGTAGGTACGATGCTACTAATGTGATTAAAACTACTATATGTAGCGTGCTAACTCCAATATCTATGGATCATATGAACTTCCTCGGAAATTCTATAGAATCGATAACAAAAGAAAAAGTCGGTATTTTTAAACAAAACATACCAGCTGTTATTTCTAAACAAAGTATTGAATCATCAGCGATCATAAACAAAGAGTCAAAAAGAAAAAATGTCAAACTTTATGAGTGCAATAAATTTTGGAGAATTTCACAGATAAATCCTCTAAATTTTAATATTCAGGTAGGAGAAGAAGATTTTAGTATTCCTACGCCTAAACTTTTTGGTCATCACCAATTGTATAATTCGGGTACAGCTTTTATAGTATCGAAAGTTCAAAATATTTTTAAATTAAGTGATGATCTTACTTCTAATGGTATTAAAAAAACCTTTTGGCCTGCAAGAATGCAAAAAATAAAAAGTGGTAAGCTTAAAAAAATTGTAGGTGAGAATTTTGAATTGTGGTTGGATGGTGGCCATAACAAGCATGCCTCGGACATGTTAAAATTAAATTTGGACATATGGAAGAAATCAAAACTTTTTATTATTTTTGGGATGCTTAGCAATAAAGAACCAAAAGAATTCTTAGACAAAATTATAAATTATTTTACAAATTTATACGTTCTACCTGTTGAAGGTCATGAGTATATAAAATCAAATTATTTGAAAAAAATCTACATGAATTATAACCAGAAAATAATAAGCACAGATAAAATTGAATGTGCTCTTGAGGATATCAAAAATAAACACAAAAAAGGTAAAATCATAATCTGCGGATCTTTGTATTTAGCTGGAGAGGTTCTTAAAAAAAACGGAACAAAAATTACTTAAGCACTTTGATTTATCCAATTTACTAAGTCCACTTTTGACATAAGACCAACTTTTGTGTCCTTTAGTTTTCCATTTTCAAATAATAATAAAGTTGGTATGCTTTTAATTGAAAATTCAGCAGCTAATTCTTGATTTTCATCAAGATTAACTTTACCAACGAGAATTTTCTCTTTTAAATCCTCAGCAATTTCCTCAAGTATAGGTGCAATCATTTTACACGGAGCACACCACTCTGCCCAGAAATCCACTAAAAATAGCTTGTTTTCTTTATTAATTGTTGTTGAAAAATTACTTTGATTTAGGTTAAGTATTTCGGTCATAAGATATCCTTTATTAACAAAAAAGTTTTTTTGAAAGTGATTCATCAAATTTAATTACTGATGGGTTAGGATCATTATAATATGAATTTAAAAAATTTATATAAATATTATATTGCTCCAGTTGATTAAGAAAAAAATCTCCAGTTTCTTCCTCTTCAGCAAGAAGAGATAAAGAATCTGCTTCTTCCATTGCAGAAGGTAATGTTGTGAATTTCTCTTTTCTCAAAGAATTAAATCTTTCTGATATTTTTTGATGAACTCTTTTAAAAATCTTTTCAGGTAAAAAATCAGGATGATTTCTATAAATATGTCTAGCAGCAAAAAATTGAAGTCTGGGATCTTTAAATTTTGTGGCAAATTTCCACTTTTCTTCCCATTCAATTTTATCAAAATCTTCCATGATAATTTTATCTTGGAATGAAATATTTTCAGTATAGATCGTTTCCTCTTCATATTCACAAATATTTTCGAAGTTCTCTGCCTCGTCTATTAAAATTTTTTGTAATTCTTTAATTAAATGTGAATTTTTTATAAGTTCTTTTCTTTTTTCAATTTCAGAAATATCTATATCTTTATATGGATATTTTTGAATTGAATATTTATAATTTAGAATTGCGGGTTGTTTATTTAACTTAAGTTTTCTAAAACAATTAAAATTCTTGCCCTCAAATTTCTTATCATAATATAAATTTTTTAGAGTTTTTGGATCTAGGTCTAAAATAACTCTAGGATCAAACTTTAAATCAAATGCGATTAAATAATTACTATAGAATGGATGGTCTAATAAATAAGTCATTAAGTAATAATAATGGTTGTTAAAGTAATAACCATAGTGCGAAAAAAACTCTACTTCTTTAATTTTCTGATTGATGTTTATGTTTTTTGTATTTTCAATGAAATTAAAGTATAAACTGGGCGAATTATTCTTCAATATCTCAAGAACACCTTTTGTTGTTTCTACATCAGATATTGCTTCATGAGCGTTCTTTATTTTTATATTGTTAATTGAAGCGATACTTTCTAATTTAAAGAGCATTTTGCCATCCTTATTTTTTTCAATATTAATTGAATTAGGATCAAAAGCATGAGACATAGTGACCAAATTAAAAACATCACCCCTTAAGTTATTATTTGTACTTGTTAAATAAGGATACTGAAAAAGCTCCCATAGTGATTGCCTCAAGAACTCTTCATCAAAGTGAATTGAATTGTATCCTAAAAAGGTTACAGGTTTATATTTGGTAAGATAATTTCTTAACAACCTTATCATTTGATACGAAGTATTTTTCTCTGCAAGTAGATCTGAAATTAATAATTTATTTACTCGTAAAGCTCCAAGTGATGGGATTGTGTCTGGGTTCAGTCTTGACTTTAGATTTAACCTGCTAATTTCTCTCAATTCAGTATCATAACAAATCATACCTGCTTGTAAAATTTGATCGAATCGAGATGATCTTCCAGAGGTTTCAAAATCATAAATTATAAAGTACATATCAGAATTCTAATCCTTTTGCTTTATTGAGATCATCAACAGTACCTAAATGTAACCATTTTTCTTCATCAATTAAACCAAACAACTTATTATTTTTTATCATTAAATTAAAAATATCTAAAAGAGGAAATTTAGTGCATTGAGTTTTCATAAAAGTTTTTGGTTTTAAAAGTGTAATGCCAGAATATACATATTTTTTTTTAAGATTTCTATTATGTACTAAACCAGACTGTGACACATTTTTTTCAAAATCAAAATCTCCACTTCCATAGTAACCAACAAGATGTTCTTTTTTTTTTAAAATTATAAGACCCTCCATTTCATTTTTCCAATTCTTGGAAAGTCTTTTTAAAACTAAAAAATTTTCTTTTGTCAGAAAAATATCACTATTGATAAGAAAAAAAGGCTTGTCTAGATCTTTAAAGTATCCCTCAGAAATAGCATTTTTCACTCCACCACCAGTATTAAGAATTTTTTTTTCAACAATCACATTAACATTTGAATCAAAATGTTTTTTAATATATTTACAGATTAGATCATGCAAATGATGAGAATTAATAATTATTTCATTAACATTTAGTTTAAGTAGATTATCAATTAGATGATGTATCAATGGTTTTCCTTTAAATTCTACAAGTGGTTTGGGACAAAATTTTGTTATTGGATGCATCCTTTTTCCAAAACCCGCTGCTAAAATAAATGCTTTATTGGTAATGAGTTTTATCGTCATGATTATGAAAATATCAATGGTTTAAGAATTTTTCCAATTTCACTGAAATTTTTATCGTTAAATATATCTTGTAAATAGTTTTTAATCCTTGGCAAGTGAATTAAATAATTTGGCATTGAATCACGTGAATTTAATCTGCAAAATATTCCCAATACTTTAAGATGTCTTTGCAAAGCAAGAATTTTAAAAGAGAATTTAAAATGAGTTTCATTTTTATAATTCATATTTTCTAGATAGTAATTTAGTAATTCTTCTCTTAATCTGATACTTAAACTTTTTCTGGCATCTTCTAATAATGACATTAAATCATAGGAAGCTGGGCCCAAAAGCATATCTTGATAATCAATCCAAGCACATTTTTTTAAGCCCTCTTGATCCTTTAGATAAAAAAGATTATCGATGTGAAAATCTCTATGCACTAAAACATTTTTTAATTTCTTTAAATTAGAAAATAATTCAGTAAAAAGATTTATTAAAGCTTTTTTTTCCGACACTGATATATTTTTATTATTAAAAGGCAAAAACCATTCAAAGAAAATATCTAATTCTTTAAAATAAATATTGTTATTTAAACTTTTAATTTTATGTTTTTTTTTATCTTTGTGAATAAAAACAAGTGTATCAATTGCAAGCTTATAAAGCTTAACTTCATTTTTATTAGTTAAAATATCCCCATATTTATTTTCTCCAAAATTTTCAATTATCAATATCCCATTTTGGGAATAATCATTGAAGATTTTTGGAACATTTATTTTACATTCTGTAAGAATTTTTGTGGCTAAAATAAATTGGGCTAAGCCAATTTCTTTAGTATTATCATACATCAGTACATTTTTAGATTTGTCCGAAATAACTTGGAAATATTTTCTATTTGATGCGTCACCAGCTAGAAATATAATTTTATCAAATTTATATTTTTTTCCTAATAATATATTTTCTAATTTTTTTATTAAAGTATTCATTAAACTATAAATCCATTTTCAATTTCATACCACCCACGAAAAAAACCTTCATAAATAATTTGCTATTTACATCTTCTTTAAAATGTATTTCTATTCTTTTTTCTGGTAGTAAAGGCTCAATTATTTCAGGCCACTCAACAATTACAAGATTGTTCAAAGCTTCTTCATAATCTAAAAGATAAATTTCTGATAGTTTTTTTAATCTATACAAATCATAATGCCATATATCAAAATTTTTTAAATTGTAGATCTGTAGCAATGGGAATGTCGGACTCACAACATTTATTTTTTTTTGTGAAAAACAGTTTATAAAGTATCTTGCGAAAGTGGTCTTTCCAGTGCCCAAGTCACCTCTTAAGGATATAAAAAACCCATCTTTGACTTGCTTTGCCAACAATTGCGCGACTTTTTTAGTAATATTTAAATTAGGCAAATATATTTTAAATTGATCTTTCATTTTAAATAAAATTACTCATATAATTAATATTTACTATAAATTACAATAATAATATGAATAATAAAAATTTAGAAACTGATGTTTTAATAATTGGTTCAGGACCTGTTGGACTTTTTTGTGTTTTTGAATTAGGTCAGTTAGGAATTAAAAGTTTGGTAATTGATTCCCTTGACGAAATAGGTGGACAATGTTCGGCTCTATATCCTGAAAAACCAATTTATGATATACCTGCTTACCCTAAAATATCAGCTCACGATTTGATTAAAAACTTAAGTTTACAAATAAAACCGTTTAAGCCAATTATTAAGTTAAATCAGAAAGTTATAGAACTTAAGAAGTTTAAAGATAAATTTGAAATTAGAACAACAGCAAACCAAATTATTGGAGCAAAGTGTATAATAATAGCAGCTGGCTCTGGCGCTTTCGGACCTAACAAACCACCAATAGAAAATATTTCAAAATTTGAGGGTAAATCTGTATTTTATTCAGTCAAAGACAAATCAGTTTTCAAAAAAAAAAATTAGTAATAGCCGGTGGTGGTGATTCTGCAGTTGATTGGGCAATTGAATTATCAAAAATTTGTGAAAAAATATATTTTGTTCACAGAAGAGAAAAATTACGTGCTGCACCGAATAGCGTTTCAAGACTAAAAGAAATTTGTAGTAATGGATTAGTAGAAATGATCATACCTTTTCAAGTTTCAAACTTAATTGGTAAAGATGGAAATTTAAATGAAATCGTGGTGAAAGATTTTGACAACAATACAATTAACCTTGAGGCTGACTTTTTTCTACCATTTTTTGGTTTATCTTCTGACTTGGGTCCAATAAAAGATTGGGAATTAGATATTGAACATGGAAATTTAAAAGTTCATCAATCTAATTGTCAAACGTCAAAAGAGGGAATATATGCTGTTGGAGATGTTTGCACATATTCTGGCAAATTAAAACTAATTCTTACTGGTTTTTCTGAAGCTGCTATGGCTGCACATGCCTGTTATAATAGAATTTTTCCGAATAAAACGCTTCGTTTCGAATACTCTACTTCAAAAGGAATTTATAAGCTCTAATACCTATATTCATTATTTTTAAATGGACCATGGATTGGAACATTTATATATTCTCCTTGTTTTTCAGATAACTGGGTTAGCATAGCACCAATTTTATCTAAATGAAGCTTTGCGACTTTTTCATCTAACTTTTTAGGTAAAACATATACTTTGTTTTCATATTTTTTGCTATTTTGCCATAGTTCAATTTGAGCCAATACTTGATTGCTAAAAGAAGCAGACATTACAAAACTCGGGTGCCCAGTTGCACAACCGAGATTAACTAATCTACCTTCAGCTAGAAGAATGATTTTTTTGCCGTCAGGAAATTCAATTTCGTCTACCTGAGGTTTTATATTTTGCCATTTAAAATTTCTTAATGATTCAACTTGAATCTCAGAATCAAAATGTCCAATATTGCATACAATTGATCTATCTTTCATATCTCTCATATGGTCTATAGTAATAACATCTATATTTCCTGTAGCAGTCACAAAAATATCTGCTTTTTTTGCACTATTTTCCATTGTTGATACCTCATATCCATCCATTGCAGCTTGTAAGGCACAAATTGGGTCAACTTCAGTAATTATTACTCTACATCCAGCTTGTCTTAGACTTTCAGCGGATCCCTTTCCAACATCCCCATATCCAGCAACTAATGCTATTTTACCTGCCATCATAACATCAGTTGCTCTTCTAATACCGTCAACTAAACTTTCACGACATCCATACTTATTATCAAATTTAGATTTTGTAACAGAATCATTCACATTAATTGCTGGAACTTTTAATAATTTTTCTTTTTCCATTTCTATAAGCCTCAAAACACCAGTAGTCGTTTCTTCAGAAAGCCCTTTGACTTCATCTAGATGTCCTGAAAATTTTTCATGCATTAATTTTGTCAAATCACCACCGTCATCAAGTATAAGATTAGGTTTCCAATTATTAGGACCATTAATTGTTTGTTCAATACACCACCAGAATTCTTCTTCTGTTTCTTCCTTCCAAGCAAAAATAGGGACATTTGCTTTCGCCATGGCAGCGGCAGCGTGATCCTGTGTAGAATAAATATTACAAGAACTCCATCTAACTGTTGCACCTAATTCTAAAAGTGTCTCAATTAAAACTGCTGTTTGAATTGTCATATGCAAGCAGCCAGCAATTCTTGCTCCACTAAGTGGCTTTGATTTTCCAAATTCTTCCCTTAATTTCATTAATCCAGGCATTTCTGTTTCAGCAATTGATATCTCTTTTCTCCCCCATTCTGCTAAACTTAGATCTTTCACTTTAAAATCATTCATAATTTTCTCCTTTTATTTTTATATTCTATTTTCAATCTTTTTTTTAAAACATTCTAAATGCTTTTTGATATCTTCGCTGTTAGTTTGCTCAGTTATTTTTTGTGACAGATTAAAACATTCTTTCAACGAAATAAAATTTATAAATTGTTTGACCTTTAATATTCTTGATGTGCTCATAGATAAAATATTGATACCCATTCCTATTAACAAAGCAGTAAAGAAAACATCTCCAGCCATCTCACCACAAATGCTAACTGGTATGTTAGCATTTTTACCAGCTTTAGAGGTCATTTTAATTAATTTAAGAACAGATAAATGTCCAGGGTCATATATTTTTGCTACAGTTTCATCACCTCTATCAATTGCTAAAGTGTACATTGTTAAATCATTAGTGCCAATTGCAAAAAAATCACAATGCTTTGCTAGAGAATCTGATATCAAGGCTGCCGCTGGTGTTTCTATTAAAACTCCTATCTCAGGAATTTTATTCGCAATTCTAATTCTATTCTTTTTTAATTTTTTTCTAACATTTAAGATTATTTTCTTAGCTTCCAGAAATTCACTTACATTTGAAACCATTGGAAGCATAATCCTTATATGACCAAAAAAACTTGCTCTTAGGATTGCTGAAATTTGTTTTTCAAAAATTTTTGGAAATGCAAGAGTCAATCTTATTGCTCTTAAACCCAAGGCAGGGTTCGGTGAAGGAGGAATAAGTTTTTCAAAGGATTCTATTTGCTTATCATTTCCAATATCCAAAGTTCTAATTGTAAGATGTTTGTTTTTAAGCCCATTTAATGAATCTTTTATGAGATGAAATTGTTCATTTTCTGATGGAAGATTTTTTCTGTTCATATATAAATATTCGCTTCGAAAAAGTCCGATTCCATCAATCCCTTTTTCCATGGCATCTCTTACTTCAAAAGATGTATCAACGTTTGCCTCAACAAAAATTCTTTTTTTGTCGATTGTTACTGGAGAAATATGTTTAAATGAATTTAATTTTAAATTTTGACTATTCTGATCTTCAATTATGTTTGAATATTTTCGAATAGAAGTATTACTTGGATTTCTAACTACAAAACCATTATCACCATCAATAATTATTCTTTCACCGTTTTTCAGTACATCTGAAATACCTTTTACACCTACGACAGTTGGTATCGACAAGGAACGAGCGATAATTGCAAAATGCCCCTCTGGTCCACCTTGCTCACTGATCAAACCAGAAATTCTATTTTTTTGAATTACCATTAAATCAGCAGCGCTTAATTCTTCAGATATAACTACTTTATTGTTTAAATCATGTTTTATTTTTTTACCAAGTTTATCAAACTTCAAATTATTTATAATACGTTTACAAACGTCCTTTACATCGTCAAATCTTTCTCTAAAATAACTATCTTTTATTTTCTTGAACTGTTCCTCATGTTTTTTATGCTCGTCAACAATCGACCATTCTGCATTAATCAATTTTTTTTCTATATTTTTTCTTGCATCATTAACAAGACTAGAAGATCTTAGCATTAGAACATGAGCTTCCAATATGAATTTCATTTCATTGTTACCCGATGAGTTTCTTGATTGAATACTTTTTATCAATTTATTTAGTTCAAATATGGACTTTTTTACAGCGCCATTGAATCTTTCTACTTCTTTTTTAATATCATCTTTGCTGATTTTGTAGTGCGAAAAAACCATGCCCACTGACTCTTTTAAAAAACACTCTCCAATAAAAACTCCAGAAGAGACACCAATACCTTTAAAAACTTTTTCCTTAAGATAGCTTTGCTTAATTCTTTTTTCTTCTCCAAAATTATTTTTTATTAACTCTATTAGTTGTTGTAAATCTGAGATAGATTTTTTTCCTTTACATTTAATTTGTATATTTGAACCTTGTTTAGCAGCTAAAGACATTAAACCTAATATTGATGTACCACAAACTGTATGTTTTCCAAATTTAACCGAAACTTTAGAAGAAAGGTTTGATGAAATTTTTACAAATTTTGCGGCTGCTCTTGCATGAAGACCTAACTTGTTAGTTATTTGAATTTTTTTAACTGATAATCTTTCAATCAATTGTTTTTGTCCTCAAAAAAAGTTGAGGCTGCATTTATATATTTTCTTCCTGATTCTTGAGAAATCTTTACAAGTTGATCTAAATCTAGTTCAGCCCTTGAGGACACCATTTTTATAAGCATTGGTAAATTAACCCCAGCTATTACCTCGGTTTTTCCATCAATAATTGTAGAAATGGCTAAATTTGAGGGAGTTCCTCCAAACATATCAGTAGTTACAACAACACCCTTGCCAGAATCAACTTTATCAATAGCCTGGATTATTTCCGATCTTCTTTTTTCCATATCATCTTCCGGAAAAATACAAACATCAATAATATTTTTTTGTTGACCAACAACATGTTCTAAAGCAACAATAAATTCCTTAGCTAAGTTTCCATGAGTAACAATAACAATTCCAATCATTTTTTTATATCTCTATGTTCTAAAGAAACCTCAATTTTTTTGCTAAAAATATCTTTACTAAACTTTTCAGCCATCATGACTGATCTATGTATACCACCAGTGCAACCAAAAGCAATAGTGAGAAATTTTTTACCTTCAGTTAAAAAGGCTGGTATTATTATTTTGTGAGTTTCTAAAAAGAGTTTATAAAAGTTTTTAAAGTTTATTTGCCCAGAAATATAGTTAATAACCTTACGATCTTTTCCAGTTAATTTTTTTAGTTCCTTTATATAAAAGGGATTTTTTATAAAACGCATATC
>MDTG01312454.1_pt1 | contig 20298 bp, 20 predicted proteins | sample 811421 | NCBI WGS metagenome assembly MDTG01 (sample SAMN05326645, study PRJNA326480) | marine metagenome | isolation source: seawater | place: Pacific Ocean: South East | collected 2011
CTTGTGCTTCGGCACTTTCGGATCCGTCCGGACAAGGAGGATGCCGTAATCGGAATAGTGGGCGCCTGAGGTCCAGACCTTCTGGCCGTTGATGACCCACTCGTCGCCGTCTTTCACGGCACGGGTTTTCAGACCGGCGACGTCAGAGCCAGCGGATGGTTCGGAAAACAGCTGGCACCAGATTTCTTCGCCCATCAGGGCTTTCTGGACATAACGTTCCTTGTGTTCGTCCGAGCCGAAGGCGATGACGGTCGGCACGCACATGCCGAGGCCGATGGCGAACGGGCCGGTCGGCGCGTCGAATTTCGACTCTTCCTGGCCCCAGATCACGTTCTGCATGGCCGTGCCGCCACGCCCGCCCCATTCCTCGGGCCAGGTGATCTGCGCGAACTTGTTCTCGGCTTTCGTCTTCTGCCAGGCTTTCGCCTTTTCCAGCATGTTCACGCGGTCGCGCGATGCCGGGGCGGAGCCTTTCGGCTTCAGGTGTTTTTCGAGGAAGGCGCGCGCCTCAGCGCGGAAGGCGGCTTCTTCGGGTGTGTCGTTGAAGTCCATGATGTTTCCTCCTTAGGCGGCGTTCTTTTGCTCGAGCGCACGCACGAGCTTTTCTTTCCAGACTTTCGGACCACCAGCCTGCACGGCCAGCAGCTTGGCGCGGCGGTAGTAGAGGTGGCAGTCCACCTCCCAGGTGAAGCCCATGCCGCCATGGGTCTGGATGTTCTCTTTCGAAGCATACCAGAAGGCTTCCGATGCGGCCACGCGCGCGGCAGCAGCGGCTTCCGGCATTTCCGGCGCATCGGTCGACAGGGCCCAGGCGCCGTAGAAGCAGTTGGACCGGGCGACTTCGTTCTTCACATACATCTCGGCCAGCTTGTGCTTGATGGCCTGGTTGCCGGCGATCGGACGGCCGAAGGCGTAGCGCTCCAGCGCGTATTCCTTCGCCATTTCCAGCGCGCGGGACGCCCCGCCCAGCTGTTCGAAGGCGAGCAGCACGGCCACCTTGTCCATCAGCTGGTCATTGAGGCTTGCGCCGTCGCCTGCGGCGCCGAGGCGGATGCCCGGTGTCTTGTCGAAGGTCAGCTCGGCATGGCCGCGCGTCGGGTCGAGCGTGGAGAGCGTCTTGCGGGAAACGCCTGCGCCGGAGAGGTCAACGAGGACGAGGCTTGCGCCGGAGCCTTCCTTGGCCAGCACAACGGCGTGTGTGGCAATGCCGCCATCGGTGACCGGGATCTTGGTGCCGGAGACGGTGGAGCCGTCGAATGTGGTTTTCAGGCTGGCTGGATCCGGATGGCCCGGGCCTTCGCTGGCGGCGTAGCAGCCGATGATCTCACCGGCGACGATGCGCGGCAGGATGTCATTCTTCACTTCGTCCGACCCGGCCAGCTTCACGGCCTCGGTCAGGAAGTAGGCCGTGGACGAGAAGGGGACCGGCGCCAGGACACGGCCCATTTCCTCGGCCAGCACGCACATTTCCAGCATGCCGAGGCCAAGGCCTCCTTGCTCTTCCGGAATGGCGGTGCCCAGCCAGCCCATTTCGGCGATCTTTTTCCAGAGCGCTTCCGAATAGGCTTTGTCGTCATCGTTCAATACCTCGCGCACCACCGGAATGGCGCTCTCGGCCTCGAGGAATTTCCGCGCCTCGCCGGCGAGGAATTTCTGGTCTTCCGAAAAGTCGAAGTTCATGAGTGGATGGCCTCCCTTCGCCCATTATACGGGCGTGATTGCGTTTCTGGATTGGAAAATAGCGCGCTTTACGTGCACGGAAAGCCGTGACCCGGCGGAAGGGTGCCGCAAGGTTTTCTGTTAAAATTGCCAGACCGGCTTCACCGCGCCGAAAGCAGGCGGTGTCAGGCTCGATCCTCGGAGGAGTGTCTGGATGGCCAAAGCGCATTTTCACAAGATGCAGCGTGTCTACGTCAAACCCGTCGGTACCTGGGCGCTGGTCGAACAGGTGATCCCGCATTGGGTGAAGGATGTCGCTGAGCCGCTGAAGGTCACTTACGAGTGTGGTCTCGGCCGCCAGTTCCAGGCGCATGAACTGGTCTCCGAACAGGTCATGCATGCCGAAGATCATGCCGATCCCTGCGATGACCTGCTGCTGGAACACTGGCGTATCGGCCGGCGCTCGACAAAATGGCGCACGGCCATGGGGCATCATTCCGGTGACAATCTCGGCACGTTTCCGGTGATCCTCACCGATGAAGGCGACACTGGCGGCTGGCGCGTCAATCCGGTGGACTTCGACCGCGACCCGCAACGGATCGAACACCAGGCCCGCATGATCGTGCAGACGCCGGGCCTGCTGCAGATTGCCCGCCGGGTAGCCGAGATCGCCGCTGAAAACCCGGACTCCCTGCCGGAAGACCTGCTGCCGGTGGCGAAACAGTGCGCGTCCATCCTGCGCTATGTCTACCAGCTGAACGACGCGCCAGACACTGTCGCCGCCCAATAGGTGCTTACCGGCGAAGGACCAGCGCGAGGCTCGTCCCAAGTCCGGCCCCCAAAATGTTGGCGACTTCGTCGAGCAGGGAGAATTCCCGGCCCGTCGGCGCCAGTCCCTGCGCCACTTCCATCAGGGCGCCATAAATAATCGTAATGAGAAAGGCCCGGACAGCGCGGCCCGGCCCGAGCGCGAGGGTCAGCGCGCCGCCAAGACTGCCGTAAGCGATGAAGTGTTTCAGCTTGTCGGAGCCTTCGACCGGCGGCAGGTCGCCTGCCGGAACCAGTGAAAGTACGGCGATTGCGAGCATCAGGACGAGCGTTGCGGCGCCGGCTGCGCGCCGGGCTGCGGCTGACCGGAAAAAGCGGGTCATCGGAATCTGCTCCCTTTATGGCCGGAGGCCGCAAGTGCCTGCCTGATGGCTGACAGCCTTCCGGCCCTCGACGCGCGTCCTCCCATTTCCTATGTCCGTTACAGCCATTGCCAAGACCCCGGAGCCATTATGCGAACCGAAACCCCCGTTTCTGTGCAACTTTCCGACTACAAACCCTATCCGTTCGAAATCGAGCAGGTGAACCTGCGCTTCGATCTCGATCCGGATGCGACGAAAGTCCGCTCCGAACTGAAGGTGCGCCGCACAGGCGCTGCAGGTGATGCGCTGGTGCTGGACGGGGAGGGGCTGACGCTCCGGTCGATCTCGATTGACGGCCAGGCGCTCGATGCCAGTTGTTACGAACAGACGGACAAGGCCCTGATCATCGCATCGGTGCCGGATGCGTTCACGCTGGTGACGGAGGTCGAGATCGCGCCGTCGCAGAACACGGCCCTGTCCGGGCTGTATATGTCGGGCGGGCGTTTCTGCACCCAGTGCGAGTCGACCGGCTTCCGCCGTATCACATTCTATCCCGACCGGCCGGACGTGATGAGCGCCTTCCATGTCTGGATGGCCGCAGACAAGAGCGCCTATCCGATCCTCCTGTCGAATGGCACGCCGGGCGAGACGGGCGATCTGGACGATGGCCGTCACTTCGCCGTTTGGGATGACCCGCACAAGAAGCCGTCCTACCTCTTCGCGCTTTGCGCCGGGGATTATGATGTCTACCGCGACAGCTTCACCACGATGAATGGCGACGAGATTGCGCTGGCCATCCATGTCGACAAGGGCGATGCCGAGCGTGCCGCCTGGGCGATGGACAGCCTCAAGCGCTCCATGACCTGGGACGAGCAGACCTATGGCCGCGCCTATGACCTTGGCGTGTTCAACATCGTCGCCGTGCGCGACTTCAATTTCGGCGCCATGGAGAACAAGGGCCTCAACGTCTTCAACTCCGCCTATGTGCTGGCCGACGAAGCGACCGCGACGGATGCGGACTTCGAAGCCATTGAGAGCATCGTGGCGCACGAATATTTCCACAACTGGACCGGCAACCGCATCACCTGCCGCGACTGGTTCCAGCTCTGCCTGAAAGAAGGCCTGACGGTTTTCCGTGACCAGAACTTCTCCGCTGACATGCGCTCGCGCCCCGTACAGCGCATCAAGGACGTGATCCGCCTGCGTGCGCGCCAATTTGCCGAAGATGCCGGTCCGCTGGCCCATTCCGTGCGGCCGGACCATTACGGCTCCATCGACAATCTCTACACCGCGACCGTCTATGAGAAGGGCGCCGAACTGATCGGCATGCTGCGCCGGATGATCGGCGAAGAGCTCTACCGCAAAGGCATGGACCTCTATTTCGAACGCCACGATGGCCAGGCCGTGACGATCGAGGATTTCTACAAATGCTTCGAAGACGTCACCGGCGAAGACTTCACGCAGTTCCGCCTCTGGTATGCCCAGGCCGGGACGCCGGAAGTGACGGTCGAGGAAAACTGGAAGCCCGAGACGCGTGAGATCGAGATCACGCTGAAGCAGAAAACGCCGCCGACGCCCGGCCAGCCGGTGAAAAAGCCGGTGCCGATCCCGCTGGAAATGGCGCTGCTGGACGATGAAGGCAATCTCGCCGAGTGGACGACCATCCTGGAAGACGAGGATGTGACCCTCACCATGGAGATGCCGGAGTCGGTCACCGAGCCGCCGCTCGTCTCTGTAAACCGGGACTTCACGGCGCCGATCCGCCTCAATCGCTCCCTGACGCGCGACCAGCGCCTCGCCATGGTCCGTATGGAGACAGATCCGTTCAATCAGTGGGATGCTGTCCAGACGCTGGTGAAGGCTGAGATCCTTGCTCTCTCCGAAGGCAGTCAGGCCGAGCCGGATGACGCGCTCGTCACGGCCCTTGCCGGCGCCGTGGAACAGGCCGTGGACGACCCGGCCTTCGCCGCGCTGCTGACACGCCTGCCGGAAGTCGGGGAGATGTTCCTGGAGCGCCAGCCGGCCGACGCCGTCGCGCTGAACGCTGCCCGCAAGAAGCTGCAGTCCGCGCTGGCGGAGAAGCTCTCCGGCTTTAGTGCTTCGACCCTCGGCAAGCCGACACCGGCGCCCTTCGATCCGGGCGCAGAGCAAGCCGGGATCCGCGCTCTGCGCACAGCGATGATCGTGCTGCTGGGTGTGTCGCCGGATGCAGGCGCAGCCGATACGCTGCGGGGGCTCTACGACAATGCCACCAACATGACCGAACGGCTCGCGGCCCTGCGCGCCTATACGGTGCAGAAGGGCGGCAAGGCGAATGAGGCGCTGGCCGATTTCGAGGAGACCTGGAAAGACAATCCGCTGGTCATGGACAAATGGTTCGCCCTGCAGGCCACGACGGGTGATGCCGAAACGATCAAGGCGCTCGCCGCGCATCCGGCCTTCGACCTGCGCAACCCGAACCGGGTCCGTTCTGTCGTCGCGGCCTTCACGATGCAGAACCTTGCCGCCTTCCATGCACCGGACGGGTCCGGTTACCAGGCGGTCGAGGAGATCATCCTCAAGGCCGACAAGGCGAACCCGGCCCTCGGCGCCCGCCTGCTGACCGCGTTCGAGCAATGGCGCATCCTGGAACCGCAGGCCAAGGCGGCGGCAGAAGCCACGCTGAAGCGGCTTCAGTCGGCGGGGCTCTCCTCCAATGCGGCGGACATTGTGGCCCGCGCGCTCGGTTAAGTCCCGTGCGTTAACGAAACTTTGAGATTTGTTAACGCTCGGGCAATGATTCCGGCGGACAAGGAGATTCGTGCGAGTATCGCCCGTCCTGCGGGCATGGGATCGTCCTTTGGCAGAAATGGATCAAAAATCCCAAATAAAACAAGCTTCAGACCCGGTGTCTGATGTTGTGTCCGCACGCCTGAAATGGACCGTCGCCGGGACGATTGTCCTTCTGGCTGCTGCCATGGGCCTGAAAGCCTGGGACGAGCACCAGCGCGCCGATGCCAATCTGCTGCTGACGCTGCAGGCGGAGGCTGAAGCGCTGGCCGGGCGGGTCGGCGGACGGGCCGATACGGTGGAAACCGCCATCCGCCTCGTGACCGACAATCATGCCTCGCGTTCGGCCATTGCCGCGGCAACCCCGGGCGTCGATGCCGTCATGACGCTGGCCGATGCCAAACAGGCACCCGAAGGCAGCCGGCTCGACGCCGCAGCCACGGTGGCAGAGTCCCTAATGCAAACCGATCAGCGGGCAGGCCTCTCCGAGCTTGGCGATGTCGTCCTTGTATCGGGCAGCGGCAACCAGGCCGTGATCGCGCTGGCGCCAGCGGGCACCTGGCTGCCGGTCATGTCGAACGGCCGTGAAGTGTCGCTTGTCTCGGGCGGGCTCCGCTTCGTGGCTGGCGATCCTGCGCCGCGCCCGGCGAACGGTTTGCGGCCGATCCGGCAGGCACGTTTCGAAAAAGGGCAGGGCCTTCAGCGGACCGCGCTTGCCTGCAGCGACATCGCAGGCGGCGGGCTTGCCGTCTGCAGCACCACCCGGGCCGACGTGTTCACGCGGGATGACCTGGTCAGCCTCCTGATCTTTGCCCTGCTTCTGGCGGCGCCAGTCCTGGCGATCACCGGTCTTCTGGGCCGCCTGTCGAAGAAGCAGGCCGACACATTCGTTGAAGCGGCCCGCGACGAACAGGCCGACCGGATCATGGCGACCGTCATGCGCAGCGCCCGCGCCGGCTATTGGGAATGGGCCTCCGGAGAGGCATCAATCTTCCTGTCAGAAGCGTCGAGCGAAATGCTGGACCTTGAAGGCATGCGGACGGTCTCGCTTGGCAATTTCCTCAATCAGGTTCATCCGGAACATCAGGCCCGCGTGCGCGAGGCGATCGAGAAGTCGCGCGAGATTGGCTGGCTGCAGGTGGCTTTTGTGCTGGCAAAGCCACCGCTCCGCTGGATCGAGATGCGCGGTTCGGGATCTGACACCGAAGATGGCAAGCTGTTCGGCGGGATCCTCCTGGACATTTCGGACCGCAAGCAGGCCGAAGACCGGGTCAAGGCTGCTGAACGACGCCTGCGCAGCGCATTGGAAGGGTTCAATGGCCCCTTTGCCCTGTGGGATCACCGCAAGCGTCTCCTCTACTGGAACCGCGCCTTCGCCACCGATTTCGGCCTCACCGAAACGCTGCGCACGGGCATGACACACGAGACGGTTACCATCGCCCGGTCTGGCGCGATCCGTGCAGAACGTCAGTCAGCAGATGACAACCAGTCGACCCTGATCGGTTTGCAGGGCGGACGCTGGCTGAAGCTGGTTGAACGGCCATCCCCGGACGGCGGCCTGATCACGATCGGCATCGATGTGACCGAGAATATCGGCATTGAAGAAGAGCTGCGCCGCCAGAAAGAGCGCATGCGCAAGACGATGCTGGACCTCGAACGCTCAGAAGGCCGGGCCGGGGAACTGGCCCGCAAACTGACGGAAGAGAAGTCGCGCGCGGAGAATGCGTCGAACTCGAAATCTGCCTTCCTGGCAAATATGAGCCACGAGTTGCGCACGCCGCTGAACGCCATCAACGGCTTCTCGGAAATCCTTGCGCACGAACTCTACGGGCCGCTCGGCGATCCGCGCTACAAGGGCTATGCGCAGGACATTCTCGCCTCCGGCCAGCACCTGCTGGACATGATCAACGACATCCTCGACATGGCAAAGATCGAGGCCGGCAAGATGACGATCAACCCGCAGCCGATCGATCCGGTCGATCCGGTGGACGCGGCCGTGCGGATGATCCGGCGCAAGGCGTCGGACAAGGATATCGAGGTTGTGCTGGACGTCCAGCCGGGCCTGCCCGAGATCGACGCAGACCATCGCGCTATCCGCCAGATGGTGCTGAACCTCGTGTCGAACGCGATCAAATTCACCAATCCGGGCGGCAAGATCACGGTCGCCGTGCAGCAGTACGGGCCGGACATCAAAGTCTCTGTCACCGACACAGGCATCGGCATTCCAGCCGCGGACCTGCCGCGTCTTTCACAGCCGTTCGAACAGGCCGCAGGCTCGCATGACCGGAATTATGAGGGGACCGGGCTCGGCCTCGCCCTCACCAAATCCTTCGCGGAGATGCATAGCGGCGAGCTCTGTCTTTCGTCCATCGAAGGCGAGGGCACGACCGTGTCCTTCACCCTGCCGATTGCCGGGCCGGGTGCTGCTGAAGACGAAAGCGACGACCGCGACGCGGCCTGATCAGGCCGGCGGTCTCTGGTTCCAGGCCACGATCCGCGTGCCGGTATTGCAATGGATTTCGCCCCACGCGCCGGTTTTGAGTTTCGGCTGAAGGCCCGTCGGTACAGCGTCCACGACATCCGGCAGGAACCGGGCGATGCCATTGCTGGTCACCACGAGGATAGTCTGATCGGCGGACAGGCCGGAGGCTTCAGCCAGTAGCGCTTTCCATCCGGAATGAATGGCGGGTTTGTCGACGATCCAGCCGTCCGGCACGCGGCTGTCTTCTTCCCATGCCCTGAGGGCGTCTTCTCCGATCCGGGCGACGACCTTGTCCTCGGCGACGTTCTCGTCCGGGCCATAATCGATCTCGGTCAGGAAGGGCAGGGTCGCGAGCTCCGGACTGTCAGGCCGGGTATCAAGAATGGCCGCGGCGGTTTGCCTTGTCCGCTGCAGGGCCGAGCAATAGGCGGCATGGAAAGATGTCTCCGCGAAATGGCGGCTGAGTGCGTCGGCCTGTTCCTGTCCGGAAGTGGAGAGCGGCAGGTCTGTGCGGCCGCCCACGCGGGTCACCATATCGCCCTTGTCAAACGTGTTGCCATGCCGGCAGACAATGATCCGTCCCATGATTATCAGGCCTCCAGTGGGTCGCCATGTTCGGCGACGAGACGTTCTGCGAGCGCGACATCTTCGGCAGTATCAATTCCGGGGATGGCGATTTGGCCGGGTTCGACTTCAACGCACTGGATGCTCATTCCGTTTTCAAGCAGGCGCAGCTGTTCCAGGCCTTCCAACTGTTCGTAGCGGCCTTCCGGCAGGCTGACATAGCGGCGAAGCGCGTCCAGCCTGTAGGCATAGAGGCCGATATGCCGGCAGACGGGCGAAGGGCCGCCTTTTTCGCGCAGGGCAGCTTCCTTGCGCATCGCAGGGATCAGGTTTTTCGAAAACCAAAGCGCGCGGCCTGCTTCGTCATGCACCAGCGTTGTGCCGGAGAAGGGGGTCTCGGCCTTGTGTTTGCGGAACGCATCGAGCGCGTCCCAGGTCAGGCGGACATAGGGCGTGGCCGCGTCGGCGCCGGAATCGCGTGCGGCCTGGGCGACTGCGATCACATGCGCCGGCGGCGTAAAAGGGGAGTCGCCCTGCAGGTTCACGACGTTCTCCGGCGCTGCGCCCAATGCGGTGGCTGCAGCCAGCGCGCGGTCCGTACCCGAGGGCAGGTCCGGATCGGTCATGACCACCGGAATGCCAAGGTCCTGGCAATGGGTCTCGATGCGCGCGTCATCTGTTGCGACGACATGCCGGGCATTGCCCAGCGTATCTGCTGCCTGCGCCGCCATCGCAGCGACGCGGGAGACCATGGTGCGGCCGGCAATCATGACCAGCGGTTTTCCGGGAAGCCGGGTCGATGCGTAACGCGCGGGAACGACGATCAGGGTTTGCATGTCCGTCAGCCCTCGTGATGCCCGTCGAGATCGAACGTGCCATCCCGCATTTCCGTCATCACACCGATGAACGGGATGATCCAGCTGATGGCCTCGTCGCTGACGCCTTCGTCCTGCAGGAAGGATGTGAGCGCGGGGACGAACTCCTCGCTGCGGCCGCATTGTTCGAGGGCGGCTTCCAGTTCCGGCAGGACGACCCTGTTGAAGGAGTCTGCGAAGGTCTGGATCCGGCCTGACTTCCGGGCAAGCGATATGGCGACCATCGGGTCCACATCACCGTCTTCGCGGGAGAGTTTGCGGAAGTCATTGATCAGGCCGCGGTTCTCGGATGCGAATTTCTTCAGGGTCTTGTCTGTCTTGTAGTCGATCCATTCCGCCGAGCAGGGGGGCGGTTCCACCGTTGCACAGGCCGCAAGGGGCAGAAGCAACAGGGTCAGGGCAGTCAGGCGCGGTGTCATGCAGGGGCTCCGGCTGGGGGAAGAAATCGCGTGCACCCTAGAGGGGCCCGGCTGGCCTGCAAAGCCTTCCGGTTCAGACGAAAAGCGCCCCGGTGGTTTCCCGCCGGGGCTAAGTCGTTTCTGGTCGCGTCTGGCGCGGCCGGCTTAGTTTTCGCCGCCGTCGAGGTTCCCGTCAGAGCGGACCTGCTCGCGGAAGGATTCCTTCTCGACATCGCACAGGTCTCTGCTCGAATTGATCACAGCCATCGTCTTGGCAGAGCGCAGGGCAGTCTCGTCGCCCTTTACACAGGCGATTTTGACCGTTTTCTCGTCCTTGCCGACACCGAGGGTGCGGCTCATCACCTTTGTCTCACCATCGGAGAGATTGGCGTCACGGCACTCTGCGACCAGATCGTCCAGCGCGGTCGAGGTTTCCTCGATGCGGTGTTCAAAGTCCGCGCCGAATTTCTGGTCGATCAGGGTTTCCAGCTTGATCGATTTCGCTTCGAGACGGGCTTCCAGTTCGCTGGTCATCCGTTCCAGCTCCGGTTCGAGGCTCTCATGCAGTTCTTCGGCGCGGGCTTCATGGGCGGCGGCCCAGGACTCGGCGCGTTCTCCGAACTTCTCGCCCCATGCTTCCCATTTGCGGCCCCACTCCTCCCAGTCTTCTTCAGACATCTCGCCTTCGAAGTGGATTTCGGCACCATCCTGCACGTCCACGACGACGTCCTGGAAGTTGGAGACGAGCGGCAGGTCGTTCAGTTCTGCCATCAGGGCCTGGAACTCAGCGTCGTCTTCCAGGGCGAGCGTGATCTCGGGAACGTTGGAGGTGATCTTCGCCGTGATCCGGCCGATCACCTTGCTGTCCTCGGCCATTTCCCGGGACAGCCGGTTGATCTCCGCCGTCACTTCAGGGCCGGGTTCAATCCCCTCAAAGGGTTCGCCGAGTACAATGATGCGGCGGTCGGGGATCAGTTCGCCATTCAGGTAGACGGTACCGTTCTCGATACGCAGCTCGCGATGTTCACGCTCACCGGCATTGGCCGGGACCGAGGATGTGGCGATCAGGGCAGCCGCACCGATCACAGCGGTGGCGGCCCCGCCTGCGAGACGCCGTGTGCGGGGCGGAGCAGGATGGGTCATGCGGCTGAGGCGTTCCTTCAGGGCGTGGGTGAGGGGCAGGCTGGCCGCAGCGGGCGGGCGTTCCTGCGCGGCGGACTTCACGGCCTTGATCAGCGTCGCGCCATAGGCATGCGGCGAGGCGGTCCCGGTCTTCAGCACATCGGCGTCGCAAGCAGCTTCCTGGTCCGTCCGGAATGCGCGGTGCGCATAATAGGCCAGCGGGTTGAACCACATGCAGGCGATGAAGAACTCGGCCAGTTGCAGGGCCCAGAGGTCGCCGCGGCGGACATGGGTCAGCTCGTGAGCGAGGGCAGCGCGTTGCTGTGTGTCGTCATAATCCGTCTCGAACCAGGCCGGCAGCAGGACGACCGGACGGGCGAGGCCTGTCACAAGCGGGCCGGACGAGATGAAGCTGGACGCAACCACGGGCAGGCGCTTCAGGCCAACCTGCGCACCAACCTGACGCGCAATATGCTGGAGGCGGGGAGAGACGTTCACAGCCTCCCGCTTCACGGTCTGCATGAAGACATGCTGGCGCCAGAGGCTGAGACCAAAGATGAAAAGAGCCCCGCCTGCCCAGACGATGAAGAGGCCTGGCAGCAGCATGGCGGACAATGTGTCCATCAGGGGCTGAGGTGAGGCCAGGCCATCCGCAAATGCGGTGTCCGGTAGGGGTGCCGGCGGCACGGCGGCGGCCGGGGCAGACGGGGAAACGGTGAAGGTCGTCGCCATGGCTTCCGAGGCGGCTGTTACGGTCAGCGCCGCGGTGGGCTCTGCGGCCTCGGTGGAGCCGGACTTCGGCAGGCGCAGCAGTGGCATCAGCGAAACCGGCATCTGCAGCGGCGGCAGGACAAGGCGGGCCAGCGGAAGCGCCCACAGGGCATAGGCCGTGCCGGCGCCAAAATATTTCGCCACAGGACGGCGTGCCACCAGAACCAGGGCGATCAGGACGGAAACCGCCAGGACCGTCTGCAGGGCAGATGTCGCGTCAGGAAAAATGGTTGCGATGTTCATTTCTTCAGATCCCCCAGCAGGCGTTCCAGTTCCTCAATGTCTTCCGGTGTCAGGCCGCGCGTATCCGCCAGGTGCGCAACCAGAGGCGCAGCGCGGCCGGAGAAGACCCGGTCGACAAACTGGCCGGCGGCCTTGGCCTTGTAGGCCCCTTCTTCAATAACCGGATAATAGAGATAGCGGCGGCCATCCTCTTCCGTCCGGAGCGCCCCTTTCTCGACCAGGCGGGCCAGCAGCGTTTTCACGGTGCGGCTGGTCCAGTCCTTCTCGTCGCCCAGCGAGTCATGGACGTCCGAGGCAGCGAGGCCGGGCGTCTGCCACAGCACGCTCATCACATCGAGTTCGGCGGCTGAAATCTTCATCTGCGGGCTCCCCGGTAAGACTACAAGCGTGGTCATAAGCCATGACTACAAGCGTGGTCAATGAGAATTTCCGCACTGCCGCGTGACAAGTTTGTAAGGTCAGGCTTTGATGCATCCTGTCTGCGGGCGCGGCTTCATTTCCGGCAAGCGCTCCTGTAGGACAGACGGAGGGTCCCGGGGCCGGGGCCAGAGTGAGGGTAAAAACAGATGAACCGAGGGATGCTGGGAGCGCTGGGTCTTGCGCTTCTCACGGCAGGGTGTGCTGAAACAGGCACCAGCGGAGATTTCGGCCGTGTTCTGGGAGAGGTCCTTGGTTCCGCCACCGCGCCCGACTCGCAAGGCACACTCAGCATCGCTGAAATTGATGCCGGTCTGCGCGAAGCCCTGACGGTCGGCACCAATCTGGTCGCCAATCAGCTTGGCCAGACGAATGGCTATTATGGCGATCCGAAAATCCGCATTCCGCTGCCGCAGACTTACCGGACCCTCCAGACGAATCTGGCGAAGGTCGGTGCGAGCAAGCCGCTCGACGATCTGGAGCTGCGCATGAACCGCGCAGCCGAATCCGCCGTACCGGAAGCGCAGGTCCTGGTCCTCAGCGCGATCCGCAACATGACCATCACGGACGCGCTCAACATCCTGAACGGCGGCGATACGGCGGCAACTGATTATCTCCGGTCAAAGACGGAACCCCAGCTGCGGGCCGCCTTCACGCCCTATGCCCGGGAGGCGCTGTCGAAGTCCGGCGCTTTCACGGCGATGGAAAATGTTGCCTCGCAATATGGGGCAGGCGGCATCACCTCCAGCCTGCAGGCGGACCTGACCGCGCATGCTGTTGATTACGGCCTGGACGGTATCTTCCTGTACGTCGCGGAAGAGGAAAAGAAGATCCGGGAAAACCCGCTCGCGCGGAGTACGGACTTGCTGCGCCGCGTGTTCGGGAATCGCGGCTGATGCGGCGTTTTGCAACCGAGATGAAAGCCGGAGGCACGCTGGCCGGTATCGAGTTCGGCGATCCGATCAAACCGTTCGCCGCCGTATGGATCCATGCCACCGGCTTCAACGCCATGACCTATCAGTCGATGCTGGCACCGCTTGGCCTGCGCCAACGCGTGGCCGCGCTCGACATGCGCGGGCATGGGCGGTCGACGATGCCGGCCAAGCCCGGCCGGATGAAGTCCTGGCATCGTTACCGCGATGACGTGATCGAATGGCTGGAAAAGGAAGCGCCCAACGGCGTCGTACTGAGCGGCCATTCGATGGGCGCAACGGTGGCCCTTCTGGTGGCAGGCAAACGGCCTGACCTGGTCAAGGGGCTGGTGCTGGCCGATCCGGTGATCATGCCGCGCGTCTATTACTTCTGGAAACATGTGTTCCCGCCGGTCACCTGGATTGCCAACCGTAACACGCTCGCGCGCTCGGCGAAGAAGCGGCGGGCCGAGTTCCCGGCATTCCGCGATGCGCTGGAATCCTATACGGGGCGCGGCGCGTTTGCGTCCTGGCGCGAGCCCTTCTTGGCCGACTATTTGCTGGATGGCATTGACCGGGTGGACCATAATTCTGCGCAAAGCGAAGAGCAGACCTGGCGGCTGACCTGCGAGCCGAAATGGGAGTCGGCGACATTCTCCGCCCAGCGCAACCAGCCCTGGCGCGCGCTCAGAAAGGTCCGCAAACACAAGATCCCGATCATCGTGCTGCGCCCGAACCGATCATCTGTGATCACACCAAAGGTTCGGGCACAGATTATCCTGATGAATCAGGCCCTGATGATGAAAGGTGTGCGCGGCACGTCGCACTTCCTGCCCATGGAAGCGCCCTATGAAGTGCGCGATGCGTTGTCTGCCTTCATTGCGCGACTGGTGGAACGTTTCACTTTGGAAGAAGATTCCGACGTCTCGCGCTCGCTCAGCATCCGGCGCCGCAGGGCGTAAGCGCCCCGCTTGCCAGAGTGCCCTGATTACCAGAGCGGGCGGTCGGGGGAGGCGGACCCGGCCAGCTTTTCCATGAGGCGGGTCAGTTCCACGCGTTCGTCCGGTGTGAGGACCGCTTCGAGCGCTTGTTCCTCGGCAATCGCCATCGGCACGATCTCGTCATACACGGACGTGCCCGCTGGCGTGAGGTACAGTTTGGACCGGCGGCCATCCTCTTCAGAGGATTTGCGTTCCAGATATCCGACTTCGATCAGACCGGCGACGGCGCGGCTGACGGCAACCTTGTCCATCGCCGTGCGCTGGCCGATCTCGGTTGCGCTGATGCCCGGCGCATCGCCTGTGACGGCCATGACGCGCCACTGCCAGATCGTCAGGCCGAATTCTCGATCATACAGCTCCGCAATGCGTCGCGAGATCGTGTTGGACAGGACGGACAGGCGGTAGGGAAGGAATTCGCGCAGGCGCAGCTGCGGTGTCCGGGAGGGTTCGGGCATGGCGGGTCCATTCATACTTGCCTTGCGGCGAGCAATTAGTTACATATGAAACTATAATTTTGATCGCAATAGGGAGAGAGAACCCATGGCAGACCTGTTTGACAACCCTGCAGGCCTCGACGGTTTCGAATTCATTGAATTTTCCGCGCCTGAAAAAGGCGTGCTGGAGCCGGTTTTCGAGACGATGGGCTTCACCAAGGTTGCCCGGCACCGCTCGAAGGATGTCGAGCTCTGGCGCCAGGGCGGCATCAACCTGATTACCAATTACGAGCCGAAATCGGCGGCCTGGTATTTCTCGCGCGAACATGGGCCTTCGGCCTGTGGCATGGGCTTCCGCGTGCGCGATGCCCGCAAGGCCTATGCGCACCTGCTGGAGCAGGGCGCAGAGCCGGTGCATGTTGAGACCGGTCCGATGGAACTGCACATCCCCGGCATCCGCGGCATCGGCAACTCGATCATTTATCTGATCGACCGTTATGGCGACGATCTCGACATCTATGACATCGACTTCGAATACCTGCCGGACGTCGAGAAACACCCCGTTGGAGCTGGCTTCCAGCTGATCGACCACCTGACGCACAATGTTTATGGCGGCCGGATGAAGTATTGGGCGGACTTCTACGAGAAGCTCTTCAACTTCCAGGAAATCCGCTATTTCGACATCAAGGGCGAATATACGGGCCTGACCTCCAAGGCGCTGACGGCGCCGGACGGCAAGATCCGCATTCCGCTGAACGAAGAGGGCAAGGGCGGCGGTGGCCAGATCGAGGAATTCCTGCGCGAGTTCAACGGCGAAGGCATCCAGCACATCGCCCTCATCTGCGACGATCTCTATGCCTGCTATGACAGCCTGAAACAAAAGGGTGTGCCCTTCATGACGGCGCCGCCGGCAGCTTATTACGAAATGCTGGACGAGCGTCTGCCGGGCCATGGCGAAGACGTTGAAGGGCTGAAATCCCGCGGCCTGCTGCTGGACGGCACTACCGAAGGCGGCCAGCCGCGCCTCCTGCTTCAGATCTTCGCTCAGGCCCAGATCGGCCCGGTCTTCTTCGAGTTCATCCAACGCAAGGGTGACTACAAGGAAGGCTTCGGCGAAGGCAACTTCAAGGCCTTGTTCGAATCCATGGAACGTGACCAGATCCAGCGAGGTGCTTTGAAGGTCGAAGAGGACGCATGAGCGACGACAATCCCAAATGGTCGAGCACGATGATGTCGGTGGGCGCTACTTTGGGTGCCATTATAGGATATGTCCTGTTCACCAATTTGCTGGAAGTGCCAGAAGCTGATCCGGGAGAGGTTTTCGGCAGAACAACAGCTGGGACCATAATCGGAATTCTATTGGGTACTCCTTTGGGAGGTGCCATTGGTTTCGGGTTCGGTAAGGTGTTGGAGAAACTCAACATCAAACATTGAGACTGCGATGAACCAGGAAAAGAAAAAAGTTGAACTGTCCCCGGTCGGCGAAGGCCTGATCGGGGCCGTTGCCGGCACCGTGGTTGGCGTCATCCTGTGGCGCATCGGGGTGATTTCCGCCTCGGCCATTCCGGGCGTCACGCTCGGCCTCGGGATCGGCAGCTGGTTCAACGCCTGGCGGCGCGCAAAGAACGCCGCAAAAGACAAGGGAGAGACCTAGATGACATCACCCGCACACCTGAAAGGCGTCCACCACGTCGCCTATCGCTGCAAGGACGCCAAGGAAACGGTCGAGTTCTATCGCGATGCGCTCGGCATGGATTTCCAGCTTGCGATCGCTGAGGACCATGTGCCCTCGACCGGCGCCTATGATCCGTACATGCACATTTTTCTCGATGCCGGAAACGGCAATGTGCTCGCCTTCTTCGAACTGCCTGAGCAGCCGGACATGGGCCGCGACGAGAACACGCCTGTCTGGGTGCAGCATATCGCCTTCCGCGTCGGCTCGCTGGAAGAGCTGATGGAGACCAAGGCGCACCTTGAAGGCATGGGGCTGGACGTGCTCGGCCCCACCCATCACGGCATCTTCAAGTCGATCTATTTCTTCGACCCCAACGGCCACCGCATTGAGCTTGCCGCCGATATCGGCACGCCGGAACAGATGAAACAGCTGAAAGACGTGGCCGAACCGATGATCGAGGAATGGAGCGCCACCAAGAAAGCCCCGCGCCACGCCGCCTGGCTGCACGAGAAAATCGCGGACGAAAGCTGATGCTTTCCTGTCACGAGCAGTCGCGTTAGCACTGTCGGTGTGGAGGACGATCAGACTTATGCAGAAATACATATTGGGCGCTGCGTGCGCTTTAATCCTGGCGCCGTCGGCTGTTGCAGACAGGCTCGTTACGGACATCTCTGACAATCGCGCATTGTCTCACGTTGAGGAATTCCACTGGTTCGGTGGAGAAAATGATTTCAGCGCAGGCATCAGCTTTGCGGATTTCGATGGCGACGGTGATCTCGATATTGCCAATGTAAATGGCCGCCACTGGCCGGTCGCCGACCTGCTGTTGCTGAACAATGGCAAGGGCCGTTTTCCAATGGCCGCCGAGATCGGAGATTGGCGCACAACCGGCTATGGCGGATGCCCGGCCGATATCGACAATGATGGTGACATGGACCTGCTGGTGCCGCGCGACTGGCTCGCTGTCGGCATCTTTCAAAATGACGGTGCTGGCCACTTGTCTGAAGCCGGGACAATTGGTGCCGCAGGTCACGCCCGCAGCTGCGCCACACCTGACCTGAACAATGATGGCGTCGCAGACCTTGTCATCGCAGACCGGGGGGGCGCCTCCTTTTACGCTTACGGCCCATTGGCGCCCGGTGTTGAAACGCATCCCCTGACAGATGTGGCGGCCGTTGGCGTTGCGACCGGAGACCTGAATGGTGACGGGAAGAGCGATATTGTGCTCGCCATGCGCGGTGATGCAACACTGGCTGTCCTGTTTGCGGAAGAGACCGGCTATGCCGACCCGGTCTTGCTGGGCCGTGACGACCTCCAATCGCGTTCCGTCGCCATTGCAGACTGGGACGGAGATGGCGATCTGGACCTTGTCACAGCCGTCCTGACCGGTTCCAATCAGGTCTATCTCAATAATGACGGAGATTTTGACCGGGCCGTGATTATCGGGCCGCCAAGTGAGATATCGGCTGGCGTTCGGGTTACTGACCTGGACGGCGACGGACGTCCGGACGCGGTTTTCGCGAATGAAGGTCAGAACTCGGTTATGATGAATGGTATCGGCGGCGCCCGGCGGATTTTACTGCCCGGCGAGAATGACACCTACGACCTCGACGTCGGAGACCTCAATGGTGACGGCATGCCGGATATCGGCTTTGCCAATTCCGACGCCCCCAACACGCTCTTTTTTCTTATCCCCACCGGAGACCCGGAATGAAACTCGCTACTCTCAAAAATGGTGCCCGTGATGGCCGTCTTGTTGTCGTCTCGAAAGACCTGACACGCGCCACGGATGCCGCCTCGATTGCGCCGACGCTGCAAGCGGCGCTGGATGACTGGGAACATATGGCCCCGCGCCTCCAGCTGCTGGCCGAGCAGGTGGAGCTGGGCAGCGTGCCGACGTTCCGTTTCCACGAGCATGACTGTGAAAGCCCGCTGCCGCGTGCTTATCAGTGGGCGGACGGCTCGGCCTATATCAACCATGTGGAGCTGGTCCGGAAGGCGCGCGGCGCCGAAGTGCCGGAAAGCTTCTATGACGATCCGCTGATGTATCAGGGTGGGTCCGATGCCTTCCTCGGCCCCCGCGATGCGATCCCGCTCGGCGATGTCGCCTGGGGTTGTGACATGGAAGGGGAGGTCGCGGTCATCACGGATGACGTGCCCATGGGCGTGTCCGAGGCGGATGCGGCCAGCCACATCAAGCTGGTCATGCTGTGCAATGACGTGTCGCTGCGCGGGCTAATCCCCGGCGAACTCGCCAAGGGCTTCGGTTTCTTCCAGTCCAAGCCGCCGAGCGCTTTCACGCCTGTCGCCGTGACGCCGGACGAATTGGCCGACGCCTGGAAAGACAGCGTCATCCACCTGCCGCTGCATGTGGACTATAACGGTCAGCCATTCGGCCGCGCCAATGCGGGCGTCGATGCCACATTCAGCCTCGCGCGCCTCGTGGCCCACGCTGCAAAGACCCGTCCGCTCACCGCCGGTACAGTGATCGGTTCCGGCACGGTCTCCAACAAGGATGCCGATGGCGGGGCGGGTAAGCCGGTCAGCGAAGGCGGGCTCGGCTATTCCTGCATCGCCGAGATCCGGATGATCGAGACGATCGCCGACGGCGCGCCGAAAACCCCCTTCATGAAGCCCGGCGATACGGTGCGCATGGAGATGTTGGACAAGGCCGGGCATTCCATCTTCGGGGCCATCGAGCAGACCGTGGAATCCGTGTGACCCGGCTTGTTTTCCCGGCGGGCTTGTGTTTCAACGCTTGTTGAAATTTTGGCGGCGCGAGACGGTTCAGCCGGCCGGAAAGTGTGATACGAGACAAGAAAGCGCGCCCGGGCGGGCCCTGCCTGCCTGAGCGCCCAATTCAGGGAGCGACAGGACCTGTCCATGTCTAGCAAGGTCTACAATTCTGCGAAGGAAGCCCTTGAGGGCCTGACCTTCGACGGCATGACCGTGATGGCCGGGGGCTTCGGCCTGTGCGGCATTCCGGAAAATCTCATCCTCGCCCTGCGCGAAAGCGGCGTGAAGGACATCACGGCGATTTCGAACAATGCAGGCGTCGACGATTTCGGCCTCGGCCTGCTGCTGCAGACGCGCCAGATCAAGAAGATGATCTCGTCCTATGTCGGCGAGAACAAGGAGTTCGAGCGCCAGTATCTCTCCGGCGAACTGGAGCTGGAGTTCAACCCGCAGGGCACGCTGGCAGAGCGTTGCCGGGCAGGGGGCGCGGGCATTCCGGGCTTCTACACCAAGACCGGCGTCGGCACGATCATCGCCGAGGGCAAGGAACACCGCGACTTCAACGGCGAGACCTACATCCTCGAAACGGGCCTCGTGTCAGACCTTTCCATCGTGAAGGCCGAAAAGGCCGACACGCAGGGCAATCTCGTCTTCAACAAGACGGCCCGCAACTTCAACCCACCCATGGCGATGGCCGGCAAGGTCACCGTGGCTGAAGTGGAAGAAATCGTGCCGACCGGCGATCTCGACCCGGACGAAATCCACCTGCCGGGCATCTTCGTGCAGCGCATCGTGAAGGGCACTTTCGAGAAGCGAATTGAACAACGCACCGTGCGCAAGCGGGAGGCTTACTGATGCCCTGGACACGCGATGAAATGGCGGCGCGCGCCGCAAAGGAACTGCACGACGGCTTCTATGTGAACCTTGGCATCGGTATTCCGACGCTGGTGGCGAACCACATTCCGGACGACATGGACGTGACGCTCCAGTCCGAGAACGGCATGCTGGGCATGGGCCCGTTCCCGTTCGAGGGCGAGGAAGACGCAGACCTGATCAATGCCGGCAAGCAGACGATCACGACGCTGCCGCGCACGAGCTTCTTCGACAGCGC
>MDTG01126799.1_pt1 | contig 20294 bp, 22 predicted proteins | sample 811421 | NCBI WGS metagenome assembly MDTG01 (sample SAMN05326645, study PRJNA326480) | marine metagenome | isolation source: seawater | place: Pacific Ocean: South East | collected 2011
ATGTTAAAAAACTCACGATTTTTAAGATTCTTTTTTTCCAGTAAGCGTTTAATTGCAACCACATGTGCCTTTGCTAAATCTACAACGTGAATATAGTCCCGTATACATGTCCCATCTGGGGTTGGGTATTCACTTCCAAAAATAGAAAGCTCATTCCTAACCCCTATAGCTGTTTGTGTTATAAAGGGCACCAAATTTTGCGGCACCCCAATTGGTAATTCCCCAATATTGGCAGAATCGTGTGCTCCAATCGGATTAAAATACCGAAGGATTATGCTCTGCAAAGAATGATTAGTCTTACAACAGTCTTTGATAATTTGTTCACCAATTATTTTTGTGTTGCCATAAGGCGATTCAGCCACTTTGATGGGTGAATTTTCAGTAATCGGAAGTTTATCAGACTGTCCATATACAGCACTAGAGGAACTAAAAATAAGTCTTGGAGAAGCCAGTTTATTCAGCTCTTCAAGAAGGTAGACCAAAGAATTGATGTTGTTCTCATAATACTTCAGAGGATTATTTACACTTTCACCAACTGCTTTTGAGGCGGCAAAGTGAATAATCCCGTCAATGTCAGCGTGTCGATTAAAAAATCCAGCAACTTCATGCTTTTCCTTTAAGTCAATTTTTTCAAAGCGTGGTTTAATTCCTGTAATTTTCTCAATTCGATCTAAAACTACTAAAGATGAATTTGACAAATCATCTATAATGTAGACATTAAACCCCATTTTTTGAAGTTCTACAACAACATGAGATCCAATGTAACCTAAGCCACCAGTAACTAATATTTTATTCATTTTTTGTTACATTAAGCACCATTTTACTTTTAAAGTTAAATAAAATACAGCTGAAATTAGGAGTTAAAAAAAATCTAAACTGATTACTAAGCAAATCCTATCCTTGTTGTTTGGCCTTTTTCTTTCTAATGATTATACCAGGTATAAATGACGCTATAACAGTAAGAGATACAGTGACAAAAAAACCAATTGTAGGAACAGATTTAAGTATATATGCTAAAATAGAAAGGACCATGCTAAAAAGCATAATAATGAAAGTTGCCTTACCATGAGAGTAATCTAATTCTAACAATAAATGGTGGATGTGGTTTCTGTCTGGTGTGAAAGGAGAGACTCCTTTCATAATACGTTTCGTAAAAACTCTTAAGGTATCTATAACAGGGTATACCCAAACAATCATTGCAAATACGGGACTATAAGTATCTTGATTATCGATTGGTAAGTTTGAAACCCTGATTGCACAATATGCAATCAATAGACCAACACTTAAAGTTCCCGAGTCGCCCATAAAAATCTTAGCCGGAGGTTTGTTGTAAAGCCAAAAACCAAGGAGGGCTCCAAAAACAGAGAAAACAATGATACAGTCTAGATAAGAGTTGTTATATAAAAAGACGCAGCCAAAGCAGAAAAGCACATACATACCAATGCTTGATGATAAACTGTCAATACCATCAATTAAATTGTACGCATTAATAAAAAATACAATTACTGCTGTTGAAAACAAATAAGAGAACCATAGCGGCAGAGTTTGCAAACCAAATAAACCATAAAAAGACTCGATTCGAACATCAGCTTGCCAAACTAAGATGAGGCCGATAATTAATTGAATACAAAATTTCAGGTTTGCTTTTAAATCAACAAGATCGTCTAGCACACCCATAAAGAAAAGCAATGCAGATGAAAAAACAAGTAATAAATAAGGTTGAGAAATATAACCATTACCCTGATGTGATATTATAAAATAGATTTGTGACAGAATGAAACCAATATAGATGGCAACCCCCCCAAGTCTTGGCACAAAACCTTTGTGGACGTGTCGCCCTTCTCCATATTCCCCAAGCAGTCTTTTTTTAATAGCTAACTTAATAACCAGGGGCACGGACACACTAGAAAGAGTAAGTGCAAAAACAAAAACAATTACAGCATTAATAATTAACCAATTTTCCATATCAGCAAATAAATTAAAAGACTATAAATTTAATGCAAAACAAAATAGTGTGCGGAAAACTATTTTAACATTTTTACAACAACATTACTACAAAAATAAAAATGTAGTATATAAAAATATAAATTAAATAGTAAATGATAATGAGTATATAACTGTTAGTATTTTTGCACAAATATAAAATAAATAACTATAATAGCTCAAAGCATTTATTATTAAGTCTCCATTAAAGCATTTATTATCAGCTCTGCGGTATTACCATCTCCATAAAGTTTGCCAGAATATTTAAATTTTTTAGGCGTATTAAATTCTGACAAAATTTTATTAGTATCGTATCCAACTACAACATTATTACCACTTTCTATAAGTTCTAGCCATTCTGTTTCATTTCGTAATGTCAAGCAATGCTTTTCAAAAAAATAGGCTTCTTTTTGAAGTCCGCCACTGTCGGTGACAACCAAATAACAGTTTTGAATAAGCCAAATCATTTCTAAATATCCTACTGGATTTATCATTCGAAAAGAGACTCCAAGATTATTGTTTTTTATAATTGATTGGGTTTTAGGGTGTATGGGCACGATAACCGGAATAGATTCATTTATTGTATTGAGTGCCGAAATTACAGATCTCAGGTTTTCAATATTGTCTGTTGTCTCAGCCCTATGGATTGTAGCTAAGACATAATTATCAATATTATTTGGTTGAAGCGGTCTTTTGGATTGTTTTGAATAATACATTGCCCCCTCATACATAATGTCTCCCACATTTTTAATTCCTGCATTAGGAAAATTACTAAATCCCTCCGCATCTAAATTTTTAACAGCAAGTGCAGTAGGGCAAAATAGTAGATTTGATATTCGATCTGTCAAAATACGATTTACCTCCTCTTGCATATTCATGTTATGGCTTCTTAATCCAGCTTCTATGTGAGCAATTTTTATATGTAATTTGGAAGCAACAAGCGCCCCAGCTAGAGTTGAATTAGTGTCGCCATAAACTAAAACCCAATCAGGCTTTTCTTTTATCAAAATATCTTCCAACCCCACCATCATTTTTCCAATCATAACAGAATGACTTAAGCCACCTAAACCCAAATTATATTTTGGCTCTAGAATATTCAGATCTTTAAAAAATATATCATTCATATTATGTTGGTAATGTTGACCTGTATGCACCAGTACTTCGTTTACACGAGAAGAATATTGAGCTTTAATTATTCTACTCAAAGTAGCAGCCTTTATAATTTGAGGGCGCGCACCAATAATTGTGAGTACTTTAATCATTTATGATTTGTATTTTTTTAATAGAACCATTAGAATAGTAAGCATTAATTTTTTTAAGATGCTATAGTTCAACGTAATTCAATCCAGAAATAAAAAACATTAATTACTTATTTTAAACATTATGACACACCAATAAATTTAATATGATAAATATTTATTTAGTGTACATTTTTTGATAATATGCTTGATAATCTCCAGAGGTTATATTGTCCAACCATTCTTGATTTTCTAAATACCATTTTACTGTTTTTTCAATTCCTTCCTCAAATTGTAAAGAAGGCTCCCAACCCAATTCATCTTTTAATTTTGAGGAGTCTATTGCATAACGTAAATCATGACCTGCCCTATCAGTAACATAGGTAATTAACTTTTCAGAAGAACCTTCCTCCCTTCCTAACAAACGGTCTACGGTTTTTATCATAACTTTTATCAAGTCAATGTTTTTCCATTCATTAAATCCACCAATATTATACGTTTCACCTAATTTCCCTCTATGAAAAATAACATCAATGGCTCTTGCGTGATCATTTACAAACAACCAATCACGTATATTTTCTCCTTTTCCGTAGACAGGCAAAGGTTTATTATTTACAATGTTGTTTATAAATAACGGAATTAGTTTTTCTGGAAATTGATACGAACCATAGTTATTGGAGCAATTAGATATAACAGTTGACATTCCATAGGTATCAGCAAACGCCCTCACAAAATGATCTGAAGACGCTTTGGATGCAGAGTAAGGTGAGTGAGGGTCGTAGGCTGTTTCTTCTGTAAAAAGGCCTTCTTCACCTAATGAACCATAAACCTCATCCGTAGACACATGATAAAATAAATAATTGGAAAAATTTCCATTCCAATGCTCTTTTGCAGCTTGCAATAAACTTAAAGTTCCCATAACATTCGTCTGTGCAAATGAGAAAGGGTCCTTAATAGAACGATCTACGTGAGATTCAGCTGCCAAGTGAATTACATCTGTAATATTATTTTCATTAAAAAGCACTTTCATTCTTTCAAAATCACAGATATCTTCTTTTAGAAAATGATAATTTGTATAATGTTCAACATCTCTTAAGTTTTCTAAATTTCCTGCATAAGTTAACTTATCAAGATTATATATATTATAATCGGGGTATTTATTTAAAAAAAATCGAACTACATGTGATCCTATAAATCCAGCTCCTCCAGAAATTAAAATATTTTTCATAGTTTTTTTATATTAATTCGATTTTAATTTCTCAATACATTTATTTAACGAATCTCTCCAAAAGGGAATTTGCATATTAAAATCTAGTTTTATTTTTGATTTATTCAATATCGAATAATAAGGACTTTTTGCTGGAGTCGGATAATCTTTTGTTTCAATTGGTCTTACTATACAGTCAAGTGACCCGAACTTCATAATAGCCGCATTATTAACGACTGCATTAATCTTTTGATCTAAAATAAATGTGTCTAACGAATCTGGATTGCAGATATTTAATTCAGGTAAATCCCTAAAAAAGAAATTTAGGTCTTTGTAGTTTGTAACTAAATCCTTTATTTCTGAACCCAATTGACCATTAGATCTCGTAACTAATATATTCATATATTAAACTTAAATGGTGAATCTAAATTATTAAAAGCACCTAACTCTTTATCCTTATATGATAGTTGGATATCTTCTTCTTTTAAACCCCAATTTATATTCAACTCTTTATCGTCATACCTAATTCCCGATTCAGACTTAGGCATATACTTGTTGTCTACTTTATAAGCAAAAACTGTATTCTCACTCAACACAGAGAATCCGTGAGCAAAACCTCTAGGGACAAATAATTGTCTTTTATTTTCTCCTGAAAGCTCAACTGAAAGGTGTTTTCCATACGTAGGTGATCCTTTTCTTATATCTACGGCAACGTCGATTACCCTCCCCTTTATACAGCGAACCAATTTCGCTTGAGCATAAGGGGGGATCTGAAAATGCAAGCCTCTTAAAACTCCTCTAGAGGACTTCGATTCGTTGTCTTGAACAAATTTAATAGGAAACACATTTTCTTCAAACTTTTCTAAATTAAAAGATTCTAAAAAATAACCTCTATCATCCCCCAAAACTGATGGCTCTATGATAAAAACACCAGGTAATGCTGTTTTAATAAATTTCATTTTATTGCTTTGCTAATTTTAATAGATATTGCCCATAATCATTTTTCTTTAACGGCTCTGCTAATTTATTTAACTTTGTTTTGTCTATGAATTTCATTCTAAAAGCAATTTCTTCTAAGCATGCTACTTTTAATCCCTGTCTTTTTTCAATAGTTTCTATGAACTGCCCAGCTTTTATTAGAGAGTCATGGGTGCCTGTATCTAACCATGCAAAACCTCTACCCAATAATTGTACTTTTAGATTTTTTCTTTTTAAATACTCCTGATTTACAGTGGTTATTTCTAATTCACCACGATCTGAAGGTTGAATTGTTTTGGCAATTTGTACCACATCATTTGTGTAAAAATATAATCCAACTAATGCAATATTTGATTTAGGATTAATAGGTTTTTCTTTAATAGAAGTCACATTTCCTTTATCATCATATTCCGCAACACCATAGCGCTCTGGATTATTAACGTAATATCCAAAGACAGTTGATTCACCAGCCTCCACATTTTTTCTTGCAATACTTAAGGTTTCAGAAAAACCGTAACCATAAAAAATATTATCACCCAAAACTAAACACACATCATCTGTGCCGATAAAACTTTCTCCTATAATAAAAGCTTGGGCTAAACCATCTGGGTTTGGTTGGACCTTATAAGACAATCGTATTCCTAAATCTTTTCCAGATCCCAATAATTTTTGAAAATTTGGTAAATCTTCTGGTGTAGAAATAATTAAAATTTCTTTTATACCCGCTAACATCAGTACTGATAACGGGTAGTAAATCATAGGTTTGTCATACACTGGTAATAACTGCTTAGAAACCCCTTTTGTAATTGGATATAGTCTTGTACCGCTTCCTCCTGCTAGTATAATTCCTTTCATTTATGTAGATATTTTTTTAAAAAAAGGTTAAAATATTTTTGCTCTAGAATATTCATATCTTTAAAAAGACATCACTCATGTTATTGTGGTAATTTTGACCTGTATGCACCAGTACTTCGTGTACCCGAGAAGAATATTGAGCTTTAATTATTCTACTCAAAGTAGCAGCCTTTATAGTTTGAGGACGATCACCAATAATTGTAAGTACTTTAATCATTTATGATTAGTTTTTTAAAGAACATTTAGAATAGTAAGCATTAAATTTTTAGATTTATTTAAGATGCTATAGTTCAACGTAATTCAATCCTGAAATAAAAAACATTAGTTACTTATTTTAAACATTATGACACACCAATATATTTATTATGTAATAAATATATTAGGTAAGAGAATTTATATTTTTATCTTAAATGATTATTTTTTGAGTAACCAACTACTCGACTGTATTTTATCTCCTAGCCCATCTACTAATTTAATTCCCATTTGTTTACAAATAGGTTTTTCTGGAATGGTATTGTTATTTTGATCACCTCCATTGGCAAAACTCAAATCATAGGTTGCACCAAAGTCTAGAGCAATTTTTTCAATGGTTTTACAGACGGTCCTGTCTTGATCTATAGACAACACACAATGATCTACAGATTTTATATTAGAAACAATAAAAATACGTTCTTGTTCTTGTTGAAATTTTTTAGACCCTTTTAATGCTCTTTGGTGGTCGTTATTTACAATCACAAACAATTCATCAGCCAGCGATTTCGCATTGTTAAAATACTCGATATGTCCTTTGTGTATTGGGTTAAAATACCCTGATACAATCATTCCTTTTTTCTTACTCATGTTGTGTTTTTTTATCTTCCAAAATCATCTTGTACGCGTATAATGTCGTCTTCATCTGAAGGATGAGTAGCATCTGTATGTTGCCAAATTTCTGCTACTACCGAAGTTTCGTTTAAACCAATTAAACGGTGACGCTCACCTTGTTTTAAAATGATTTGATCTCCTTCGTTATATACTTTCATCTCATTTTCTTCGTCAGAATCACTTCTAATAATTCCAGCAGTTCCTTTGAATACTTGCCAAATTTCTGCACGTCTATTATGGTACTGCCAAGACAAACGGGAATTCGGTTTTACAATCAAAATTTTTGGGCTCAGTTTCCCACCAATTTTTAGAGTATTAACGTCTAAGCCTTCAAAGAATTTGTTTGAAAAATCTTGAGCTTGTGTTTCATCAATCACTAAAAATCCTCCCCAAGGTCTTTCAAAATCGTGAGAAACTACGTTTAATCCAAAAGATTCGATCTTTTTTTTTATTTCTTGATACTTCATAATTAATTTAATATTATTTGTTCATATTGAGGATAAACAACCTTACTACTAAATTTAGTTTCGAATAAATTTCTGCTTATTAATGAATTAAACAACAATGTTTCTTTATTTATTTTTTTAAGATAATCTATTAGAATTTCTTGATTATAGTTATCCATTAGAATCCCGTTAGATTTAACACACTCTTTGCATCCGGGCATATTTGTTGTAATTATAGTGAGACCATAGCTTAACGATTCTATAATAGCTCTTGGAACGCCTTCCCTGTATTTACTTGGAAACAATAATACATCAGATCTTAAATAAACATCAGTTAAATCTTCAATAAATCCCAAAAATTCAATTAAGGGGTTTTTATTAATGTAAGTTAAATCACAATCATCTATAGAATCAGGGTTGTGTTCATCTATATCTCCAACAATTATTAATTTAAAGTTCATCGAATAATCTGAAACCTTTTTGAATATATTTATAACGTCATCTATTCCTTTTGACTTTAATAATCTTCCAACATAAAGTAAAGTAACTGAGTCTTCTGGCTTTTTATGTCTAGAGTGAAGAGTTAGCTTTTTATTATTTTGGAAACCACTTCCTAAAACTACATTTCCTTTCAAAGTTAAACCAAGAGTTATCAAATCATCAGGATTTTGAGTTATAATAGATGTCTTATAACTTAATAGTTTATAAAATTTCTTAATAAAAAAGCTAATTACTCTGTATTTAATATTTTTTATGGAAAACGCAACTCCTAGACCTGTGATAACTGATGTCCTCTTAATTTTATTGTTCACAAAGGAGGAAATATAATTTAAAACATTTGGAATAAATCTATAAGTTAAAACTATATCGATAGAATTTGACTTTTCGATTTGTGATAATTTTTTAGCTGATTTTAGTAATTGAATAAATGACAATTTATTTCTATTCATTTCAACATGAAAATAATTTGATTCAATTGGATTGGGGCAAGCGTAAAAAACTTGATGCCCTTTGGCTTCTAAAAACTCACCAAATTTAACTCTAGATAAAATAAGATCTCTATAACCGTTTTCAACTATTAATATTCTCATTTTAAATTTTATTTAAGAATAATTCAATTTTTTTAGTGTAAACAAAAGGGTTGAAATTTTTTTCAAACACATTATATGATCCTTTTTTAATTGAATTATAGTGTTCATCAATTAAGGCATATTTAAGAGCTTTAGAGAAGCCTTTAATTGAATATTCACAATAAATAATATTAATATTTTCATCAAAAAAATCTGGTATATCACCTACTTTATTTGTTATAATATAACCAGAGTGACTTGCATATTCTGATATTTTTTGAGGAAATCTATAATTATTTTGAATGGTATCTTTTAGAGGTAATAAAAGAGCTTTTGCATTACTGTAAATTAAACTAAGATCTTCGTTACTTATTTTTGAAAATATTTTTATTTTTTTATTTTTTAAAAACTCATTTTTAAAAATTTTTATTTTTTGCGGATCACCACCTATTACCAAAATAAAATCAAATTCGTTATCTAATTTTAAAAAAGCTAAAATAAGCATCCGTATTTCTGAAACATAGTCTATGGAACCGCAATAAGCAAAATAATTATCTGAATTTTTGTTCAGTTCAGATAAATTATTTTTAGAAAACAAAGGAGGAATTTTTATTGTTGGCTTTCCTAATTTTATAATTTTATCATCAATCAATTTACTTATTGTAATGAAACCATCTGCTAGCATAAAGAAAAAATTATCAAAAAGCCAGCCATTTATTTTATGATAAATTGATTGCCTATCAAATGACGAACGATACTCAACGTAATGATATATGAGTTTTTTATTAAATATTTTACACAATAAATAATAGTATAAAATATCAATACAATGCCCGCTATAGAGACTAAAGAAGCGTGTTTTTTTTCTGTAAACAAAAATATATTTTAATTCGATCAAAAAATTCAAAGGAAACAGTTTTACATTAATTTTTTTTATTTTTTCATCTATATTTTTTTGTTTGTAATTAATGTTGTCTCTGTTTAGAACAACAACATCCCAATTATTTTTCTTAAATATTTGATTGATACTGTAGAGTCGGGTGTCACAAGCTCGTTTTCCAGAAAAAAGTTCACCCAAACCAACAAATAAGATTACACCTTTAGTTTTCAAAATTTTCTATTTTTTTAATTACCACACAAGGGTTCCCAGCTGCTATAACATTATCAGGAATATTTCTTGTAACTACACTTCCAGCACCTATAATAGAATTTTCTCCTATTGTTACTCCCTTAAGTATTATTGAATTATAACCAATCCAAGCGTTTTTTTTGATATGAACTTTCTTGGGGGCACCAACTCTTTTATCCTCCAAGTGCCAATCAGAGTCAGTAATTAGTGTATTTGCACCAACTTGAACAAAATCGTCAATTTGAATTGAAGTAAAACAGCCTATTGATGTTGAAGAGAAACCACAATTATCACCAATATGGATGTTTGCATTTTTATTATGAATTGATATGAAACATTTTCTATTAATTCCAATTAAATTAGATCTTTTATTTGAATTAAACCTACAATTTGAACCTACAGAAATATTACCTCTTTTATTTGAGTTAATTGAAATATGGGGAATGCCGTCAAAAATTATAAATCCATTGGTAACAACACCTTTGAATTTAAAGATTATATGGGTTATAGATGAACTAAGTAAGATTCTTGAAAATCGTATAAATCGTTCAATTAAGTAAATAAATTTTATCATGTAAATTTTAGTAAAGTGTAAGTAAGATTAAACAACAAAAAATAAAATAATATTAAATTAAAATCTTTGTTTCTTTTATCAACATTTTTTTTTCTATCATCGGAGATGATTGAAGAAAAGACAAATAAAATGGCAATTGATGGTAAAATTCTTCTAACCTGAATTTCAAATAAAACGTTAACAAAAATTAGTACTACAGCAAAAAAAATTAGATTAAATAATTTATAATTTATTTTAGTTAAATATGATTTAAAAAATGAAATAAAATAGATGTTTCTAAATACGTAGTAAGAGGTAAATATGAAGTAAAAGAGAGGAATTATATCCAAAATACCAGTATATAATGAATAAAATGGGAAAGGCCAAATTAAATAAAACAGAGAAACAAAAAAATAATTAAAAGGGACTTGTAATCCATATAATGATTTAATTAACCCAGCACCCTCAACTCTCATATCTTTGTTTGATGTGACAACATTAATAAGCTCTTTACTTCCTTCAAAATTGCTAAAGAAAATATCTATAATAACAAATAAAAAAAATAATAAAGTGATAGTTGAAATAACAGTAATTTTTTTATTCTTTATAAAAAGAAATGGAATTAATGAAAGTAAAATCAAACCGCTTTCCAAACGTATAGAATAACTAAAAAAGGAGCACAATAAAATAATGAATATTTTCTTGAGTAAGTTAGAGTCGCTTAAATACAGTCTGAATGAAATTAAGTAAAAATATAAAACAAAAATATCCCTTAATATAAGTGTAGAACAAAATAATAAAGGGGAGCCAATTAAAAAATAATATGTTAATCTAGTATTTTTTAAATTTTGAGAATAAATTATTTTAGAATATTCAAGACAAACCAAAGAAGTAAAAAAAGCAATCAAAATTTGAAAATTTAATACAACTATGGATTGAGTGAAAAAATTAGTTAATATTGATGTTAGACCAAAGAAAAAATAACTAAAAGCCATTGCTCCATTGGATGCATAGACTAATGTACTTTCTATAAAAAATTTAAATGAATAATTATTTACTTCAATTGCCCTTTCCAAAAAATCTTGCTGATCAGTTGCAAGATGACCAAATGATAAATCTGTACCACTTAAATTTGAATAAACAGTTAATAATAAACTAAAAAAAACTACAATATTAAAACTATTTAATAAAATATTAAATGACTCTTTTCTTCTAAAAAATATAAAGGATGACAAAAAAAACAGATAAAAAAACCCTGAACTAATATCATAAAACAGACATAATAAAAAGATTATTGAAGTTAATATCTTACTCATACAGATTTAAAAACTTTATTTAGCTTATTAGAAATAGAATCGTGGTTAAATTTATCATTAATTACACTTAATGAATTAATTCCCATTTTTTCTCTTAGAGTAGGATTAAGCAGTTTATCAATGGCAATAATAAATTCTAAAACGGAATCTTTATTAACTAAAAAACCATTAAAATTATTTTGAACAATTTCACTTAAACCCCCAGTATTTGAACAAACAATTGGAAGTTTTGCCTTGCAAGCTTCAAGAGTAGCTATAGATAGTGTCTCGTGAAGAGTTGGAAGTAAAAATATATCTGATTGATCCAGTACTTCATAAACATTTTCTTTAAATCCAAGAAAAGTCACAGTTGACTCTAGATTCTTTTGTTTGATTAAACACTTTGCGTCACTAAGGAAATCACCATCTCCAACAACAACAAACTTGATATGAGTATTTGATTTATAATGATTTGCTAATTTTAAAATTGTTGGTATTCCCTTTTCGACAGTAACTCTTGAAACGGTAGTTATTATAATGTCTGACTTAGATTTATTAAAATTACTATAGCTTTTTGATAGCTTCTTTTTTTCAGTGGGTAGGTTATATATGACTTCATTAACCTTATATTTAAATATCCTTAATAAGTATCGATTTTTAACATAATTACTTATTGGGATGATTCTGTCAGACAACAATAAAGTAAAAAAGTCTAGAACAATTAAAAATGATTTTTTTAATAAATTAATATTAATATTATCAGATGAAAAACCATGAACAGTTACTACAGATTTTTTTTTTGCAATCTTAGCAGCTAAAGCCATATGAAAACCTGACAACTGAAGACCTCCAAAATTTACTAAATCTAAATTATATTTGTTCAATTCACTAACTAAATTCCTAACTCTTTTGAAACTAAAACCCCTAGGTTCGTTATCATATTTTATTAACTTAAAATCAAATTCTTTTGATAATTTTGACTTAACAATATTATCAACATAGACGAAAGGTCCTGAACCTTTTTTATGTGATTCTTGTATTTCGAACCCAATTTTTTTTCTAATCATACGTTAGTTATTGAATGATTTATTCCATGCTGCTAATCCGAACTTGTCTTCTAAAATTTCATAGTCAATTTTATTATTTACAAGAGGCTTATTGATTGTATTGAAAAGTGATTCAACTGAGTATTCACATTTAATTAAGATGTTTTTGAAAATAGGATCATACATTTCATTTGAAACTACATATTTACCATTTTCAATAAACTCAAGTATTTTTGATGGAAATTCAAATGAATTAGAGGTGTATTTTGGATTCCTTAGGGAAATACAATGGGTAATTTTATTTTTTAATAAATTACAATAGCTATCATATTCTAAAAAACCTAAATATTTAATATTGCTAAATCCATCTATTAATTGTCTTAAATTATTTTCATCTTGAACTTTGCCAGTAATATATAGAGTTTTCGTGGTTTTAAATTTTTTAAATGTATTTATAATCAATTCCATACCATGTTTATTATCAATAAGCCCTGAATATAAATAGCATTCTATTTTGCTAGATATTTTATTCAGATTATTTTGCGGTGTAAAAATACCATTAATTACGATATTATTCTTTGACATACTCTTGGGTAGCCTTCTTAAGCTTATGGTTTTGTCAGCTTTAGAAACTAAAAAATTTTGCAACTTAATTCGAAATGTGTTTTTTGTTTCTAGATCAGCAACTAAGAACTTAATTTTCTTTTTACTTAAATAATGAATCAATAGTGCTGCAATTTGAAAATCAAAAGTTACTATATTATAAAACCAAACAGAATCAATTTTTTTATTGTTAATAACCTTAAAGTATAAATAAATTCCTGAGTAAATAAAGTTAATTCCCTTAAAGAGTTTATTATTGTAATTAAATAAAATATTTTCTTCAAATTGGGTTTCACATTTAAAATCATTATAAATATCACTTTTGATACCAACAATTTTCATGTTTAAGAATATAGTATTATTGATGCTTTTCTGAAGTTTATTTATAAAATTACTTCCAGCTTGTGAAAATTTTGGATCTAAGGAAATGCCTATAGATGGAATATAATTACTCACAAAATAATTCATGTGTTTCAAATTAATGGATTTTTTTTTTGTTCTTCAATTCATTAAATAATTCGACATCTCTATATTTTATGATTAGCTGAAAATATTGTTAAACCTCTACCAGTATGAAAATATTTAGCAATTGTTACTCCACCTGTACAATCAATTAAAGTATCTGATTTTAAATGACTTGTTTGATGTATATTAAATTTAGAGATATCACCATTAGAACTAATTATTTTTAATCCGTTTAATCCTTGTTTAACATAATTTATTTTACATCCGCAATTTTGCTCAAATCTTTTGATTTCAGCAATAGAAAATGTATGTGATATTTTTTCTCGAAGTATATCTAGTTTTAGATATAATATCAATTTCAGTAAAAACGTACCCATTAGATAATTTTGTTTAGTTTCATTAATTTATTTGAAAAATATAATGAAATTAAATTTAAAGAAATAAAGCCAGCTAAACCGGCAAAAGCCGGACCAAGAGTTTGAAAAATTGGAATAAATAAGTATGTACATACAACAGTTATTAGTGCACATAAAAATGTAGCCAATAATTTAATTTTTGTTTTTTTAAAATAATCAATAATTAAAGCATTCATAGTATAAATACCAAAAGCAGCTTTTGCTAAAACAAATATATAGATTATATTAACGGCCTTTAAATATCTAGTATCAAGTAATTTACTACCGAAAAGATGAATCAAGTAGCACAGAGTAAATGATATAAAGAGTATAATTATAGCGTAATATATTTGTAATTTTAATATTTTTCTTTTTCCTTTTTTCTTTTTCAATAAATTATATACCACAGGTAAAATAGCTTTTATCATGGTTTGGTTAATCATACTTATTACTTTTGCCACTCCCGCAGCGGCTGTATACAACCCTACTATTTTTAAATCAAAATAGTGCAAAATGAAATATTTATCAGATTGATTTAAAACCCAACCTAATACCCCAGCAAGTATCAATGGGAAACCATAAGATAGAAAGTATCTAAACTGATTATAATCGATAATAAATTTAAAAGATTTACCAATATTACTGATCACATAATATCTTATAATTAAGATTACAAATTCGCTAATGACAATAGCATAAAGTCTAAATTGCCAATCTAAATTTAGGTATAAAATAAAAACTAAAGTAAAAATTAAAGTAAGTATTGAGGTACTTGATGTCAAAATACCATAGGTAGTTGCTTTACGATACTGTATTAATTCTGAAGAGTGTACTAAAGATAAAGTCTGGAATAATCCAACGAAATAAGCAGAAAAAAAAACAACTGAGTAGCCACTAATTACATAGTCAAATAAAATTGTCAATAAAAAGACTAAAAATGAAATAATTAGAGAAAATGACAAAAATTTATTTCTAAAAAACAAATAATTATCATTTGACAAATTTATTATTTGAATTGATTGTAAGCCTCCTGTCGAAAAAGTTAAAATAGAAGGTAGAATAAAAAGAATACTCGCGAAAATACCAATCATCCCAAACTCTTCTGGTAATATGTTTAAAGTCAAATAATAAATTGTAAAAAATCCGATACCTGCTTCAATAACTGCAAAAATATAGTAGTTAAAAAAAATTAAAATTTGTTTTTTTATTTCACTTGTGATTTTAATCATGATTAGTTGAAAAATTTATCAAATCCTTTATATTTAATTTTTTTATCTGAAAATTCATCAAGATAAATTCTGTTTTTTTCTGAAAAAGAAAACACTTCAGATAAATTAAGTCTAGCAGGAAAACACAAAGCGGCAGTGCTTAAACCAACACAATAATCTATATTGGTATAATCTATAAACTCAGCCGATACATGATTAGGTATTTCAATATCAATGTAATCTTTAAAGATTTTTTTTGTCTTGATCCTGGGGTGAGATTTAAATAAAATTTTAAATTTTGATTTATCAATTTTATTAATAAACACTAATTGCTCTCTTTCTTGTTTATTATTTTGTGAATCTGAATAAAAAAAAAGTATTGTCTTATATCCTTCAAATGAAGGAGCTTGGAATTTTTCATCTACAGGGTTTTGAAAATTCATTAGTTTTACATCATTTCTTCTTATTTTTGAATATTTTGAGTAATTAAATCTTGGGAATTTTGAAGAATAAAAATTACTGAAGTTGGTTCTAAAAACAAAAGTATAAATAACAGAATAAAGGAGAAGTTTTAACGACCAGCTTCTTTTTAAGTCTTTTATTGTTAAATCATCATAATGATTGTAATATTCAATTTTTTTAGATGTTTTGGAAAACTTAGAAACCCAGATTGCAGTTAAGTAATCTTCGTAAATAGAAAAAAAATATATCTTATCAAAACTTTGATTTAACTCTTTATTCCAATAGGATTCAATTATATTTCTACTTTTATTATACTTCCATATTTTTTTTGGATCAAAACTAATATTAACATCTATATATTTAATTTTTATATCTAGATTGAGACTTTTTACCTGTTTTAAAAATGATATTGAATTTGCAATAAAAACAGTAACATTATCATCATTATTTAAATGATTATTGATGATAGTTCTGGCGTGGATAATATCTGCTGAGGCTTGAACAAAAATTCCAATTTTTTTTGACATTTATTTCAATAGATTAAGAAATTCTTTTTTTTGATTCCATTTGAAAGAGAGGTTGTGATTAAGGATTTAAAATTTTAGAATAGATTGTTTTAGAATTTACAATATGCTCTCTGATCGAAGGCAGTCTATTTGTTAAACCAGAAATAAATTCTTCAACTTGAAGATATAACCCTGCTTTATATTTTTCGTCTAAGGAGAGATCAACATCGTGTTTAATGACATTGATGCTTCCCTTCATTTGAACATGAATGCTTTCCATTGGTTTGAGATAAATTCTTTTATTTTGTGTTAATAATTCTATTCCCCACCTGCCTGCACTTTCCCAATTTGAAATATAAGAAAAAAGAACCCCTTTTTCTGTTTCTCCAGCGCCAACAAAATTTGTTTTATCGTGCCAATCTAATCTCCCTGATTTAGAAAAAGAGTTTAATATTTTAGGCTTACCTGCAATAAAGAATGCTAAATCAACAACATGAGTGCTATTCCCAAAAAACCAATTTTTTTTCACTCCCTCTACTTTTTTTAGAGACCCTATTATGTGTGCCCATTCTGTAAACTCAAAATGCATAGATTCTAAGCCTCCATCTTCGATAATTAATTTTTGTGCTTCTATCACTGACGCATAAAACCTCCTATTGTAGGCAATAAAGATTGAATTTTCATAAGGCTTAAGAAATTGTTCATTTTCAAGAAGTTCATTAATACTTATAGCTGCAGGTTTTTCAACTAATATTTTTTCTATACCAGATTTTAAAAGTTGATGTATTATTGACATTAATGTTTCTGTTCCTGTAGCGATTATAGCAAGTGTATTTTTATTTAACTTTTTTTCTTTCAAGTAAAGATTTAAGCCTCCCAATACAGGAGTTATTCCAGTTTGACACTCAAATAATGACGCTGATTTAGAACCCCTTCCTACTACAACAAATTCTTTATTAATTGCTAAAAGAATCTTAGTATACTCTATGGCCATAGGACCAGTTCCTATTAATAAAATTGTTTTCATATATTTTTATGTTATTGGAATAATTGAAGTGTTTGTTCCAGTAATTCTAGTGTAGGTATTTAGAGCACTTTTAATAAATGGTATATGAGAGCTAGATGCTTCATCATAATTAGGTAAGGTTATTTTCTCTTTAGTTAAAATGTCATTTATAATTCGAGTTGTTAAGGTACTCTGAAATTCGTTGTTAAAAGTAATTATACTTTCATTGAAATTATTTTCTACAGACAATTGAATAACTTTTTGAGCAGTTCCTTCCTGAATAATCCAACGATTAGATTTAGTAAACACACAAACAGTAATATCTGCGTTCGAGCCATTAATCGATGAAATCTTAAAATCACTGCCGTTTTTTAATTCTCCTATTATTGATCCAATGAACTCTATGTTGTTTAATCTTTTACTGTCAACTACTTCTTCGACTCCATCAAAATTAAGATGATCGACTTCTGAATTTGACAAAAAACTAAATAAGTCTATAAAATGAAGACTATTACAGGCTAGACCCCAATTCCCCCCATATACTTGGAAACTAACTTTTTCTTCACTTTGGGAAATTATTTTTTTTATTTCTTTATAATGATTAAACATTCTTCTTGGGTGGTTCACCCATGTTGATGTTTTTGTCTTCTTAATTAAATTACTAATTTTTGAATAGGAATTTAAATCCTGAAAAAGAATTTTTTCTAAAATTAGATTTTTAACTTTATAGTCTGTTAGTAACTTAAATACTACTTTTGAACGAACATTTGCTCCTGTGGCTACAATAACTAAATCAAACTCATTTGGAAGTTTATCCCAATCATTTATTAAGGTTAAATTATGGTTATTCTCTACTTCTTGTGCCCGCACTTTTGAAATATTTAATGAGTTTTCAGAAGGATCTAGAACATATATAAATTGTTCTTTTTCAAATTTCAGTAACCCCTGTAAATGTCTACTTCCAAGTTGACCTGCACCAATAATTAAACTTTTTATCATAATTTTTAACTTTTAAATAGCGGTCCAACCCCCGTCAACAATTAAATTTTGTCCAGTAATATATTTTGAGTCATCAGATAATAAAAATGAAACTGAGGGTGATATATCCTCAGGAAGTCCCATTCTTCGCAATGGAACCTTTTTTTCATAATTTTCAATAAAACTAATATTTTGATTATCAAAAATTCCGCCAGGAGAAATCGTATTAACTCTTACTTTATGAGGGCCAAAATAGGAAGCCATATAGCGAGTTAAATTTATCAATCCTCCTTTAATTGCCGCATAACCAGCAGGCATAGTCATACTTGTACCGTCATAAACAGTGAAATCCGGACCAATTAATCCATAAATTGAGGCAATATTAATGATACTTCCACTTTTTTGTTTAGCCATTTGCATAGCAACTTTTTGAGACATATAAAAATAACTATTTAAATGCCAGTCTATATTTTTTTTCCAGGAATCTAATTTAATATCTTCAAATTTATTCCCCCAGTCTTGGGTTCTAGGGTATGCATTATTTACCAGACCATCAATTTTTTTATACTTATTGATTATTAAATTCAATGAATTATCTACAGACTCTTGATTAGTAATATCACATTCTATGTTTGATAAACTTGCATTAGTTTTGTGATTGATATCGAGATTTATTAAAAAAGCACCATCTTCTATTAATTTTTCAATAATTGCAGAGCCTAATAATCCATTACCACCAGTTATTATAATGATTTTTTTTTCTAATCTATTTTTCATTTTCTAAACATATTTTTAACGCCGGAATTGAATCCTCAAAAGAATTCATTGGCTGAATTTTAACTTTTAAACAATCTATATAGTAGGATAATTGTGATTTGTAGGTTTGTGAAACATCAAATTTTTTTACTTCAAATATAACGTCTCCTTCATCTGTTTTTATTGAATTATTAATAAGATCAACTTTCCAAGTAACATGATCAAATACAATTTCAATTTCTCTTTTTGCTTTTTTTCTGTAATAATTTAAAATAATAGATGTTGTAAAATTTTTATATTCTAGAACATAATTTGCATAATCTATTGAATCAATCGATAAAGTTGAAACACTTCTTTTAACAGAATTATATAATTTTGGTTGACCAAATAACCATATTACGTAATCAATTTCATGAAAAAGATCTAAATGAACACCTCCACCCATTTTTGGATTTGCACTGTATATGTTTTTAAAATCTAATGCAGGTCTCCAATCAGGAAGATGGGAACCACAATAAACATTTATTTCATTGATTAGTAAGTTATTATTATCTATTTTTTCTTTTAAGAATTTTAAACAAGGATGAAATCTTAAGTTACATGCAACATAAGTTAGTACTTTTTTTTTCGCAACTAAATTTAAAATTTCATCTAAATTATCCAAACTATGAACTGCTGGTTTTTCAATAAATAATGGAATTGATTTAGAAGCTAATAATTTTATATACTTAAAATGTAGATGTGTAGGGTTTGAAATAATTGCAAAGTCGAAAACTGTATCATCTAAATGAAAAACATTAATTACATCCTCGTATTTTGATGCATCTAAAGAAGACCTTAGTGCAAATATTTCAAACTCCTCAGATAAACTTCTTAAAGCTGTAATGTGCTTTTTAGCAATTGATCCTAACCCTATAATTAAAATACGTATCATATAAAATTAAAATCTATTTTATTATTTTCAAGTAAGTATTCCATAAAATCAAAATCTGTAGGTTGATCTAAGTCAAAACAAACGTGATCCATTATGTAAACTAATGACTTATTTGTTATTGCTCTATTAAAGTCCATTTCAAAAAAAGTTTTCTTATACCAATAGAAAGAAGCATTTAGCTCTAGAACTTGAGGTGTTGATTGACGAGTTAAGTATTCACTATGCTTACACAAATTATAGAAACCGTCTTTATTTTTTTCAACCATATTAAAATATGGATTACGATTAGCTGGACTTACAGAAAAAAGATTATATGC
>MDTG01428602.1_pt1 | contig 20294 bp, 19 predicted proteins | sample 811421 | NCBI WGS metagenome assembly MDTG01 (sample SAMN05326645, study PRJNA326480) | marine metagenome | isolation source: seawater | place: Pacific Ocean: South East | collected 2011
ATAATAATAATAATGAAAATACTGATATGGATATAGATTCTCCTATTCATTTAGAAAATATAGTTAGCGAGGATGAAGATGAGTTGTTAAAACGTCAACACGAAGAGAAATATAAAGAAAAATGGGAAGATAGATATTCAAAAGGGTCTAATTCTAGAAAAGAATTAGATGAAGGAAGAAAGCAAAAGGAACAACAATTAGAGAATGAGTTAGCAAAGCTAAAGCAAAAACGTGAAGAAGCAAAAATACGAAATAGAAAAAAAGCCAGAGAAAGATATCATATACTCAAAAAAAAAAAAAAACTAGAAAAAAATTCATTAACAAAAAGAAAAAAATATCATAGTGAATATTATGAAGCAAATAAACATCGTCCAAAAACTATAAAAAGAAATGCCCCGCTCCCAACGGAAAAACGAAACGGAAAATATCACTGTTTGTTATGTAATACAGATAAAAGTTGGTCAAGTCCAAGTGGAGTATGGTATCATTTGCAGAGTACACATGGTCAGAAAAAAAGAGCATATAGAAAATTTAAAAAGGGAGAGAATAAAAGAGATAGCGAAGGAGCAAAATTGTTGATGGATTTTGTTGAAGGCGCACAAAAAGAACAAAATAAAAAAGATCCATTTGATGGATATAAAATAGAGGAGATGGATGTTGATGATACGGGTGTAAAGGATGATGATGGTAAAGCAATAGAAATAGTAGCGTCAAAAAAATCGTTTGGTGGTCATCGTAATTCTCGACGCAAATCGCAACGTAGACGAACGAGAAAACGTCGTAAAAAACGTAAAACACGCCAAAAGCGAACAAGAAGGCGTAGAAAATATAATAAATAAATTTAAACAAAACATTTTAAATTTATTTAATGAGTGAAGTATATATAGATCACGGTGTACACCATACAGATCATCATCATTACAATACGAATTATTCAATGGACATGAAATCCGCATTGAACGATGAGAGAGATAAGGTATTATTTTATGCTATTATTATTATTTTTACAGTTTTAATGTTTGTCCAAACTGTATTTTTTTCATATTATATTTTTATACATTGTTGTGAAAATACGCCTTGTAAAAGAATAAGTAGAAAACGAGGATTGGCGTTTGCATTAGGAGAATTAGAACATAATTTGGACAAAGAAGAATTGGAAACATCGAAGCGGCTAGAAAACCAACATTAAATATTTTTTTTACTGTCTTCCAATGCTAATAATCTTCTTTCCAAAACAGCAATTCTTTCTTTGGTACGTTTTAATTCATCTTCATCATGTTGTAATTTAGTTTCTAAAGTTTCTGGTGTTATCCCATAATACCAATTGTATGTATAAGCTACACCATTATAAGTCATTTTTATAATATTATAGCCTACATCAACGGTTTCGTATAAAACAAATCCTAGAACCATATCTATATATTTATTATATTATTAATTTGATTAATATAATAAATTATTTGAATTATAGATTGAATTAAAGATTTAATGAAATTGTATTTTTATCAGAGAATTTTCTTCTTTTACTTTTTTTTGGTTTACCACTTCCTAAATCCATACTTTGTATTTCATTTAATTCAGAAATACTAATAGTGCTTCCTCCACCTTCGTTCATTTTAACTCGTTTTGTTTTTAACCCAGATAATAAATCACCTATATCTGCTGGTCCTTTCATTTCAACTCTTTTTGTTTTAATATTTTCGTAATTACTATCCATATTTACTGCATCATTAAAATCAGCACCTCTTCCTACAGCTACATCTGGTCTAGCAGGTGTCTTAGGCATTTTCGGTGGATTTCTTCTAAAATTTTCTGGTGGTCTTGGTGGTGAACCCTGAGGTGCTCTAGCTGGTATTTCAGATGCTGGTGCTTGCGGCATTACACCTTGCATGAAACCTTGAAATCCGGGATTTTGTTCACCCATCGTATTTACTGCTGCTTGTGTAAATTGTTGCATTAATTCAGGATTTTGTCTCATAATATCATCCATACCTGGCATAGCAGATTTGAACATTGTATTTGTCATATGAAGCATAGCAGCACTTCCTCCTAACATAAATAGTAATTTTAATTCTGGTGCCATTTTCGCTTTTTCTCCATATTTTTCGTGTAATTCACCAAACACTTCATCATATTCTTCAATATTCTCATTTACAGCTTCTGCCCAACCATCTAATTTTAAATCGAAAGGATCAAATTTACTGTTTAGAAATTCTAATCCACTAACACACGCCATTAACATTTTACCTTGAAATTTAACACTATTGCTTTTTTCTTTTTGTTTAACTAAGAAAGCATATTCTCCTTTCATTTCATCTAAACTATCTTCCATTGAATATTTTTTACTTAATTCGACTCCTCTTTTTTCCAATGCTTGTAATTTTCTCAAGTATTGAAATTTTTCTCTTAATAAATCTTTTCCTGAAAGTGGTGTTTCTTGTCGAGGATTTGCGGTGGGATTTACAGGTATTTCATTAAATGTTTTGAATCCATCTTCTGTTTCTGTTGTAGCCGCTTTTCTAGCATTTGTTCCTAAATTTGATTTAGTATTATCTTCTGATATACTAAATGATACATTAGGTTTGGATAAATTATTTGTTATATTTGCATCGGGTTTTTTATCCATTGGTTTATCTAAACCGCCTCCAATATTAAAAATACTATTTCTAGTTTCTTTTAATGATTTTTTATTTTCATTTAAATCTAAAGAATCTAATTCTTTTAAATCAGACAATGCTATGTCAGATTTAGGTTTATTACTTGGTGATTTTTGTCTGTTAGGATTCATCAACATTTCGACACCCGGTCCAAAATTTACTGACTTCGAACCACCTATTTCAGAACCAATATTTATAGTTCCGGGGTCATTATTATCAACTACTGTCAAATTTGGTTTTGAAAAATCTACATTAATTTTTTCAGTCATGGTACTTATGTCTTAAATAGAAATTTTAATTTTAAGTGATACGCATAATATATTATTTATTTCAGTCGATGTGAAATATACCATTTTGCTTGTAAAAAACAATCTGCTAAATCATCTTTCTTTTTGTGTGATTCAAAATGATTAATCCAATTTGTATTTTGCATTAATTTTCTTGTAATATTTATACTTTCCCGTTTTCTTTCATCGTAACTTGTTTTTTTAGATCCTAAAAAATCTTTTAATTTATTATTTGAATTTACAGGAACAACATTTATTATGTCATTTTCTATAAAATGTTGCATTATCATACCTTGTAATGTTTTCATTCTAAGTGCTAAAGGACCTATTTGATTTTCAATAACTACTAAATCTATATCAATATTACTAAATGTTTTGTTGAATAATTTTTTTATTTTAATACCATAAAATATCATATCTTTTTCAGTCGTTAGAATATTACTTACAAAATCATAATAATTATTGGATAAATCCAATAAAACATCGTTTAATATAATTTCTTTTTTATCTTTACTATTAAAAGATATATCGTATTCGTTTGCAACACATACCAATTTGTCTTTTTTTAATTTTTTTATTTTTTTACAGGAAAAACATGTAGGTGGTATTTTATATTTTTTTGCGTGTGTTTTACAATAAAATGTATTGTGTTTAGTATATTTTGCGTGTTTAGAACATTTTTTTCCATTTTTTAAAAATCCTTGACAAGTTTCTTTTGATGATTCACATAAATCAATAATATCCCATTTTTCAATTATATAATTTTTACTAATATCCGTATTTAATAAACAATAAGCACAATTTTTCATACCAACATCAATACTAAGAATTTTCATAGATAGATTATAAATATAATTATATTTATTGTTTTAAATAATTCATATAAGTATTATAATTATATGAATTTACATGGAGCGTAATTTCAGTAATTCTTCTTGAGATAAAATTCTATCTGTTTTTTTCGATTGTAATTGGTGTCTAGTAAGATACATATTTTTTAAATCCGAATTTTCATAACCATAAGGTTGTGAAGTATCCTGTGTTTTTTTGTATAAATATTTTTCATTTCTATTTGCGCTGGATACATTAACTGGTTGAACATAAGCGATGCTATCGACGTGTTTATTTTTATTTTGTTCAATGATAGAATTTCCATGTTTTATTAAATATTGTCTATAATCATAGTTTGATTTAATTCCTTTATTGTTTTTAAGACCCTCGTTGGCAGAACAAGAAGAATTATAATATGTAAAAAGTCTACTATCACTCATTATAGCTGGTTGTTCAAAATGAATATTATTAGAACCTGAATATGCGGTAGCCCAACTCATTTATATTATATCTTTATATTTAATTCTCTTCAATTAATTTAATCAAAGCTGCTTTTTTCAATGATTTATAATTCGAAAGTCCTTTTTTTTCTGCTAAAGTCTTTAAAACAGCAACAGTTAATTTTTTTAAATCATGTGCTTCAGTTTCTTTTTTTTCAAGTTGTATTTCATCGTCATCAATGTCGCTCATATCATCTAAACTATCATTTTCTGTATCTTCTGTTTTTGTATTTAATTGTAAAACGTTATCATTCGTCAACGTTAATTCTGCTTCTGTTATTTCACTCTCTATTATATCAGAAATTTCTAAAGTTTTATCTATCAATTGTTTTTCATCTAAACCATCGTTTTCTTTATTTGTGTTTTGATTATCATTGCTTTGTTTTAGATTGTCGCTTTCTCCGTCGCTTTCTTCATCGCTATCGCTTTCTTCATCGCTATCGCTTTCTTCGTCGCTATCGCTTTCTTCATCGCTTTCTTGTTTATTGTTTCCATCACTTTCATCTTCTGATACAGAAATTAAATTTGTGTTTTCAATATTTTCTGTTTGTTCTTGTGATTCCGGTGAAGAAAATTGCACATCGATGTCATTTCGATATTGTTGATTCATTTGATTTTGCGAATGACTTTGCACTAAATCAAAAATTATTTGAACTTTATTTTCTACATCATTAATCTTGTTTTTAAAATAAACAAATAGCAATGCTGCACTTAACGTGGTTACTCCTAAACTAATTAAAAGTCCTCTACTTATCATTACTTTCAATAAATATTTAAAATTAATAATTTAAACGAAATATTAATTATAATGTATTTAATATTTTTAAGGCTGTATGTGTTATTTTCGTTGGATATTGTAATTGGTTTAAAACGTGAACACCCCCTTTAATTTGTGAAATACCATTTTTAATTTTATAAAAATATTGTGGTTTATTATTTTTTATCATTGTTTTCATGTGAATATTGTTAATATTTGTATTTTTTTTGAATAATTCGCATAATTTAATATAATGTGTTGTAAGAATAAAATCGACATTTTTTTTATCACATATATGGCTTAGATAAGAGTATGCTGTAGCAATGGCTTCATATGGATTTGTTCCGGAATATAATTCATCGAAAATACAAAAGTGTCTATCTTTTTTGTTGTATAATATAGAATCTAAAATTGTTTTACATCTACGTGCTTCTGATTGAAACAAACTATCCCTATCGCTTGTATCGGGTATATTTATATAACAATGAATATGTTGATATGGGTTAATTATACATTTTTTGTAAAATCCTAAACCAAATTGTTGAGATAAAATAATATTTATAGTTATAGATTTTAATAAAGTAGTTTTTCCTGAAGCATTTGGACCAGTTATGATTTTATTGTTATTTAATTTTATGTCGTTTTTAATGGCTTTTGTTTTAATAGCAGGATGAAAGGTTTGGGTAATTTTAGTAGCTTTTTTCTTAAATTTACACAAGTTTATTTTTTGTTGTTGAATATTTTTGTTGATACCAATCAAATTATTATAAAAGCAATTGAAGCCAAATGAATAATTGAATATTTCTTCGATGTCAGAAGAATCCCACATCATAAAATAATATTTCATTATTGTTCCAATATAAACAATATTAAATTTACTAAATATACTTTTGGGTATATCTCGTATAGAGTTTAAAAAATTGGACAATTTATTTTTATAATTCGATAAATGGATATTAAAATTGGCATAACTTTTTAAGTGTTTTGTTTTATTGTGTATAAAAATCATTTTTTCTATCGTGTAATCTAAATATAATTTTATGTCTTCAAATTCGGATGTAATTATCTTCATTTGAATATAAAATTTATAACAAGATACAATATTAGAATAAATATTATAAATATATAATCCAATCATCAGTAAACCATATATTTGTTGTCCTAAATTCATTGTGTTAAAAGAAATAAATAGTTTAACAAAAGGTTGATGTTTTAAGTTTTCTAATAATATTTGAATATAAAGTTCTGCTGTTATTTGTGTTCCTAAAGATTTCATTAAAATAAAAGGAGTTATAAAAACAAATAATGGTGCGATTAATTGTAAAACGGGTGATGTGATATTATAAAAACTTAATATGGATAAAAATAGTTTGGAATTGTTTAAAAAGTAAAGTCTTTCCCAATCTATATATTGATATTTTTCAATAAAATCTGATTCGTTGTTTATTTTATTCCAAATTTGTATCATTTTATCTGTTTTGTGTTGTTGATTTTGTAAGTCATTTATATTTTTATATAAGATTTGTGAATCTTTTAAAAAAACTTCATCAGATGAAAAATATTTACTCCAATATTCAAAACTTAATGAATCAAAATCATTATTTGCGTTGAATAATGTATGGTAAGTCGAAGTTTGATTAGAATTGTCATTGGTTTTTATTAATTCTAAATCTTCTTTAATTTCTTTCGTTAATATGTGTTTTTTTGTTGTAAATGATATAGGTAATTTAAATGTTTCAAATATTTTTTCTTTATCTAACATTAATAAAATAAAGAAAAAAGATTATTTTTTTATTACGCATTTATACAGTTTGTAAATGTTCAACATAATTTCCGGGCATTTCAGTTATTTTAGTTTCATAGTATTCTTCAAAACGTTTTAATCTTGCTATATCATATTTTGTTTGAAAATTAATTGCTATACCTTTTCTTCCCCATCTACCTGATCTACCAATTCTATGTAAATACGTGTGTTCATTTTTTGGTATATCAAAATTAATTACAATACTTACTTGTTGAACATCAATACCTCTTGCAAATAAATCTGAAGTAATCAACACTCTACATCTTCCATTTTTAAATTCTTTGTGGATTTCTTTGCGTTCAGATTGAGCCATTTTGCCATGTATTTTTTCCACAGGAAATTCATCTGTTTTCATAGCTTCTGTTAAATCGTCTACTCTTCTTGTGCTATTGCAATAAATAATAGCTTGTGTTATCGATAGATTACTAAATAAATCTTTAATACATTCATATTTTTGTTGGTCATCTAATAAACTAATATAGTATTGCGCAATACCTTGTAATGTTAATTCTTCTGATTTTACCAATATTTTTGTCGGGTTTCTTAAAAATTTTTTTGTTAGTTCTTCTAATTCTGTTGGCATAGTTGCACTAAATAAACCTATTTGTATGCTTTCAGGCATATACTGAAAAATTTTATACATTTGGTCTTGAAAACCAGTGGAAAGCATTTCGTCCGCTTCATCTATTACCAAAAGTTTTAATTTATTTACATTTAACCATTTTCTTCTTATCATGTCTTGAACTCTACCAGGAGTACCAACAATTATATGAGGCGTATCTTCTTCCATTTCTTTTCTATCTTTTTCTACAGGTTTGCCACCTATTAACAGCATAGTTTTTATTTTTAAATAATTTCCCAACCCATTTACAACATTATTGATTTGTTCGGCTAGTTCGTGTGTTGGTGCTAAAATCATAATTTGTGTTTCTTTTTTTTTTTCATTTAATATTTGCAAAGAACTTACAACAAAACAACCGGTTTTTCCTGTTCCCGATTGTGCTTGTGCTACAATATCTTTTCTTTCTCCTTTACTATTTTTTTTTATAAATGGAAATATGGCTTTTTGTTGTATGCTACTTGGTTTTTCAAACCCAAATGCATATATACCACGCAATACATTTTTTTTTAAATTTAAATCTGTATCCTCCCAATCTTTAATTTGATTATATTCTGTCGTTTGGTTATAATTCATAATTAATATAATATTGTTTTTATTTTTTAAGTTATCTTTCAATTTAATATAAATTAAATTGATATAAATGTAATTGGAATATATAAGTTATATATGGCAAAAATATTGGCAGACCATCAATTTACATTATTAGATTTTGAAAATATAAAAAATGAATTTACAATAAAGGAATTGGATACTTCTGTAATTGCAATTATTAATCAAATAGCAAATAGAGTTGGTGCTCCTAATTATCAAAAAACGCCAGTTTTTAAGAAAAAGGATAGAAGACATTTTCAAAAAAAGGTAGAAACTATAAATGAAACAAAAAGTGATTTTAAAAAAACAGAACTTGAAAAAAATACAGAAGGTATTGAGGCTGAAATCGATAAGCTTCGTTCGTTATTAAATAAAATGACAAAAAAGAATTATGACGATGTAAGTAAACGTATAATTAATAATATACAATTTATAATTAAATTCGAAACAGAAAATATCGAGGAAACATTGATAAGGATTGGTAATTGTATATTTGATATAGGCGGTTCAAATAAATTTTTATCGGATATTTATTCATCATTATATAAAGATTTGATAAATGATTTTCCTTGTATGAAAAGTATATGTGAAAAGAATTATGAATCTTATTTAAAATTATTTGAAAACATATATATTCTTGTAGATTCTGATGATTATGATGCTTTTTGTGAATGTAATAAAATAATTGAAAAACGACGTTCTATGAGTTGTTTCTTGATAAATTTGGTAAATAAATCTGTATTGGAACCAAAAATTATAATTAGTTTGCTTAAAAATATTGTAAATCAAGTAAAAGAAAATATCAATATTCTGGAAAAAAAGAATGAAATAGAAGAGTTAGTAGAAATTTTGTCTATATTTATAATTAATGGTTATAATAGTTTACAAATAACAAGTGAATATAGTGATATTATTGATTTTATAGAAGATATGTCAGAATATAATAGTAAAGATTATAATGGATTATCAAATAAAACAATATTTAAATGTGTTGACGTTATAGAAGAAATAGATGATTAAATTAAAGTTAAAAATATATATAAATAATTATTTTTATATATATTTATGAAGAATAATTTATCTTATACGTTATCGGAAGATTTACCAAAAAGAAAAACAAAACAAATTAACTATGACAGTTTAAAAACAAAAATAATGAATACAAAAACACAAGAAATAGTTAATTACGAAGATGAGTCGATGCAAAGATATATGTTGTTAAATTATGAATATGACGAATATAAAAAAAAAGAATTGGAAAAAATATGTGATTATTATGATATTTCAAAAAGAAAAAAACGAAAAGAAGAACTAATACAAGACATTATATTGTTTGAGATGGAACCCGTAAATGATGAATTAGTTCAACGAAGAAAAACATTATGGTTTTATATGGAAGAAATAAAGAGTGATAACTACTTAAGAAAATTTTTAATATTAGATTAATATAACAACATGGTTCAATCAAAAATTAATTCCAAAGTAAATTATTCTGAAAATAAAGAAATAAATTCGACAGATAAAGGGTCGCAAGTTAATTTATTTTCTTTAAAAATATTGGATAATGAAGTAATTATAGCTTTAGGCAAGATGGATTATAGATATATTGACAATAATATACTTTTTTTACCTATTTATTTAGTATTTGAAAATATTGAAAATATTGTAAAAATTGGTGTTTTTGAAATAAAATCGAATAAATATAAAAAGTATTTGGATGAAAACGATGAGATAGACCTAGGATTATTAGATGATCCTGTTTTGTTTAGTTTTGTGAATGATGAATATATTAAAAAACTCGTTGATAATAATGAAATGATTTTAGATATGGATGATGAAAGTGAAAGTGAAGATAGTGATAGTGATGATGAAACAACAGGTAAATTAAAAAAATTTGTATTAGAAGAAGATGATGATGTTGAAATTCAAGGAGAAACAGAAGCAGATATAAAAAAAATAAAAAGGAATTATGTTAAAAAAGTAGGAGACAATTGGGTAAAAACGCATTATCATAACAACAATTTTGGTTTACAAGATAATGATGGTGGTGGTGATTGTTTGTTTTATACATTAAGAGATGCATTTGAATCGATAGATATCGATATGTCAGTAGACAAACAACGAAATGTAATAGCTGAGAATATTGATAAAAAACAATTTGAACATTACAAAACGTTGTATCAAGATATGAATAAATCAATAATAGATAATGAAAAACAAGTTTTAAAGTTAAAAAAAATAAATAAAACTCTTAAAGATGAATATGATACTATATTAAAAAAATTAGAGACAAAAACAGTAAAACGAGATGGAAAATTAAAAAAAGAATTAAGAAAACGTGCAATGACAATAGCGGGTGAAAACAGAAAAAACAAGAAATTAATAAAAGATGCTGAGAAAGAAAATAAAAATAGCGAAGAAAATATGAATGATTTTAATTTTATGAAAGGTGTTAAAAGTTTAGATAAATTAAAGGATATTATTAGAACATGTAATTTTTGGGCGGATACATATGCTATAAATGAATTAGAAATGTCTTTAAACATAAAAGTTATAATATTGTCTAGTATGTTTTATAAAAGGGGTAGAAATGATATCGTTCAATGTGGTGATATGGTTCCTGAAAAAATAGAAAAAAACAAGAAATTCAAACCGAAATATTATGTCATTGTAGATCATACAGGAGACCATTATAAGTTAATTACTTATAAAGAGAAAAAAATATTTAGATTTCATGAAATTCCATATGATATAAAAAATGAAATAATAAATGTATGTATGATTTCGAAAGGAAAAAATATATATAATTATATACCAAAATTCAATAAAGAAATTGGTGAAACAAAAGAGATAGCAAAACGCGATGAACCAAAAACAGTGGGTGAAGAAATAGAAAAAAAGGAGGAAGACAAGGAAAATTTGGATACAGAAGAAGAAATGCAAAATGAGGTTTCTGTAGTTCCAACGCCATCTCCAAAAGAAGATGTTTTATATGATGACAATATTCATTTTATTTTTAAAAGTAATTCTCCAAATGTATTTCCAGGAAAATATTCAAGTGCAAAAGGTTCTAAAAGTGAATGGAGTGAAAAATTACCAATGGAACAAAAGGGAGAATATGAAGAATTATCTAAAATAAAAGATTGGAGGAAAGTTTTATCAAATTTTTGGGTTGCACCATTTAAAGATGATGAAGGTTTACAATGGCAGACTGTAGAACATTATTTTCATGCACAAAAATTTATGAAAAATAATCGTGAATTTGCTGAATTATTTTCTTTAAAATCTGGTAGTGAAATATGTAGAGATCCTGCTCGTGCAAAAGGAGCTGGTGGTAAAAAAGGAAAATATTTATTAAAAGTTGATGGTAAAAAAAAATATGTGAAAATAAGACCAAAAGATGTTGTTATGGAAGAAGGATTTTATGATTCTGTTTCTGGCGAACAAAGTAATGCAGAAAAGGTAATGGAAAAAGGACAAAAGTTTAAATATGAACAAGATGAATTATCGAAAAAAGTTTTATTGTTAACTAAAAATGCAAAACTAATTCATTTACAAACAAGTAGAGGAAGTTCTAGCAAATTAATACCATTTTATGATACTATGAGAATAAGAAAAGAATTGATGTCATCTAATAAAACGGTAAAAAAACCAGAATTAAAAATAAAAATAAAATAGTTTGTATAATTAATGTTGATAAATATATTATAAAAACAATATTTATAATATATATAATGAATTTTTCAAAAGAGTCATCGGATTTAATGAGATTTTTTATAAATAATTTTCATAAATTATCTACTAATAAATCTTCGACTAGACAATTAAATACTGATAAGTTGCTATCAATAATATATGACGATATAAAAATTTCATCAAGAGCAATAGAAATAATTATGAACGACGAACAATATAATAAAAAACAAGTATTGGTGAATACTAATACAAAGTTGCCTTCTACCAATTTATTAGATTCTTCATTTGTTCCGGAAAACATAAAAAATAAAATAACAAATGTCAAAAAATATATTGAAATCGACTGTAAAATATTTAATAAAAACGTAAAGATTTTTATGTTTCTTTTTAATAACGACAATATCGATAGATATGATATTTATATAAAAAATATTTTGATAGTTATACGTGTTTTATTGTTGTATGCTAATGATAAAAGCGGTTCTTTATCTATTTATCTATATTTAACAGAAGAAACAAAAAATTTGCCAACTAATTCACTTAATATATTATCAAAAGAAAATTGTAATACTGCTGTTACAACAGCCTGTGATAATAATGGTTCTATTTTAATTTATAGAAAAGAAGAATGGTTTAAAGTGTTGATACATGAATTATTTCATAACCTTTGTCTGGATTTGAATGGTATACGTCATGATAATATAAAAAATAAATTTATAGAATTGTTTAATATTAAAACAGATATGGAAATATCAGAATCATATGCAGAGTTTTGGGCAACTATTATTAATTGTTGTTTTTGTTCTTATTATTTATTAGATGACCCTTGTGATAAAAAAAGTTTCCTACTTTATGTTGAATTTTGCATCGAGTTCGAAAGAACGTTTTCTCTTTTTCAAGCGATAAAAGTATTAGATTTTATGGGATTAAATTATAGTGAATTAATATCTAATAATAATGAAAACAAGATATTAAAAACTACGCTATATAGGGAAAAAACAAATGTTTTTACTTATTATATATTAAAAATGATATTATTATATGATTATGACTATTTTTTGTCTTGGTGTTATGAAAATAATAATTTATTATTAAAGTTTCGGAAGAGTCCAAAAAATGTGTTGTCATTTTATAATTTTGTCTTGTCTACTTATAAAACAAAACCGTTGGTAAAAAAACTAATGAAAAACAGTGAATTAATGACAATGTATAAAAAATTAAAAGACGGTTATAAATTTCCATATAAGGAAAAAATACTTAAAACGATGCGCATGACAATTTGCGAATTAAAATTGAATTAAAATCTCATTTATTAAATTAGATTATAAAATATGGGTATAAAGCTTTTGAATTCATTCTTAAAAAGTTATTGTTCAGAAGGTATTACTGAAAAACATATGTCGCATTTTTATAGTAAAAAAATAGCTATTGATATTAGTATTTATATGTATAGATATAAATCAGAGAACCAATTAATAGAAAAAATATATTTGATGTGTTGTATAATGGATTATTATAAAATAACTCCTATATTTGTATTTGATGGTAAACCGCCGGAAGAGAAAAAGGATACTATAATAAACAGAAAAGTGGAAAGAAATACAGCAAAAGATACATTAAATACCATAATAAATACACTAGAAAAAAATAATATAGATTTGGATACTTATGAAAAAAAATATAAAAAAAAAATAGAAAATTTACGACGAAAAAGTATAAAATTGAGTCAAAATGAATTCGATAAAACAAAACAGTTGATAGAAGCATTTGGTATGACATATATAGTTGCTGAATCTGAAGCAGAAACATTATGTGCTGAATTATTAATGAAAAAACAAGTGGATTATTGTTTAAGTGAAGATACCGATATGTTTGCTTATTTATCTCCGTATATATTGCGTTATATAAGTTTATCAAATCATAAAGTATTATTGTATGATTTGAAAAAAATATTAATAAATTTAAATCTTACAAAGAAAGAATTTTTGAATATATGTATTTTATCCGGGAATGACTATTATAATGGTAATAAAAATATTTATTATTATTATAAAATGATGATGAAATATAAAAAACAATGTTTGGATAACGAAATATCTTTTATAGATTGGTTAAAAAGAAAAAATATTATTAATACTCATTTGATACACGAGTTTAATAATAATATAAAAATGTATTATTTAAATTGTGATAAAAAGGAAATAAAAATTACAAAAAATCGAAAACAAATGGATGTTATTTATTCTATTTTACAGGAAGAGCATTTCATATTTCCATAAAGTATTTGAATAATTTGATATAAATAATATTTTTTTAATATTATTTATTTGATATTATAATCGATATTTAAGCAGTGGTTTTTTTAACCTGTTTTTGGAAGTGAGGAGACATATAACGTTGTAGATTGAAATATGTTAGTTCATCGTCTTTCTTCAATTTCAACAATTTTCGAAGCTTTGCATCAGCTAGAATACGCCTTCCATTTTTAGGATCTTGAAGTTTGTGTGCTCTGATGTAAGTATTGATTTCACGAGTTACCTCAGTGCGAGCCATTTCACTGCCTTTTGGTTTACCCAAAAAGGTTGCCAATTCGAGACTAATTTTTGTTGGCTTTACAAATCCACTTGGTTGACGATTTCCTGATTTACGATTCTTTCCTTTAGTTTTCAAAGCCGCTTTCAATTCGCGGTCAGAGCGTTTTTGGAGAGCTCTAACCTGACTAGTAACAGCAGTCAATTGACTTCTCAATGAGGTAAGTTGAGCAAGCAATTGTGTAAATTGATCACTCAAAGTAGAAACTGCTTCGACAGGAGCAGCTGGGGCTTCTACGGTTTTTTTTGGGGCAGCTGGAGCAGCTACGGTTTTGCTTTTTTTGGTATGCTTTGCTTTTGGCATTTTATGATAAGATATATATGTATCTTTTTAAGTCCGTTTAATAATATATTATTTATATATATTTTTTTAATGCACTTATGCTCTCTAAATTTAAAACTAATTATTATTTGTCATAAAACTTTCATACAACCATGGTAATGAATTGGCAGCATTATTACTAACTATAGTAAGAGCTCCCAATACATAAACAGCTCCAGAATATCGAGATGATTCGTCAACGCCACTATTTATAAATAATTCTATTATATTCAAAATAATTTTACGACGACCTATTAAATCCGTTTGATTTAAAAAAGACCAACTTATGCTTGTAAATGGTTGTCCCATTGGTGGACATATTTTTCTTTTCATGCTAATTAATAATTGTGCTCTATATTCCCAAATATCTATTAATTCTCTTAGATATCGAATTAATCTATTTTCAGATAAATTTAAAAACCAATCTACATCTGTTATAAAACCTAACAGATCTATTTGATGAAATAAATTTTGCACGCGTAATTCAACCTTCTTTTTTTCAGAAATATCATCTACTTTCATTTTTGGAATATTAAACTGAAGTTTTAATTTTATAATTTTACTTAATACAATCATTTTTTTCATATTATTATACAATGAAATGGGTAGTTTATTTCTATTGTATGGATTATAAACATTGTGAACATCATCTAAACTTTTTACAGAATTTAAATATAAATTATACAATGAACAAATATCAAAAGCATATACAAAATTGTCCTTATCTTTATATGATATTATTTGATAATAAGGTATTGAATTTATTGATTCCAAAGTCATAAAATCTGTATCATTTGTATATTTTTTATATTTATTGCCCTTATGATAATTAAAACTTTTTATTAAAAATGTCTTAAAACATATCTGTATTTTTTTACTAAAAAAAGAAAATTTTAAATGATTCCATACTCTATAACGTAATTCTTTTTTGTTTCCTGAAATTTTTAATTTGTAATATCTACAAATACTTTTTAACTGTGAACAATTATAATTGTATTCTATTAATTTTTTATAGTCCTTGAATACAGGTATTTTAAAATCACTTTGAGATAATTTCATTAATTTTTGTTTTGATTCTATATTAGGAACTTTTTCATAAACGAATAATTTTAAAAATGTATTTGGAGACAATCTTTTTGCACTTTTTGGAGAGATTTTCAAAGTCTCATTTTTATATTTTTCAACATAAGAAGTCATTTATTTTATAGTATCGATTAATTTTTAATTTAATAATGTAAATAATTTATTAGTATTTGAAAAAACAATTTAAGTATGTAAACATAATTACTATTAACATGATAAAACAAATATTATTAATAATATTATTTTTATTTACTACAAGTAATTGTGAAATACCAAAATGCCAAAAATTATGGGATATGAATAATAGAATAAATGGTATAGAAATATATAAAATGGGTTTATATGCTTGTATTGAAGGACCAACGCCGAATTTACGAGGTAGTATACCAGAATTAATAGCCCCTAATAATATAACAATTTTAAACGGAACTGAAAATCTCTCCAAAAATATTACTTCAAACACAAATCAAGAGATTTTAAATTATACAACAAAATTCGATTCAACAACTACAGAATCTATTTCGAATACAGAAACTATTTCGAATACAGAAACTATTTCGAATACAGAATCATATAAAACAACTACTACAACAGACATACCAAAAATACCAGAAACAAATACACCTAGGATAGATACAAATAGTGATACAATAATTATCGATATTGATAATTCTACAAATACAACTACAAATCAAATATTTATCAACGATACAAATTTGGCTTCTGGTGAAAATAAAGATTATGAAACTATGAAAAATCAATCTAATATACTTAATACGACAAATATAATTATTATTTCAAGTGTAGTTAGCATTATTTGTTGCGGTACATTATCTTTCTTTGTTCATAAGGCTCATATAAAATCAATTAAAAAAAATATCAACAAACAAGAAATAAACAAACAATCAGAATCAGATATTGAAAATGGAGAGAAATTAAAGTCTGGTCAATTGGCAAACGCCATTTATTATTCTAATAAACTTCGAAATAAAAATGGAAAACGTATGAATATAAAAAATAGAAATTCATGGAGTAGAGATAATAGAATTCAACCTGAAAAAAAACAATTCCCTCCAAAATTACCTGAACCCAGCATGAAAGTCAATATAAATTCATATAAAACAAAAAAACCCGGATTATCATTAGACACAAAAGAAGTTTCTACAAGTGTTCCTACACAAAAATTTCAAATAAGAGAAATCGCACAACATAAAAAACAAAGCTCTTTTGTTCCCGGTAGTCCTAGAAGAAGATTACCAACACCACCCCAACGTGCTCCTCCGCCACCAGCCCCGGAATTTGCTTCTAAATCATTGGCTAGTAAACTAGATAGTATGTCTAACAGTAAAATCTCTCCAAAAATACAAAGAATAGTCCAAAAAAATAAATAAAATTAAACATCATCAATTAAATTGAAATGGATTTATTGTTTTTTATAATTATAAAAACAATAAACAACATTCAAATATGTCATTCTTCGCTGAAATATTTGTAGTCCTTATGACATTTGCAGTTATATGTTTATTAGCTGCTATTAGTTGTAGACTAATAGAATTACTTTGGATGGCTACATATGCTTGTTTTGCACCTTTAATGTGTCCCAATAGACGTAGAGAACCATGGCCAGCAGAATTATGTAATATATTAATAATATTGATTATTTTGATCGATAATACATTGTTTAAATGGTGTGGTCTATGGTGCGATAATATCAGTAGAAAATTAAGAAGATGTAAAACAAAACTTAAATTATGTAAGATACATGCAAATAAAAAATTTGATAAAATTAGAGTAAAACCAATCATCTATGATGATGTTCATATAATTGTAGTTAATCCTTATGACAAATATCAAATTGCAACAGTTTCGAAAGAGGTCAATACAATGGAGGTATAAAAAATATATTTTTTATTTATAATCTAACAAGTATCAGATTATATAAGTATTAGAAAAATTGACATGAAATTTAAGTCTAAATTAAATTGATTTAAAAAGGAGTTCGATATATATAAATCATAAGATGTCAAGTCAAAGTCAACGTATCGTTTCCGCAAAATCATTCGAATCCAATAAGGTTTCATATAAACCACCAACCGTTAATAAACGTGGTGGTAAAAGTGTTCAAGTATCATATGAAGGTGATGCACTTCGTATCCAATTTCCGCTTATGCTTACGTGGGGTGTAAATGAGCGCGTGGATGAAGCAAGTGGTCGTGTAAGTTATGATATGGCACTACAATTCGAACCAGAAAAGAGCACTACACAGGCTAGATGGTTGGGTGAAATGAAATCAATGGAAGAAAAGGTAAAAAATGATATTATGAAAAATTCAAAAGCGTGGTTGGGTAAACAACAAAAGAGTAGAGATGTTATTGATGCATTGTTTTATCCAATTCTTAAATATCCTAAGCTTAAAGATGGTAGTGGTGAACCGGATTATGATAGAAATCCAACACTAAAGTTGAAGGTTCCATTTTGGGAAGGTAGATATAATGTAGAAGTGTATGATATGGAACAAAAAGCATTGTATGTGCCTCCTAAACAAGGCGCTACAGGTAATAATGCACAAGACCAAAGAGAAGATAGTGGTCCAATGGATTTTATTCCTAAGGCTTCTCACGTAGTAGGCATTCTCCAATGCACTGGATTGTGGTTTGCAGGTGGTAAGTGTGGTGTGACGTGGGCACTTAAACAATGTTGTGTTCGACCACCACAACGCCTAGTTGGTATGGGTAAATGTGCTATTGTAATGGATAGCGATGATGAAGAAATGGAAAGTAATTTGAAAGCGTCTGAAGAGAAAGCGGCTCAAGAAGATCAAGAAGAAGAAGATGAATATCAACCATCATTTACAGTTGAAGAATCAGATGAAGAAGAAGAAGAGGAAGAAGTAGTTGTTGAACCTACACCGCCAAAGAAAAAGAAGAAGGTAGTAAGACGTAAGAAAAAAGCTGGTGAATAATTCAAATAAAGAATCAAATAAATAAATAATTAATTATATTATAAAATTTTTTTATTTATAATATAATATTCTAATACTTATAGTTTGTTGTTTGAAGCATCTGTTATAGTTAATTCGACGTGTGGTTGTTCTACGCTACTTAAATTTACCGAAGCATCCAACCCCATATTTTTCATATCAAACAATTTTGGAGAAGGTTCTGATTCGTCAGAAGATGAATCCGCATCCAATATATTTGCAAATTTTGTCATGCGTTTTGTAATACTAGATAATGATAAACTATTTCTTTTGTCATCCATTTTCTTTATTTCCTTTTCTTTATCCTCTATCATTTTTAATTTATTTTGTATATTAAAATTACCCAACAAATCATTTTTTGTTTTTTCATGTTCCTGAATAATTTTTTGAATTCTGTGATTTTCTTCTTCTATAATACTATTTCTATATTGTCTTTCCTTTTCTTTTATTTCAATTTCTTTTAACTTTAAATCTTCCAAATGTTTTTCTGCTCTAAATACATTAATTGCTTCTAATTTTAAAATAGGTGGAACCGAAAATTCAGGAATTTCACCAACAGGGTTGTTTTTGTTGACAGATAATATTGATTTATTAAAATCTGCTAATATTTCCGGAGGTATCGATGGACTTTGTTCAATTAACCTATCAATATCCGTTCTACATTGTTTTATATATTCTACACCTTTCATTGAACGTTCATTGGCAGGCAGACTTAATTCTACCGCTATACTTCTACCTAATTTTGCATATGCAATACTAGCAGCCCTATGTCCTTCCAAAAGCTCACTAACCCTTAAAAATTGAGCAATAGTAGTTATAAGCCCTGCTGCTAAATTTAATGTCCCAATAATTAAGGGAGCCCATACTTGAGCACCAGCTGGAAAACTACCTTGGGCAAAATTAGCAGTACCAGTTATAGTACTAATAACAATAACTGGTATACTATAACGCATGTTAGATTTTTTATATATTTGATAGGACCTTTCATGCATCCAACGATAGCACGAACTTTGTTCACTCCAATCTTTCAAAATATCTTCTTGTTGTGCGTGCCAATCACTACTTTTTACTTTATTTTCACTCATATATAATAATAAACCAAAAAAAATAATTTATCATTATTTCTAAATATTAATATTCGTGTTTAAAATATAATTTAATCGCTATGAATACATCTGCTCGATTTGAACTATCAAATATATCATTTGTATTTATACAAATTAGTTTCTTTAATTAATGTCCATCATTAATCTCTGAAATATCATTGTAAATTTATTGTCTTTTAGAGATCTATCGCGCTCCATTCTGTTGACTCTAGCATTTACATTTTCATCTCCTACTTCTGCTTGTGCTGCTTTATCTGCTGCTGTTTGTGCATCCTTCACCAATTTCTTCAAAATTTGTAATGGTTGATACCCTTCCGGGCCACTCGGATATTCTTCATACAATGCTTCATCAATCAATGCCACTATTGTTGATAACAATGTTGGCTTATCTTTTAACTCGGTTTCCAAGTTTGTCATATATGGAGTTCCTTTATAATCACTCATTATGATAATACTAAATATAAAAT
>MDTG01008914.1_pt1 | contig 20293 bp, 18 predicted proteins | sample 811421 | NCBI WGS metagenome assembly MDTG01 (sample SAMN05326645, study PRJNA326480) | marine metagenome | isolation source: seawater | place: Pacific Ocean: South East | collected 2011
ATACATTTATTTTTTTCTAGAAATACATTTTGCTTACTTTTTAATACGATTCCTTTTAAACCTGCAGATTTAGATTGCACAAAGGTTTTAAGACCAACTGTTGGTAAATCAATTCTCAAATCTTGTTTTTTTTTTGGAAATTTGACTAAAACACCGGTTCTCTTAAATCTTTTGTCTTTACATTTCATGAGCATTTTTTGAGTTCCGCCTCTACCTTCAATAGCTACAATTTTTTTGTTTCTTACTACTGTTCCTTGTGAGAAGTTATATTTTCCTAAACTGTTTAATGTTTCAATCGCTTTCTTAATATCGGCTTTGTCATTTTTGTTAGGTTTTAATTTAGAGTAACTTCCTTTTTTTAAAGTTAATTCAGGATTAAAAGATAATGAACTTATTGTTTTAATTTTTTCTTGATTTAATATTTTAATAATTTCTTTTAATATTGCGGCATCTCCAAATCTTGAACTTTTAATTATTCTTGGGATATAGTAAAAACCTTTGAGATCGAGACGAATTCTAGAAAAATTAGGTTTTTTAACTCTTCCCGCGAACAAAACTTTTTTACAATTATTTTCTCTTAATATATTGATAATTTTTCCGAATTGACCAATCGAAAGACTGAATGAACATTTGTCTTTTTTAAAAACTTTTCCTTTTGTCAAATCAATAATTAAATATTTTAATTTTCTTCTTTTAATTTTTTTTAAAATTTCTTTTGGGAAAGTTGTTTCTCCAAATATTAAGCCAATCATTATTCAGATAACGGTGCACAAATAGGTCTTTTTTTATCCTTTTCTATAAATTTTGTGACCTCTTCGACAAGTTCGTTTCCTTTAAATTCACCGTTGATTTTACTTAAATTTTCTTGAAGATTGGACGAAGAAAACATTTTTTTATAGGCCTTGTCTAATTCAATTATTTTTTTATTACCATACTTTTTTCTTCTTAAACCTACTAAATTGATCCCCTTTAGATAATTTCTGTTTCCAAAAGATAATCCAAAAGGAATTACATCTTTTGTAACGCCGGTCATTCCACCGATCATTGCCAGTCTACCAATTCTAGCAAACTGATGAACAGCAGAATTACCTCCTATTACAACTGAGTCTTCGATAGTTACATGGCCTCCTAAAGGTACATTGTTTGCAATAACAACATTATTTCCAATTTTACAATCATGAGCTACGTGAGATGAGATCATTAGCAAACAATTATTGCCGACAATGGTTTTGCTTCCACCTCCTGCTGTACCAGGATTAATAGTTACATATTCTCTAATAATATTATTTTCCCCTATTTCTAAACTATTAGTTTCGCCTTTGTATTTTAAATCTTGTGGTACAGTTCCAATACTTGCAAAAGGAAATATTTTTGTTCCTTTTCCTATTTTTGTATTACCCTCTATATGGATATTTGAAATCAGCTCAACACCATCGTCTAATTGGACGTTTGGACCAATAAAACAAAAAGGTCCAATTTTAACATCTTTTCCTATTTTTGCTTTTGAATCTATTACATTTGTTTTGTGTATCATTTATTTCTATCAACTATTGTTGCAGACCATTCTGCATCTGCCATTTTCTTATTATTAACTTTTGCTATTCCTTTATACTTCCAAACTCTTCCATGTGATCTGACAGCTTCTATGTCTAAATGTAATTCACAATTTGGCATGACAGGATTTCTAAAACGAGCTTTTTCAACGCTCATTAAATAAACAAGCTTATTCTTATATTCATTTGGATCAATACCATGTGCTGTGAGAGCTGCCGCGGCTTGACCAAAAGCCTCTACTATTAAAACTCCAGGCATAACCGATTGTCCAGGAAAATGACCGTCAAAATAGAAATTTCCTTCTTTCACGTTTACAATCGCAGTAGCAGATTTTAATGGTACTATATTTATCAATCTATCTATTAAAAGCATAGGCTCTCTGTGAGGAAGAAGTTTTTTAATAATTTCTTTATCTATACTGTTAGTCATTTTTTTAAAAATTCTCTTAAAGGCACAGCTGGATAACCCATAACAGTTGTGTTATCTGGAATATTTTTTACAACACCACTTCCGCCCCCAATTTTAACATTATTTCCAATTTTTAAATGGCCAGAAATTCCTGCTTGTCCACCAATTGAAACATTGTCTCCAATAGTTGTGCTTCCTGCAAAACCGACTTGACCGGCTATCATACAATTTTTTCCAATTTTTACATTATGAGCCACATGAACCTGGTTATCTAAAAAAGTATTTTTTCCTATAATTGTATCTCCTATTGATCCTCTGTCTATTGTACAATTTGCACCAAGTTCAACGTTGTCATTTAAAATGACACTACCAATATGTGGAAACCTAAAATTTTTTTCTTTTGATGGAATAAATCCAAATCCTTTAACACCAATTTTGCATCCATCTTGTATCACAACTTCATTTCCAATTAATGAATTCCTAATGGTAACATTAGAACCAATTAAACAGTTGCTGCCTAAGTGAACATCATGTTCAATTATAACATTGCTACCTAATGAGCTCTTAGAACCTATTTTTACGTTATTGCCAATAAAAATATTCTTACCAAATGTAACAGAGTCATATTTCGATGAAATTTTATGAAAATCTGCTAGGGACTTATCGGGGTAATCCAAATGTGCTTGAGGATGAAACTTGTGTGAAATTTGTGCTGCTGATAGTAAAACATTTTTTACAATAATTTTAATACATTTTTTTGGTATATATTGTTCTAAATTACTAGTAGTTAAACATGCTGCAGCACTAGTGTTTTTAGCATACTCTTTATAATCAACTGAATTAAAAAAAGTTATATCATTTTTGGTGGCTTTGTCTAAAGTTTTAATGTTAGATATTTTAATTTTTTCTTTACGGTCAGATAAATCTTTTAATAATTCGTTTAGAGGAAATGGACCTTTAGGTTCAAAAAAAATTACTTCTGGCATTGAAACTATTTTAAGTTAATAGATTTTAATTCTTTATTAAGAAGTTGTAAAATTTTATCTGTTAAATCTATCTCTGTTTTGGCAACCACAATACTTTTTTTATCTATTACAACAGGAATATTTTTTTCTGACATATATTTTTCTAGTATTGGTTTTAAAGCTTTATTTAATTCAGCTCTAGCTTTTTCCTTTTTTTTAAAAATTTCATTTGCGGCTAATTGCTTTTTTTTTTGAAAAGCGATATTTTTTTTTCTAAGTTCATTTAATTTTTTTTTATATTCTTCTGAGGAAAGTATTTTTTTTTTGGAGATTAAATCCGTTTCCGCTTTTTTTAGAGCAACTTGTTCTTTCTCAAATTTTTTTGTGTCCTCTGTTAGTTTTTTTTTAAGAAAATCTTGGGCATTTTTCCCTGCTTTACTTGTATTAAGGATTTTTTTCATATCAACAAAATATACATCGGAAGCAAACGAAAAATTGCTATAAATTATGAGCAAAATTGATATTAAAAAAAATTTTAAAAACTTCATTTTAGAATGACGTTCCTATTTGAAAGTTAAACGATTGTGTTTGATCTGTTTCAGCTTTTGATAAGTTCTGAGCAATTACAAAACTTAACGGTCCTATCGGTGTATACATGTTTGTAGCTACACCTATTGAAGATCTAATTTTGTCAGAATCATTGACAGAACTTGAATAATCAACATGCCAGAGATTACCTATGTCCATAAATAAAGAGACATCTGTTTCTGTTCCTTCTGGAAGCAGATTGGGTAATGCTGCCTCTAAATTTAATGCGGTAGCATAGTTTCCTCCAATATAATCAGACCCATCTTTTGGACCAACTTTGCTGGTTTCAAAACCTCTTAAAAGTTTTCTACTTAAACGAAGTCTTTTACTTAATCGAACATCATCATCACCTAAAGCCGTTACAGCAGCTCCGTAGAATTTAAGAGCGCCAATTACATTTTCATTAAAAGTATAATAAGAACTATGCTTGAATGAATTTAGTATACTTTTGGAGTCAGCATAAATGGGTAAATTTTGTTTAAAAACTAATATATGTCCATCGGTGGGCATGAATCTTCTGTTTCTTTTGTCACTTTTAATTGAATACCCAAAAGTAAAATCAGTAAAGCTTCCTGCTTGTTTCTTTAACTGACTTGATGCTGTGTCATCTACTGTAAGATCGTCGATAGTAAAGCTTAAATCTGGGGCAATAAAAATATCTTTGTATTGTTCAAATTCAATACCGCCAGCTAGATTAATAAGAGTATTTTCATATCCAGAGTCTGGTTGGTCAGTTTTTTTGCTGGAAAATCCACCAAAAACTTTATTACCTGTATAATTATAGTTAGGGTTGATCACATTAACTCCTCCTCTAATTGACTGAGAGGTTACATCTGCATTGGCAGACACTTTTAAACCTTTTCCTAAATAATTATTTTCTCTTATTGAAAAAGAAAATGCACCTCCTTCAGTACCATAACCTGCGCCTGCACTTATTTCTCCGGTAGGTTTTTCCTCAATAGAAATTGATAGAACCTTTAAGCCTGGTTCGGAACCATCGGATATTCTATGGTCAACCTTATTAAAAATATTCATAGATTTTAAATTTGATATAGATTTCTCAACTTTGGTTTTGCTATAAGGATCGCCTTCATCCAGATAAAGGCCCGCTCTTATTACTGAGTCGGTAGTGACAGTATTTCCACTAATATTAACCCTTTCAATTTGAATTTTTTGACCCTCAAAAACATTAAATTCTACATCTATACCATCTTCGCTTGCTGTTTCTTTTACAGTATGTTGAACAAATTGAAGTTGATTGTCATCGATAATTTCATCTAAATTATCAAGAATTTTTTTAATTTTAAATGGTGAGTAATATTCTCCTACGTACTTTTCATAAATAGGTTTTAAATCTTCAAAAACAGATGTATTAAATACAGGGTCAAGATTTGTTGAGATCTTTTTAAATCTATATCTTTTTCCTGCATTAATACTAAATGTTAAATCAATATTATTTTCATTAGTTATTTCTGCACTAGTAGATAAAACTTGCACATCATAATATCCTCTGCCTAAATAATAATTTTTTAAAAGTCTTTTATCTAATTCTATTCGTTCTGTATTCAGATAAATATTTCTAGTTAAAAATTTCCAAAATTTAGCTTCCTCTGAAGTAATTACATCTCTCAATCTTTTGCTTTTAATTTTTTTATCTCCAATAAAATAAATTTTCTTAATTTTACTTCTGTCACCTTTTTCTAAATTAAATATTAGATTTAATGTATTTTCACCAGCATCTGCTTTTCTTTTCTCTGCATTAACAGAAATAGAATAAAATCCTAAAGATTTATAAAAATTTTTAATTATTTCAATGTCGGTTTTTACAAAATTTTCAATATAAGAAGCCTTTTCTTTTAATGAAATAATTTTAAATATCTGCTCTTTATATTTCTTCGCATCTTCACCTCTTATATCTATTGAATATATAATGGGATTTTCGGTAACATTTATTTTTAATACACCATTTGAAAAACTAGTCGAAATGTCAGAAAAGAAATTTGTATCATATAGTTTTTTAATTATATTGTTTATATCATCAGCTTGATAATTTTTATTTAATTGAACATCGCCGTAAACTTTAATTGTTTCTTTAGAAATTCTTTTATTTCCTGATACTTCAATCTTTTTTAAAATTTCTGCAAAAGCATTATTGCCTATTAAAAGAAGACTCACGATAAACAATATTTTTAAAGTTATTTTTTTCATTTATTTTTAATAATTTTTAAAGTCTTTTGTCTGCTCCATTTATCAATTTTATATATTTCTTTGATAGATGGTGAGCGTTTTATAGCATATTTTTTAAAATCTTTATCCCTAAAAACCCTTTTTAGGCATGGGTAAATTGAATTAAACGCTATCCTTTTTTTTAAAAATTCACCTACTAAAACCTCATTACATGCGTTTAAAACTATAGCTCCAGAATTTCTGTATATATTTTTAGATAACAAAGTAACAATTGGAAATTTTTTTTTATCTACGGGTTCAAAGCTCAGGGTAGTGATGTTTTTTAAAAAATTACTTTTTGATTTTAATAAATTTTTTATATTAATTTTATTATTATATATTGCATTAGCTAATGGAATTTTCATATCTGTTTCATGGTAAAGAAGTTTAGTTTGACCGTTTTTAAAGAAAACTATTGCGTGTATTAATGATTGTGGATGTATCACAATTTCATACTTATTTTCATCAAATGGAAAAAGTTTAAATGCCTCAATAGATTCTAAAACTTTGTTCATCATAGTTGAAGAATCTACTGATATTTTTTTTCCCATTTGCCATTTAGGATGTTTTATAGCTTCACTAGCTCTAATATTTTTGAATTCATTAATCGACTTTCTTAGAAATGGCCCGCCTGAACCCGTTATATATATTTTTTGGATGTCTTTATTAGTATAGTTTTTAGTAAGTTCGTTTATTGAAAAATGTTCAGAGTCGACTGGAATTATTGAGGTATAATTTTTTTTGCAAACATTTTTTAGTATATGCCATCCACAAATAACTGTTTCTTTATTGGCTAATAAAATTTTTTTGCTATTTTTAGCAAACTGTATAGTGGGTTCTAGTCCTGCTATACCAACAATTGCGGAAATTGTAATATCAAATTTAATTCTTTTTAATTCTATATTATTGAAAGTATTTAATATCTTAGTTTTTTTTTTTTTAAATTTTTTAATAATTTTTTTATAGACGAGAAGATTATTGATGACGAAGTATTTGGGCTTATATTTTTTAATCTGCTTGATAATATGAGGGTAATTTGAATCTGAAGAAAGCAGAACTATATCAAAATTTTTTAAATCATTTTTTAAAATATTTAAAGAATTTGTGCCAATTGATCCAGTAGATCCAAGTATAGCAATTTTTTTTTTCATTAAGGAAATAGTCCTAAGTGATAAATTAAGGTAGCAAACAAAATAGTAAACATGAGTCCGTCAATTCTATCAAAAATACCTCCGTGTCCAGGCAATATTTTTCCTGTATCCTTAATTTTTTCTAATCTTTTTAAATATGATATTGCAATGTCACCAAGTTGTGCAATAAATGATAAAACTATTGCTAAGACAAAATATCTTACCTTAAAAAAATTAAAATCAAGATTAGAAAATATTTGAAAAATAAGTCCGATTAAAAAGACTGATCCTATTGAAAAAATAAATGATCCTATTGATCCTGATAATGTTTTTCTGGGGCTAATGTCTGTAAGTTTTCCCCATTTAAATAATTTACCAAAAATGTATCCTCCGATATCAGAAAAAATTGTTAAAATTATTACCCATATTAATAAAACATATGATGATATTGTATCATTTCTTAAAAATAAAATTGAAAGTAAAGCTGAAACAAGAACTAAGTCTAAAAAAATTATAGATAACTTTCTTTTGAAAACAGAAAAAACTTCAAAATTTCCAAGTATTAAAATAGCATATAAGAATGAGACAATATAATTGCCACCTTTAAGAATAAAAAAAATACATATTGGAAAAATTATAATTGATGTAATTACTCTTTTTTGTAAATTTGTCATATTTTTCCAAAGTTTCTTTTTACATTCCTAAAATCTTTTATAATCTTATTAAAATCTAGACTGGTAAAATCTGGCCATAACTTATTTGTAAAATATAATTCAGAATAAGCTAGCTGCCATAACAAAAAGTTACTTAGTCTTTTTTTACCCCCTGTTCTTATTAATAAATCTGGATCAGGTAGATTATTAGTATATAAATTTTTTTCAAAGTTTTTGTTTGAAATAATTAATTTTTTTCTTCTCATAATTTTGACAGAGTTTATTATCTCATCTTTTGATCCATAATTTATGGCTAAATTTACCAAAATTTTATTACATTTTCTGGTTTTTTTAATAGTTTCGTTTATTTTTTTTTTAATTTTATTGGGTAACTTATTTGTGTTTCCTATTATATTTATTTTAATATTATTCTTTATTAAATTATTTATTTCTTTTGTGAAATAACTTTCAATTAATTTAAATAAAAAACTTATTTCTGTTTTGGGTCTTTTCCAATTTTCTGTGGAGAAAGTGTAAAACGTTAAAATTGGAACTTTTAATTTAATCGATGATTTGACAATTTTTTCAATTACTTTCACACCGTTCAAGTGACCAAACTTTCTTGACTTCCCTTTTTTTTTACCCCAACGTCCATTACCATCCATAATAATGGCAATATGGTCGATTTTATTCATTGGTTAAGTATTTCTTTTTCTTTATCTGCTAAAATTTTATCTATCTTTTCAATATTAATATCAGTGGTTTTTTGTATTTCTTTTTCATAATTTTTGCTTTCGTCTTCACTAATTTTTTTTTCTTTTAAGAGATTTTTTATTAAATCATTAGAATCTCTTCTAATATTTCTAATAGAAACTTTTCCTTTTTCTCCCAACCCATTTAATGATTTTACTAATTCTACTCTTCTCTCTTCAGTTAATTGTGGAATATGAATTCTAAGAATTTGCCCATCAATTTGTGGGTTAATACCTAAATTTGATTTTTTTATTGCGCTATCAATTAATGTTACATTTGACTTATCCCAAACCTGAATTGATATTGATCTTGCTTCTGGAACAGTAACTGTTGCTAATTGGTTTATTGGCATTTTCTTTCCATATGTTTCAACAGAAATTAAATCAAGCATAGCCGGGTTTGCTCTTCCAGTTCTAATTGAAGTTAAATCTTTTTTAAATGCCGCAAGGGATTTGTCCATCTTATTTATAATATCATTTTTATCGTATGTATCACTCATTTTTTAATCAACGCCCTCTCCGACTTTAAAACGAACGAAGTCAATAACTGTTATATCGGTTTTAAGAATATCTTTAACTTTTTTTTTAGGATCCATTATCCAAATCTGATTTAAAAGTGTATTGTCCGATATAAACTTATTTAATTTTCCTTGAGAAATTTTATCAATCATTTCTTCTTTCTTTCCGCTATTTTTTAATTCTTCTTTAATAATTTCGATTTCTTTATCTAAAATACTTTTTTCTATTCCATTTTTTTCAATTGCAATTGGAGCTGAGGCAGCGACGTGCATTGCTAGTTTAGATCCGATATCCTTTAAATCTTGTTGTTTGCCACCATTGATTTTAATAATTGAAACCACTTTTCCTACATTTTTTTCTAAAGAATTATGAACATAACTAAAATTAATTCCACTTTTATCAAAAAATTTACTTCTTCTTATTGTTATTTTTTCGCCAATTTTCGTTATGAGATTTATTAAATTTTCATCAACTGATTTGTTGTTTTTCATTAAATACGATTTTGTTTTTTCGAGAATACCCTTATTTTTAAAATTTATCTCAGAAACTTCTTTACAAAAATTAATGAAATCTTTATTTTTTGCAACAAAATCTGTTTCGCTATTTATTTCTAGTGCTGACATTTCATTATCTTTTTCACAAACTAACACTAAACCGTCTGCGGCTGTACGGCTCATCTTTTTTGAAGCTTTTGCAATTCCTTTTTTTCTCAGATAATCAATAGATTTTTCAATATCACCATTATTTTCATCTAATGCTAATTTACAATCCTTAAAACCAACGCCAGTGATTTCTCTCAATTTTTTTACATTTTCTAGCATTTTATCTTTAGACATTTTTATAGAAATAATAAATTAATTCTTTTCTGAATTTTTCTTTTTACTTTGTGCTTCTTTTTTTGGCTTTGTTTCTTCAGAGTTATTGTTTTTTTTGTCCTCAACTTTTTCTTTTGCTATGTATTTTTTAGCATCTACAATAGTTTCTTTTAATAATTCACAATAAAGATTTATTGATCTTCTAGCATCGTCATTTCCTGGTATAGGAAAGCTTATACCTTCAGGATTGGAATTTGAGTCTAAAACTGCTGCAATAGGTATACCCAATTTTACCGCTTCTTTAATCGCTAAAGATTCTACATTAGTATCAATTACAAAAAGCATATCAGGTACCTTTTTCATATCGGAAATTCCACCAAGAGATCTTTTTAGTTTATCTTTTTCTTTACCAAGTTTAAGAATTTCTTTTTTTGTGAAACCAATATCTTCTTTTGATAAATCTTGTTCTAGTTTTTTTAATCTTTTTATCGAATTTTGGATTGTTTTCCAATTAGTTAACATTCCGCCAAGCCATCTATAGTTCACGTAAAATTGCCCAGTTTCCGCAGCAACTTTTAAAACAGTTTCTGAAGCTTGTTTTTTTGTTGAAACAATTAGAATTTTTCCACCACTTGAAATACATTTGTGAACTTCCGTTAATGCTTTTTTAATTAATGTGACTGTTTGTGTAAGATCTAGTATATGAATGGAATCTTTTTCACCAAATATAAAGTTTTTCATTTTTGGATTCCATCTTAGAGTTTTGTGGCCAAGATGAACTCCGGCTTCAAGTAATTGTTTTATAGATACACTTGGTACGTTCATAGTTTTTCCGGTTTTACCTCCACAGTTTTCCTTTCGGACCGGTGGGCGTATACCCAATACTGTGTGCGAAATTAACTAGTAGATACTTTCTATTTAAAAAAAAATCAAGATGTTAAAAGCTTATTTTTTTGATGAAATCTTTGTCTTTTATAGCGTTAAAAGTTTTAAAATTGAATTTTCTTGGGTTTTTGAGCTCAAATATGTAAGTTTTTGATGTGTCACCAATTTTAATTTTAACCTTTGTATTACCGCTTTCTTTGAGAAGATCCTTTAGCTGATCAAAAGATGATTTGTCTTTAAGTTCGATGGTCACATTTTCATGTGTTTTATTCATAATATCATCAATATTGATTATTTTTTTTATATTTATACGTCTTGTTTCTGATCCGTTAGAAGAAGAGTCTTTCTGAAGAGTTAAAATAAAAGATTCAGCAGCTTTGAGCTCGTTTCTTTTTTGAATCAACAAATCAGAAAATAAAAAAAGCTCAAATTCACCTTCTAAATCACTAAATTTAATAATTGCGAAAGGATTACCTTTTATACTTTTTTTTTCTTGAATAGACATAATTGTTCCAGCAACTACCGCGCTGTTGTTCTGACTATTCATAAAATCATTAAATGGCAAAATTTTAGACTCTTTTAAGTAAGTTTTGTATACTTTTAGGGGATGATCAGACATGTAAAAACCAATTGATTGAAATTCATGCATAAGTATTTCATTATTTTCCCAATTTTCTTTATTTTCTATATTAATTAAGTCATCATTTTTATCAGCGCTGTTCTGAAAAAGATTGTTCTGTTTGCTGTTTTTTTCTTCCCACAAACTTTTATTAATTTGAATTATTTTTGGTATAGAATCAAATAATGATCTTCTGTTATTATATAGTTCATCAAAAGCACCTGCTTTTACTAAGCCTTCTAATTGTAGCTTGTTAATATTCTTGGGGTTGGTTCTTCTTATAAAATCTTCTAAAGATTTATATGATCCATTTTTTTGTCTTTCTTTTACTATGTTAGATACTGCTTCGTGACCAACACTTTTGATGCCTGAAAGTGCATAATATATCTTTCCTTTATCTGCTTTAAAATCTGAGTAACACTTGTTTATATTAGGTCTTTGTATTTCTATCTTGAGGCGTTTCAATTCTTGAACAAATTCTCTCAGCTTATCTGTATTTGAACGTTCTGTGGTCATGGTGGCAGCTATAAAATCCTCTTTATGATAATGTTTAAGATAGGCTGTTTGATAAGCAATTAATGCGTAAGCTGCCGCATGACTTTTGTTAAATCCGTATTCGGCAAATGGTTTAATTTTTTGGAAAATAAATGAAGCGATATCTTTCTTAATTCCATTGTTTATAGCTCCCTTGATAAATTTTTCCTCTTGTTTTTCAAGTTCTTTCCTTTTCTTTTTTCCCATCGCTTTTCTTAAAATATCCGCCTCTCCAGCAGTGAAACCTGCTAAAACTTGGGCGATTTGCATAACTTGTTCTTGGTAAATTATGATTCCATATGTTGGTTTTAGAATTTTTTCTAAACTTTCGTGTATATAGTCAGGTTTTTTTAGACCATTTTTACAATCATTGTAAATAGGAATATTGTTCATAGGGCCAGGCCTATATAGTGCAACAAGAGCTATAATATCCTCAAACCTATTCGGTTGCATTTGTTTTAAAGCAATTCTTACGCCTGAACTTTCTAATTGAAACAATCCTGTAGTTTCTCCAGTTGATAATAGCTTGAAAATTTCTGGATCATTTAAAGGTATTTTGTTTATATCTAAATTAATTTTCTTAATTTTTAACATTTGAACTGTCTTGTGGATGACAGTTAAGGTATTCAATCCTAAAATATCAAATTTAACTAAACCTGCATTTTCTGATGAGTGCATATCAAACTGTGTTGATGGTAAAAGCAAATCTGAACTTTTGTCCCTATAAAGTGGAACTTGTTCTGATAATTTTTCTCCAGCAATTACGACGCCGGCAGCGTGAGTTGCTAGATTTCTATTCAAACCTTCTAGTTTTAGAGATAATTCAATTAATTTTTTTACTTTAGGGTTGTTTTTTTCTTCTTCTTTTATTCTTGGCTCCCTTGCAATTGACTCCTGTAAAGTTAATGGTCTTGAGGGATCGAATGGTATCATTTTACATATTTTATCTACATGTCCGTAAGGCAAGCCAATTACTCTACCTACATCTCTTAAAGCCATACGTGCTTTAAGTTTTCCAAAAGTAATAATGTGTGCTACCCCACTCTTGTATTTAGATCTTAAGTATTTAAAAACTAAATCTCTTTTTTCTTCACAAAAATCAATGTCAAAGTCAGGCATTGAAATTCTATCAGGATTAAGAAATCTTTCGAAAATCAAATCAAATTCTATTGGGTCAAGATCGGTAATATCTAATGAATAAGCCACTAAAGATCCAGCTCCCGATCCTCTGCCCGGACCAACCGGAATGTTATTTTGTTTTGCCCATTTTATATAATCAGATACAATTAAAAAATATCCAGCATATTTCATTTCATTAATAATTTTAATTTCATGCATCAATCTATCAAGGTAAATTTTTTCAATTTTAGATTTATTAATTTGCGGATTTTTTTTTAAAATAAAATTTTCGATCCTATTTTTAAGGCCTTCTTTCGATAAATTTAATAGTTCCTCTGACTCACTTAGACCATTTGATATTTTTATAGATGGCAAAACAGGTTCGGATTTCTTCGGTTTATAACTAAATCTAAAAGGAAAAAGAAAGTTATTTTCTAATGCCTCTGGAAGATCTTTGTAAATATTAGTTATCTCTTCATTGCTTTTTATATAATGTTCCGTTGAGAATTTTTTTCTTTTTTTGTCTTCAACATAAGTTTTTTGACCAATACAGGTAAGAGCGTCATGGGCTTCGTACATTTCTTTTTCCAAATAATAAATTTCTCTAGAAGCGATAATTGGTATCTTAAATTTTTCTGAAAGATTTAAGTAAACATGCTCAAGGTTTTTTTCACCTTCTTCATTATGTCTTTGTATCTCAAGATAAAATGAGTCTGGAAAGTTATCTTTTAATTTTTTAACAAGATTTTCTACGTCTTTTGCCTTATTTTTTTTAATCATTTCTGAAATAAGAGAATTTAGTCCTCCGCTTAAAATGATTAAATCATTTTTATTTAGTAACAAATCGTCAATTAAACAATTTGGAACTTCATTTTCTTTAACATCTAAATAACTTTTAGAAGAAAGTTTGGTTAGGTTTTTAAAACCACTCTCTGTTTTTGCAAAAATCGGCAATCTGCCAATGATATCTGAAAATTTAAAATTAATTTGAGTTCCAATAATAGGTTGTGTACCAGCTTTGCTTATTTCTTGTGAAAATTCTAAAGCTCCACAAAGATTATAACTATCGCTTAGCCCAAGCGCAGGAATTTTGTTTGTCTTACAGTATTCCGCAAGTTTTGAAATTTGAATTGCTCCTTCACAAATTGAATATTGGGTATGAATTTTAAAGTTAGTAAAATGTTTCGAAACATTAGCCATGCACTCTTTTTATATTACCATTACTAAGTCTTAAAGTATAATCAGCTTTTTTTGCTAATTCTCTATTATGAGTTGCAATTAAAATAGTTTTGTTTTTCTTTTTTAATTTAAGAAAATAGGAAAATACTTCGTCAGAAGTTTTTTCATCTAAATTGCCTGTTGGCTCATCAGCTAAAATTATACTTGTATCTGAAGCAATAGATCTTGCAATTGCAACTCTTTGTTGTTCACCCCCAGATAAATCTGATGGAAAATGATTTAATCTATGACTTAAATTCACGGTTGAAAGAATTTTTGAAGCCTTCTTAATAGAAAGACTGTAATTATTTTCCCTAATTAATAATGGTATAGCAACATTCTCTATTGCCGTGAAATCAGATAAAAGATTATTATTTTGAAAAATAATTGAAATATTGTTTCTAATTATATTGTTTTTTTGATCTTCTGAAATATTATCAGTTTTTTTTCCCAATAAAATTATTTCTCCTTTTGATGGTTTGTCTAATAAAGCAATTAAATGCAGAAATGTTGATTTACCAGATCCAGATGGTCCTGTTAAAGCAATTAGTTTTCCTTTTTCAAAGTTTAAACTGATATTATTTAAAACTTTAATAACCATATTGTTATGTTTGAATTGCTTACTCAGTTTTTTAACTTGGAATAAATTTTTATTCATACTTCAGAGCCTTTATTGTTTCTATTTTGGTAACAGATAATGATGGAAATAAAGATGTTACAATTGTAATTAATAATGAAAACCCTGATATAGATATTATAGATTCTATACTTAATTTACTCGGCATTTCGTCAAGAAAATAAATGTCTTTTGGAAAAATTTCAAAACTTGTTAATGCAGATATAAATTGTCTAACTTCCTCAATATAAATTGAAAAAACTACACCAAGCAAAACTCCGACTACTGTTGCTGAAAAACCAATTGAAAAGCCTGTAAGAAAAAAAGATTTTACAAGCGATGTTCTTGATAAACCAAGAGATTTTAATATGGCTATTTCTCTAGTTTTATTTTTAATAAGAATAGTTAAACCAGATATAATATTAAAAGCCGCAACAACAATTATTAATGTTAGTATAAGAAACATCACATTTCTTTCTACTTTTAGTGCTGAGAAAAAAGTTTTGTTTAAATCCGCCCATGAGTAAACGTATAAATTTGGTTCAATTTTCTGTATTTCATTTTTATAGTCATCAGCTCTAAGAGGATTGTTTAAAAAGAATTCTAAATTTATATCATCATCACTTTTTTCAAAAAAGGATAATGAATCGTAAAGATTAAAAAAAGTAACGTTTTTATCAAACTCATATAAACCACTGCTGAATACAGCGGAGATTGTATAAACAGATTGTTTGGGTACTACTCCTAGAGGTGTGGAGACTAGGGATGATGACATTACATTAATTTTGTCACCAACAACAACATCTAATTCAATTGCAAGCTGTTTCCCAATTATAATTTTACCATTTTCAAAATTTTTTAAATTACCATCTATTATATTTTTTTTGAAAAAATTAATATTTTTGGTCTCATTTGTATCAATGCCTCTAATTATAATTCCTTTTGCTAAATCATTTGTAATTATTACTGCCTCACCATTATAAGTTCTTAAAATATCAGCATCATTATATTTTTTTTTAAGATTATTAAAAAATTCATTACTTACTTTTATATCGTAGGGTTTAATAGTTAAATGTGAATTAAAACCTAAAATTTTTTTTGTAAGCTCTTCTCTAAATCCATTCATAACAGACATAACAATAATTAATATTGCTACACCTAACATTATTCCAAGAAAAGAAAAGATTGATATAATTTTAAGAAATCCCTCTTTTTTTTTGGGCTTCAGATTCCTAAACGTTATTAATTTTTCAATTGTATTAAACAAAATATTTTTTTAACTCTTTAAGGATTTCAGTTGTTTTTAACATTTTTGAATCACCATCAATCTCTTTAAATTCAAAATCATTTTTTTGTGATTTAGATCCAATAATGATCTGCAATGGTATTCCAATTAAGTCATGTTTTTTAAATTTATTTGATATATTTTCGTCTATGTCATCGACTAAAACATCTACACCATTCTTTTTAAGTTCGTGATATAAACTCATTGCTTTCTTAAGATTGGTATCATCGTTTTTATTGAAAGAAGGAATTATTACTACATCAAATGGTGAAACAGATTTTGGCCATTTCATTTTATCATCATTATATTTGGCTTCTATAATTGCTGCAACAAGCCGTGAAACGCCAATTCCGTAAGAACCCATTTTTACAAAAGTTTTTTTTCCTTCTTTGTTATCTACTGAACAATTCATTGGTTTTGAGTATTTGTCGCCAAAATAAAATATATGGCCAACCTCTATACCTTTTGTCTGTAGCTGATCAGATTTTTTAACATTTTTATCAAATTCTTCTTTTTTAAATTTATCGTCTGTAACTGCATAAAAATTAGAAAATTCTTCTCTCATTTTTTTTAACGAAATTTCATTGTTTTCATATTTTTCTATCTTTGCATCAAATATTCTTTTGTCGGCATAGATTTTACTTTCTCCAGTGTCTGCAAGAATTATAAATTCATGTGATAAATCTCCCCCGATTGGTCCCGTCTCAGCTTTCATTGGTATAGATTTGAGTCCTAAACGTTGAAATGTTTTAAGATAAGCGTAAAACATTTTGTTATAAGATAGTTCTGCATCTTTTTCGCTCAAGTCAAAAGAATAAGCATCTTTCATATAAAATTCTCTACATCTCATTACACCAAATCTTGGTCTAAGCTCATCTCTAAATTTCCATTGTATGTGATAAAAAATTTGCGGCAATAATTTGTAAGATTTCACTGAAGATCTGAAAATTTCAGTTATTTGTTCCTCATTTGTTGGTCCATAAAGCATTTCTCTATTTTGCCTGTCGGCGATTCTTAACATTTCTTCACCATAATCATCATACCTTCCGCTTTCTTTCCAAATATCAGCTGATTGTATAGTTGGCATAAGCATTTCTTGTGCTCCAATATTATTTTGCTCCTCACGGACTATTCTTTCTATTTTTTTCATAACTTTAAAACCCAAAGGTAACCAGGAATAAATTCCGGCTGATGATTGCCTTATCATTCCAGTTCTAATCATGAGTTGATGTGACTTGATTTTTGCTTCTGCTGGTAGATCTTTTGTAATAGGTATAAATAATTTTGATAATAACATTATAATCTAGCAATATTTATGTTTGTAAAAGGTTTTTTACCAGTTCTATTTTTAATAATTTTTCTACAATTTTGCTTTACGGTTTCAATCAAATTTTTTTCTTGGTTTTTATTTTTTATTGAAAATGTTCTACAAGTATTAAAAATTTCATCTTCCATTTCAAATATAATTTTTTCGTCAAAACTTTTTTCAGGAATTCCTTTGTATGATATTATAGGTTTACTTAACTTTCCGCTATTACTTAATATTAGCGTGATCTCTAAGTATCCATTAAGAGACAAATTTTTTCTCTCTTTTATAGATTGAGAGTTTTCCCCAACCGCTACATTTCCATCTAAATACATCCTTCCTGAAGGCGCTTTGTCAATAATTTGTGGATTTTTACCAGGGTGAATTCTTACAATGTCACCATCTTCTATTCTTAAAGCATGCGGTATCTGCATCTCTTTGGCAAATTTTATATGTTCGTTCATGTGTCTATGTTCACCATGTACAGGTATGATTGAATCGGGCTTAACCCAATTATACATGTCCTTTAAATCTTCTCTATTTGGATGTCCTGAAACATGAACAAAATCTGTTTCTTCTGTTACAAGTTCAACTCCTTTTCTCACAATATCATTATGTAAAGAATAAAGTTTTTTTTCGTTACCAGGAATAATTTTAGATGAGAAAATTACTGTATCACCCTCCTCTATGTAAACATCTGGATGAACATCTTTAATAATTCTTTTCATTGCACCCATCGGTTCTCCTTGACTGCCGGTACATAAATAAACAACTTTTTCCCTTGGTAATTTTTTTGCGTCTTTTGGATCAATGGGTTCTCTTATATTTTGCAAATAACCGCATGCTTTTGCTGCTTTAAAAATTCTATTCATAGATCTTCCAACTAAAGAAACTTCTCTACTAATTTTTTCTGAACAGTAAAAAATACTTTCCATTCTTGCAACATTTGATGCAAACGATGTAACGACAATCTTCTTTGGTTTTAATGACATTATTTTTAATAAACTCTCTCTTACATCTAATTCTGAACCTGCTCTACCTGGATAAAATATGTTTGTAGAATCGCACACCATTGCCAAGACTTTTTCTTTGCCTATGTCTTTTAATTTTTTTTCATTAATTTTATCACCAATTAGCGGGTTAGGATCAACTTTCCAGTCACCAGTATGAAGAACAATTCCAGCAGGTGTTTTTATACACAAACCATTTGGTTCTAAAATTGAATGGGTTAATGTCACAAATTCTATATCGAAAGGGCCAAGTTTTATTTTTCCGTTTAATTTAACAATTTTTAGATTTGGTGTAATATCAATTTTTTTTTCCTTAAATTTTTCTTTTATTAGAACTGCGGTAAATGGAGTGGCATAAATATTACATTTTAAATCCGGCCAGATATGAGAAATTGCGCCTATATGGTCTTCGTGTGCATGTGTAAGAACAATTCCCAAAAGATCATTTTTTTTATCAATTATAAAACCTGGATCTGGATAAATTAAATCAATTCCGGGGATGGAATCGTCTGCAAAACTAACTCCTGTATCCACAATTATCCATTTTTGATTTTCTTCATTTCCATAGGCGTATAAATTCATATTTCCACCAATTTCACCTGAACCACCTAGTGGACAAAAAACTAATTCCTCTTTGCTCATGAAAGAAAATCTTTATAAATTTTTATAATACCTTGCATAGTTATATTGTTTTCAATTTTTGCCTTTTTAATGAGTCTATTTTTAAAAAGATGTGAATAGCCACCAGTTAATACTATTTTAAAATTTTTACCATTTTTTTTTATTATCTTTTTAATAATACTATTTATTAAACCTTCATAGCCCCAAAAAAAACCAGAAGATAAAGCATCTTTTGTATTTTTTCCGTAATTATTTGGATATTTTTTAAGTTTAAACATTGGCAAAAGAGCTGTTGATGAAAACAAATTTTCTATAGAAAGGTTAATACCCGGCGCTATAACTCCACCATCGTAGATTCCATTTTTTTTAATAACATCAAAAGTCGTTGCTGTTCCAAAATCAATCACGATACAATTTTCATTAAATTTTTGAGTTACCCCAATAGCATTGGCTATTCTATCTGATCCTATTTGTGAATATTGTTTTATTCTAAATTTAATTATTTTTCTTATATTAAACTGTTTAATTTCAAATACTTTGAGTTTTTTTCTTTTAAAAATTTTGACTACTTTATTATAAACAGAAGGTACCACACTTGAAAATAAAACTTTTGATGCAATGCTTTTGTTCATTATCTTGCTCAATTTTTTGTTCAAGACTGATTCTAAATTTTTATTTTTTGTTAAAAATAAATAACTATCTACAATTTCAAATTTATTATTTATTTTACAAATTTTTATATTTGTATTTCCAATATCTCCAATTAGATAATTCATAATTTTTTTTTAACCTTTGTAATAATTGAATATTATTTATAGCTTTTTTAGAACATTTTAATAATGAAATTGATTTAAATTTTTTATTTTGTGGCGACTTATTTGTATTTATACCAATACCTATTATTAGAAAGATTTTATTTTCAAAGTTTATTATTTCTTGCAGTATACCACATACTTTTTTACTTTTAATTAATAAATCATTTGGTCGTTTTATTTTTACTTCAAATTTTGAATATTCGTTTAAAATTTTTTTTATAATTAAGGGATTAATTAATGAAAATTCATGAGGTTTCGGCATATTTTTTTTCAGTTCAAAAAATATTGATACAAAAAAATTCCCCTTTTGTGATACCCATTTTTTTCCCATTGTACCTTTGCCTTTAGTTTGTAAATCTGAAATAATTATTCCTTGTTTATTCTTTTTAGATTTTATAATTTTAATAGCTTCATCATTTGTGCTTTCTACTCTATCAAATCTTATTAAATTTAATTTCATTAAAATATACTTATCTTCGAGACTACATCATTAAGCGCTGAGGGATAAAGAAAGAAGCCCGTTAAAAGAACACAACAAACAAACAATGAGCCTTGAATGCTAATATCTTTATAATTTTCAAAAGGTTTTTTTGACTCATCAAAATACATTATTTTTATAATTCTAATATAATAAAAAGCAGACACAACTGTGGTG
>MDTG01104079.1_pt1 | contig 20292 bp, 15 predicted proteins | sample 811421 | NCBI WGS metagenome assembly MDTG01 (sample SAMN05326645, study PRJNA326480) | marine metagenome | isolation source: seawater | place: Pacific Ocean: South East | collected 2011
GATCGCCTCCGGCCTCGTCATCGCCGGGGCGCGGGTGCTCTCGCGCCTGCTGGGCGAACGGCTCGGGCAGGGTTATGCCCTCGCCATCCGTCTGGCGCTGCTCGATCACGCCTCGGGCATGGCGGCGAGCGCCGTTGCCAAGCGCCGCAGCGGCTACATGAGCCTGCGCTTCGTCGGCGACATGACTGCGTTTCGCAACTGGCTGGGCAAGGGGCTGCCCCGGCTCATCGCGGCCATGGTGCTGATCCCCGCCGCCTGCGCCGTGCTCTGGCTGCTCGAGCCGCGCTTTGCCCTTGCGATTGCCCCGCTCTTCATGATCACGCTGGCCGTCATTGGGATCGCCGGGCCAAGGCTGGAGCCGCTGCACCGCCGCCTGCGCGCCCGCCGCGCGCGCATCGCCGCCGAGATGGCCGAACGCATGCCGCTGGCCCCCGAGCTTGACCGCATGGGCCGCCGCCCCGCCGAATTGCGCCAACTGCGCAAACGCACCGAACGGATGATCCGCGCCGCCCTGCACCGCCTCTTCTGGGCGGAGTCGCTCAAGGCGCTGCCCGATGCGGTGGCGGGCCTCGCCGCCTGCGCGGTGATCGTCACCGGCGCGCATACCGGGGCCAACACCGGCACCGTCGCAGGCGCGCTCGCCGCCATCGGCCTCGTGCTGAGCCCCCTGCGCGACCTGGCAAGCGTCTGGAATTTCCGCGCGGCCTATCTCGCGGCGCAGAGGAAATGCGCCGCCGCCCTCACCCGCGCGCAGCGCGGCACCGGACAGGGCGACACCCGTCTGCCGCACGGCCCGCTCCGCGTGACGCTTCGCGACCTGCCGATGCCGCAAGGCACCACGCTCTCGCTCGACATCGCGGCGGGCGAGAAGCACACCCTGACCTGCGTAACCGACGAGGCCGATACCCTGTTTTCCGCGCTCTGCGGGTTGGAGCCGGTGCCGCCCGGTCATATCATCCTCTCGGGCCACTGCCTGACCGAGCTGTCGCGCGGCAGCCTCCGGCGCGGGGTGCATCGCCTGAGCAGCGCGCCGGTGGTGCTCAAGGGCTCGTTGCGCCGCAACCTCGCCCTTGGCCTGCTCAATCGCCCGTCGGATGCCAAGCTCAGGAAAGCCGCCCGCGCCGCCGGGCTGCGGCCGCTGATGGAGCGGATCGGCGGCCTTGACGGCCCCCTCGCCGAGGGTGGGCGCAACCTGACCCGGACGGATCGCAGCGCGCTCTCGCTCGCGCGTATCCTGATTGGCAAGCCGCAGCTTGTCTTGTTGGGCGACGACCTCTGGCATATCGATCCCGAAGTCAGACAGGCCCTTGGCGCGCACCTTGAGAAGACAGGGACCACGGTCCTGCGCCATCCCGTCTTGGCGCAACGGGACATGGCCGCGTCGCTTGCCGCCTGATGGGTGATTGAATGAATGCAGAACGATGAGCATAGATGCGCGGGGTTTCAAAAAACCTCATGGGAGGGCGGGACGCGAGAGTCTGCCTCATGCCATTTCTGGCATTTCATTTTTTTGCCCGAATAGTCCAAACATAGCCGCCAACGCCATCCAAACGGTGAAACCGGGTCGGCTTTGACCGCAAGGCCGAGAGAATCAAGAGGCTCAAAGCCAGATGTCTCACCGCTCTTTCTGAAAAGCTCTGCATAGAAGGCAGTCACCTTTTGCCACGGCATGGCGGGATATCATGTGCCTTGAGCGTGCCGTTCTCCGGATAAAGGCAGGTGTTGGTCACGTTCGGTTGGTCTTTACGAATGTGCACAAGATCCAGTGCCGCCGTCTGGTCAGTCGCGCGATCTTTGCGGTCGACGATCAATGCGAAGGTGATTTCCGCGATGGATGCGTGGCCGATTCGGGGTATTTCGGCAGGATTGTTATGCATTCGTTGACAATAGGGCTAATTTTCTGGCCTCGATCCGTGTTTTTCGGGGTGCGGAGGTTGAAGTGAATCACATGGTGAGGCACGCTCGCCATGTTTTCGCCATAATTTGCTCTGCCGCGCGGGGCGTCCTCTGACTAATGGAGTATCAGATGAAGTTTTTCAAATTTGCCGGAACGATCCCGGCCTTGGCGCTTGGTGGGCTACTGAGTATGGCCATCGAGGCACACGCGTCGACGCTCGTTGTCGACCGTGGCCTCCCTGCTGAGAACCTGAACAACGCAGCAGGGTCAAACCGGAGCAATGTGGCTTGGGGCTTCAATGGTGCTTTCCATACGGGCGATACTTTCTCGCTCCCATCAACCGGAAATTCCGCTTTGCCGTCTTGGCGCGTGGACAAGCTGACAACTTGGTTTGTTTCCGGAAGTCCTGATCCGCAGGATAATTTCCAGCTCGAGAGCCGCTTTAATGAGATTTCCCTGTTTCTCGGAACTAACTTGGGTGCGGGAAGCTCTATCAACCGGGCAGCCAATTCCTCGATAACTGGAAATGTGGCGAATGCCGCCAATGTAACGATCACCCCGGTCACCTATGGTGATGGACAAAATTACCAAGGCTCTGGTGGAGGTGACATCCAGATCTGGCAAGTCGATTTCACCGATCTCGGAACGTTCTCTGCCGGAGATTATGCGTTCAGCGTTGCAGGGTTGCCGGACGATGATCCATTTTTCAATCACGCCTCGAATGCGGATCTTGGCGGCGTTGTGGCGGACGGGTCCGATAATCAGTACGCTTGGTTCAGCGGGAGCGCCGCAGACGCATCGCTCACCTTGGGCGGGTTTATCGACAGCAACGGCAATGGCTGGGACAAAGCGAGCGACATCAACGTGCAGGTCACGGCCGCCCCCATCCCCCTCCCCGCTGCCGGCTGGCTGCTGCTGACCGCCTTCGGTGGTCTGGGCATCGCCGCGCGTCGTCGCAAGGCGGCCTGAAGAGGGCATTCGACAGGGCTGAGGCCCTGATCTCATGAGAAGGGCCGTGGCTGCAAAGCTACGGCCCTTTTGCTGTGCGCGGGCCTTGGGCTGTTGCACACGAGACTCACACGGGCGGAAAATGTCGCGCACGCGGGGTCTGGTAACGGTTTCATGACAAATTTTTGCCGTAATCGTGCTTAGCTTTGGTCTCAAAGCAGGATTATCTTTACACAGGCGAGTTAGGTGCATATCTTCAATCATAAGTTGTGAGCATAAGAGAGGCATTACATGATCGTCGGGCTTATCCTGATCGGAACAGTGCTTGGAGGTACCGCAGGTGCCAGTGCTCTGATGCTTGGCTATTCGATCTGGATTGCACTATTGATATATGCCGCCATAGGCGCGGTAAGTGTTCTTGGGTTGGCCGTGTGTATCGCTATGCGCCCTGATCCTCGGGAAAGTGCCGAACAAAGCAAACCCTATGCGCTGGCTGGTCCGCAAGGCAGCTGACCCGGACCAAAGACGGCGACACCAGCCGAATCACCTGCCCCGTTATTTTTCACATACAGCGAACAAATCGCGGCCTTTGTTTCTATAATCCGAAAAGACTCAGCGCCAGCGTGTGCTTTCCCTCCGTGAGAAGCATCACATTTCTCCCCAAGGTTGCGCGCTCGCGGATTCCTTTGACTCCATGCCAGAATAAGGCGAAATTTGGGCATTGAGGTGACTTCTGTGATTGCGCGTGAAGATCGCTGGTAACGAGTATCCCCCCAGAAGTAAATTCACCTCTCGCATATTCGCGAGGTACTAATATGTTTGGAATGAAAAAAATAATGTCGAGTACCGCTGTGGCAGCGGTGATCGGTTGGGGGTTCGCCAGTGGTGCCCAAGCGGCAACAATCACGGAAATCACCCTGGACAGGAATGCGACCTCAACCTCTTGGCAAACGTCTTGGGGGCCTGCCATTATAGGGGGTGAGACCTTGTCCGCTCTCGGGCAATGGTCCTTTACCGGCGTAAGCGGGGATACTTGGAACTTTACACTCGACCTTGCTAACAACGCCAATTCCGGGGCTCGCATAACATCTTGGGGATTTGACACTACACCTACCGCGTCGGACTTTACCATTACCGTGTCGAACAATTGGACAGCCGGTGGTGGACAAGGACCGATGACAGTGGATCATTGCTCTTTTGCCGGAGCACAGAATTGCGCTGGCGGCGGAGGCGGCGGTCTGTCTGCAGGGAGCATGCTCACGTTCAACTTCAGCTTCGACAGTACGGAAGACGAGCTCACGCTAAATGATTTCAAGACCCGTTGGCAGTCCGTCGGTATTGATGACCAGGACAGCACTGTCCTGACGGCGGCTTCCCCCATCCCACTCCCAGCTGCTGGCTGGTTGCTTTTGACGGCCATGGGCGGGCTGGGTTTCGCCGCCCACCGCCGTCGCAAAGCTACCTAAGACAAGCTCACACCTCACGAACCTCGAGGCAGCCCCCATTTTCGGGGGCTGTTTTCGTTCATGTGCCGCGTTTGGGTAAATCTCTGCGCGAAAAGCAGCCGAAGATCGGGTTTTCGCCATAAATTCGCCACTCCACCGTGGAAAGTCTGTAGACAATCGCGCGACAGGGACAGGATTGTCGCCTAAAAAGAGCGCGAAACTGGTAGGCAGGACGGGCATTGGCGGAGCGGCATGCGGCATAAGACATCGACAAATAATGCTTATCTTGGAGCTTTGCGGGGGCTGCGCGGGACACTCGTGCTGGTGGGGCTGTTCAGTGCTGCCATCAACTTGCTGATGCTGACCGGGCCGATCTACATGCTGCAGGTCTATGACCGGGTGCTCTCGTCTGGATCGGTGGCAACGCTCCTGGGGCTGTTCGGTATCGTCATCATGCTCTACAGCTTTCTAGGGCTCTATGACTTCCTGCGGGCGCGTCTCTTGTCCCGTGCTGCATTGCGCCTCGATTCCAGAGTGGGGGACGAGGCGTTTCGGTTTGCCCTGCGTGCAGGGTCTATCGGGGGCCGCTCACGGGTTGACCCGCGTGCACAGCCAGTGCGTGACCTGGAACTGATGCGCGGCTTCATGGGCAGCCCGGCCGCGACCGGGCTCTTTGACCTGCCCTGGATGCCGCTTTTTCTGGGGCTGGTTTTTTTCATTCATCCCTGGCTGGGCTGGCTGACGCTGGCCGGGGCCGGGATCGTGGCGGCAGCGGCGCTGCTCAATCAGCTCATGGCCCAGAAATCGATCCACCAGGCGATGTCGATGGAAGGAACAGAGCGCAACCTTGTCGATCAGGCCCGCAATGATGCGGAAACCCTGCACGCGCTCGGCATGCGCGAGCGTCTGGTCGCGCGCTGGCGTCAGATGCATGATGCGACCCTCGCGACAGGCCAGGTGGGCAGCGATCGCTCCGAAGGTTTCACCTCCTTCTCGAAATCCTTTCGGCTGCTTTTGCAATCCGCACTTTTGACCCTCGGGGCGTTTCTAGCCCTTCGGCAGGAGATCACCCCGGGCATGATCATCGCCACTTCGATCATCGCTGGGCGAGCGCTGGCACCGGTCGATCAGGTGATAGGTCAATGGCGGGCCATTGGGCGCGCGCGTGAGGCGCATCGCCGTCTGCGCGATATCTTTGGCCAATTGCCCGCCGAGAAGCCCCGCGTTGATCTGCCCGCCCCTGCGGGTGACCTGCGGGTGACCGCCCTGACCAAGCTGGCCCCGGCCGGACCGGAAGCACAGTCTGATCGGGCGCGTATTCTCGACCGGGTCACTTTTGCCTTGTCGGCGGGTGACGGTCTGGGTGTCGTCGGCAACAGTGCAGCAGGAAAATCCACGCTCGCCCGGCTTTTGGTAGGGGCCTGGATGGCCGATGCGGGCGAGGTGCGGCTCGACGGGGCCACGCTCGATCAGTGGACCCCGGAGGCTCTTGGGCGGCATATCGGGTATTTGCCGCAATCCCTGCACATGCTCTCTGGCAGCGTCGGCGAGAATATCGCGCGGTTCGATCCCGAGGCGAAGGACCCCGATATCATCGAGGCCGCGCGCATTGCCGGGGTGCATGAGATGATCCTTGGCCTGCCCGACGGCTATGCCACTCATATGGACCGAATGACCCACCCCCTCTCGGGTGGCCAACTTCAGCGTCTGGGTCTGGCGCGGGCCGTCTTTGGCGCACCCCGTCTCATCGTTCTGGACGAGCCCAATTCCAATCTCGACGCCAATGGCGACGATGCTCTTGCGGAGGCGATCCGCACGATGCGCGCCAAAGGCTGTGTCGTGGTCGTGATGGCGCATCGGCCTAGCGCCCTTGCTTCAGTCAACAAGATCCTGCTGCTGCATCAGGGACGGATGGCGAAGTTCGGCGACAAGGATGAGGTACTGCATGGCACCCCCCGTCCGGTCTCGGTCGTGGCGCAGTGAGGGCATAGAAATGACCGCAGATGCATTTTCCGCCCCACCCCTCAAGACAGACCTGACGCGAGCAGGCCGTCTTGGCATTCTTGCCGGTCTGGCATTGCTGACGATGGTCTTCGGCTGGGCCTATATGACGCCGATCAGCGGCGCGGTGATTGCCTCCGGCTCGGCCGTCGTGCGCGGCAAGCCCAAGATGGTCCAGAACCTCGATGGCGGGATCGTCGAAGAGATCCGTGTGAACGATGGTGACCTGGTGCGCGCGGGCGATGTGCTGTTGCGGCTCGACCCAACACTGCTGCGCATCAATCTGGAAATGTATCGCAATCGCCTGGCCGAAACCCGCGCCGAGATCAGCCGGTTGCAGGCTGAACAGATGAATGCCGGCGATGTGGTCTTCGATTACGACACCACATATCTCGACGGGCTGCCGCTTGCGCAGATCAATGCAGGGCAAGCGGAGATTTTCGACGCCCGGCGCGAGGTGATGAAGGGCCGCAAGGATCAGCTCCGCGAGAAGGTCGCGCAGTTCTACAACCAGATTTCCGGTGTCGACGGGGTGATCAAGGCCAAACGTGATCAGCTGACCTTTATCGAGCGGGAGCTTGGGGATGTCAGCGCGTTGCATGCGGACGGGCTGGCGCGCGAGGGGCAGGTCCTCGAATTGCAGCGCTCGCGGGCGCGGCTTCTCGGCGAAATTTCCGAGCATCAATCGGAACTGGCCCGAATCCGCAATTCCATTCGCGACACCGAGCTTGAGATCCTGCAATCGGAACGGCAGTTCAAGGAACAGGTGGTCACCGACCTGCGAGAGGCGGTGATGGAGGGCGAAGAGCTGCATTTGCAGATCGTCACCGCCCGCAAACAGCTCGATCGGATTGAGGTGGTCGCACCGGTAGATGGCATCGTGCATGAAATGCAGGTCTTCAACTCTGGCGGTGTCGTGCCGCCGGGCGAGACGATCCTGCAGATCATTCCGATTTCGGAAGGTGTGGATTTCGAGGTGCGCGTCGATCCAAACGCGATTGACCAAGTCATACAGGGGCAAAAGGCCAAGGTCGTCTTTACCACCTTCAACGCCCGCACCGCCCCCGAGATATTTGGCGCGGTCTCGAGTATCTCGCCTGACAGCATTACCGATCCGGCGACGCAGCAGAGCTATTACCGTGTGACCTTGGCCATTCCACCCACGGAGCTGCAAAAGCTGGGAGATCATGACATCCTGCCCGGCATGCCGATCGAAGCCTATCTCCAAACCGGCGAGCGTACGGTATTGAGCTACCTCACCCGACCGCTGAGCGACCAGCTGCGTCGCGCCTTCCGGGACGATTGAGGCCTCGTGAAGTGATGCGTCCATGGCACAAGCTGCGATCATCATACAGTAAATCTTGTTTTCAAGGACATTTCGGGCCATGCTGCGCCAGAGAGGCCGTGTGTGATCAACCGGAGCCAAAATCCGGAACGCATGCGCAATGAGGCAGGATATTTTTGATGATGGGCCGGGTCGGGCGCAGGGCGTCACCCATATTCGTTGCTCTGATTGGGCTGTCATTCTTGGCAGGCTGCTCAAGTGAGCCCTACAAGGCACCCCTGTTTTCTTTCCTGTCCTCTTACAAATCCGCGAAGAGCGGGGCCCCGGTGCTGCTCAGCAATGCCGACTGGTGGACGAATTTCGAGGATCCCACTCTGAATGCCCTGGTCGAGACCGGGTTGGCTGGGAATCTAAATCTCGACATCGCCAAGGAGCGGGTGAACGAGGCGATCGCGATCCAGCGCAGCGTACCTACCTCGGCGTTTCTTTCACCGCGGGCCGGGGCCCGTCGCGAACGCGACGAGTTTGGGCGCACCGATACTGTCAGCGAAGCATCATTGGGCTTTGAATGGATCCTCGATATCTACGGTGGGCGCCGAGCCCAGATCGATGCGGCCGGTGCCCGTATCGAGGTCGCCGATGCCGAGGTGGATGCCGCCCGCCTCCTGCTGCTGCTCAACATTTCGAACGCCTATGTGGACCTGCGCTATCAACAGGCGAGCCTCCGCCTGCGCCGCTCGGAACTGGGTTCACGGCAGCAGACGCTGGAGTTGATCGAGCGCTTGCAGGAGGGCAATGCCGCCACCCGGGTCGATGTGGTCAAGGCGCGTGCACTCGTCTCCGAGACGCGGTCCGAAATTCCCGCAATCAAGGCCGCGATCACCGCCGCCAAGAACGAAATCGCGGTGCTGACGGGCAAGGTGCCCGGAACACTCGCACTTGACCTCGATCAGGCCTCGCGCCAGCCGCGCGTCTCGCTCTCGCCCGAAGTCGGCATACCGGCGGATCTCCTGCGCAATCGCCCGGATATCCGCGTGGCCGAGCGCAGCTACTATGCAGCCTTCCGCGATGTGGCCGGCGCGCGGGCAGACCTTTATCCTCAACTGTCGCTCAGCGGCACGATCACACAGACCTCGCTGTCGGGCTCTCGCGGAACCGAGTATTTCTTTGGCCCCGCGCTCACCTTCCCGATTCTGCCGAACAGCGCCCGGCGCGCCACAGTCGATCAGCGTGAATCGCTGGTCCGTCAGGCCCATACACAATGGCAACTGACCGTGCTTGAGGCCATTCGAGATGTCGAAAGCTCATTGGCCAATTATTCTGCAGCCCTCTCGGCACGGCGTGCATCGGAAGAAACCGTGCGGCTCTACAAGGAGGTGGTCACGCTGACCCGCCAGATCGTCACCGGAGACGGCGCCACCATCCGCGACCTGATCGACGCAGAACAAAGCGTCGCCACCGCCAACACCGCCCTCGCCGAAACCCTCCGCCAGGTGGGACGCAGCTTCGTGGAGCTCAATGTGAACTTGGGGTCCGGACATGGGGTGGGGGAGGAGAGAAAAGCTGCGGAATAGGCGGCTTACTGCCCAAAACGACACGGAAACAAAACATCCTTCCGCCACAGTCCTGTCTCAGATAGGCCATCCTCGCTTGTTCTATTCTGCGCGAGAGAGACGAGTCTCATCCCATGACACAGGCGGAGTCCCAAATGTCCAAGATCTTTTCGGTTTCGAACTCGGAAGAGCTCATGAACGCCCTGGCTTCGGCCACGGGTGGCGATACGATTGAGTTGGCGGGGGGAGATTATGGGGATTTGAGGCTATTGGGTTCTGTCACGAACGTCGCGTTTGACTCGGCGGTATCAATTGTATCGGCTGATCCCCAGAACAAGGCGGTAATCTCTGGCCTCGACTTGAGAGATGCATCCAACATCAAGTTCGACAGTTTGATATTCGATTACGAATTCAGTGATGGGGACCCCGGCTGGATTCAGCCATTCGCAGTTAGAGATAGTGACAACATCACATTCTCAAATTCATTATTTCTGGGTGATGTGGCAAGTGGCATTTCAGAAGTTTATGATGGATTCGGGTATGGCCACGGCCTTAAAATATCAAACTCTGAGAATATAACGATTGAGAAAAATTATTTTGAGACTGCAGGTAAGGGCCTTATCCTCGACAGCATCAACGGACTTAACGCTGTCGGAAATGAAATTACCGACATGCGTGAAGATGGCATGAATCTCATTCAGGTTGAGAATGCCGTTGTTGAAAACAACTACATTCATGATTTTCGGACTCACCCGGAAGACCCCGGTCACCGAGACATGATACAGTTATGGGTTCTGCCGACTCATGACGCGCCGGGGAAAAACATAACCATCAGTGGAAATGTCTTGGATATTGGGGAAGGTGTTTTCACACAAGGGATTTTCATGCGCAATGGTGCGGCAGAAGTAAATCCAGAAGATACTTCAATGTATTGGCAAAATATAACGATAGAGAATAACGTTATTTATAACAATCATGGGCACGGTATCACTGTGGGCGAAACGGTAAATCTCAGCGTTTCGAATAACACTATCATCCAAGTCGATGATGCATGGGGGGAAGATGGGGCAAACATGGCCCCTAGGATAAACATAGCAGAAAACTCGGAAAACGTCCTTGTTTCAGATAATATCGCTTCTGGCATTACTGGTTACGCAAATCAGGATACTTGGGATGTAACGTCGAACGCTCTCATCTCAAAGGAGGATTATATTGATAACTTCATAGCTTCTTCTATCGGCTCTGAGGGTGGGACTCATGGTTTCCGCCTTCTTCCGGATACCCAAGCGGATCAACTCGGAGCCGGATCAGAGCATGTCCAATTTCCCGACGCACCAGAGGCACTTACACCATTTTTTCAAGTTCATTCGGATGAATCCTCAAGCCACGACCTGATCTTTGACGCTTCCCTGACGGTCGGGCCACTCGGCCTCGTATCGGAAGACGACGCCGAGTTCCTGTGGACGTTCAAAGACGGGAGCACGGCCACGGGCAGGGTGGTCAAGCATGCGTTCGAAGCACCGGGATATCATGATGTGACACTTACGGTCGTGACCAAGGATGGCACAACGGCACAAGCTAGTTATACCGCAGGAATCTCGGGTGACCGCCTCGTGCAGTTTGACGCCCAGTCCGGGCAGTTTGAGTCCGTGGCCTACGGTGAGGAGACACCGCTCGGCAGTATAGAGGGCAATGTCACGAAGACAGCAGGCGGCTCTGCTCTGAAACTGGGTGGGGAGGGCATAAAGGCCAGTATCCCAAAATCAGAGCTGGCCGGTTACTTCGGGACGGACGCGTTTGAAATGTCCCTATCCCTCAAGGCGGACAGTGCTGGCAGCTGGGGCGAGATTTCCTATTTTTTCGAAAATTTTCGCACCTTTGTCGACCAAAGCGGCAATTATGGTGTGACGTTTTTTCTTGACAACGGCTCGCGCGTGGACGTGGTCAGTCAAGGTGTTGACCTAAGGGATGGAAATGTTCACGACATCACGGTCCGCTTTGACGGCGCTTCAGGCTTTGCGGAGATCGCGATCGACGGCAAAGTGGTCGCGGGCGAAAAAGTGCCCGGATCCCTTGGTGACGGGGGGCGTGATTTTATGTTCGGCAATCCATGGGGCAACCAGAAGTTCACCGGCGAACTATCAGCTTTCACCCTCAGCGCGGAATCCTTCGATTTCCCCATCTACGATGGCGAGGCTGTGCCGGTTTCGAGCACAGAAACAACCGTGTCCGAAGGGGACACGATCACAGACACGCCTGATGATGTGGTAACCGAAACACCCCCTGAGGAAGACCACATTGAAGAGAGCGGCGAGACAGTTGCACCAGACCTGACGGAACCCGAAGACCCCACACCCGCTCCGGAGGAAGACTCTGGTGCCCTTCAGCCCTTGCTGCTCGATGGATATGACCTCGACATCGCAGGCATCACGACCTCGGACACGGAGCGCCTGCATGACAATGCCTATGTCATCGAGACGCAGACTGGCTCAGCCGTGGTGATGGATGGGAAAAAGGATTATGTATCTCTCGGCAGGTTGGAAGAATTCGAAACCTCCGAAGAGGTTGCCTTCACGGTAGATTTCGTCAACAAGAATACTGACGGGGCGCGTGACATTCTGGTCTGGAACCATATGAAGCTCGGCCTAACCTTGGAAAACGACGGGCTGCGTGTGCACGCAGGTAATGCTGAAAGCCATTTCAGCAAAGGTTTCTTGGTCGAGGGCCTTGGCCTGAACGATGGAGGTCGCCATACCGCAACTGTTATGGTTGATGCTGGCCAAGACCGGCTGCAGGTCGTAGTGGATGATGTACTCGTGCTTGACGAACGAGATACAGATTTTGATTTCGTAGGCGCCGGCGGGCATGAGTGGGGCTGGACCTTGGGAACCCCTTGGAACCGGTGGTTTGAAGGCGAGGTCCATGATTTCCAGGTCAGTGACAATTTCGAGTTTCTCGATGTCACATCTGACGATGGCATGCCTCTTGCATGATATCCGAGGAAACGTTGAGGAAGTCGTGCTCTTGGACGTGATCCGCGAAGCTGACGATAAAGATATACCGAAGCTTGTGGAAATTGCAGAACTCTGCTTTCCACATTCGGTCTATTGGAGTTCGGGAAATCAACGCGCTTACCGTCGTTGGGAATTTTCTATTCAATCGGAAGCGAGCGAAGTCTGGATATATGAAACTACAACGGGAATTCAGGGGTTTTCCCTGAATATCCTGAATGAACCAGCTTGGATATCCGTGCGCAAACTTTTTGATATCTCAAAGTTTGAGAAACTAGTTCTTTTGCTGAGAAACCCCGAAAAGGGATATTTTTCTATCAGGAACCACTTCGGCAAGCGGCATAGCATAAGCCTCTCTGAAAGCCACTTCTTCACTTTAGCACCCCGCCTGTTTATTGATCTTTTTGCCGTTACACCAAACAGTCGGGGCAAAGGTATCGCGGGGGCGCTTCTGGCGAAGAATATCGAAAGGGCCGAACAGTTAGGCCGAAAGGCTGTGGCATACAATGTTGACAAGAACAACCTTGCGATGTTGGGTTTGATGAAAAAACATGGATATTCAACTGTCGCGGGTTCTCGAAAGCAGGTTACACTTGCTAGGAAAATAACACCTTCCGATTATCATTGAGACTTGTCCTGCGGCCGTCACAATTGCCGCTAAGCATCCACGTACGATCAAGATAAATCATTCCCGTTCCTGCGCAACCTTTGCCTTCTTGCTGCGAAGGGCCTTCTTGATACGGCGGGTTAGCGCCAGTTTCTCCGACACCATGCGAAGGATTTTATCGGTGGTGTCACAAAATCGCACAACATTCATAATCATGAAGTTCTTGACCGAAGCTGCTGCGATAAGAACATTGATCTCCGGCCAGTTGTCTGTAGAAAATTGCCGCTTGTAATCGGCTTCGCCAAATCCGTAATCAACGATCACACACTCCCCTTGCCGCGCGATGTCCTCGAGAACCTTGATCTGCAGATAGGTGCCAATTCGGTCATCTGAATAACCAGGATCGAAGGCTTTCGCATAGATGAGGTAGCGTCCCTTGTATTTCAGGCCGATGATAAAAGAGATGCACTTGGCCCCGGTCGATAAGGTCCAGACTTCCATCCAGTTCTTCTCAAAGCCGAGCTTTAGAAGCGCGCGCCACTCCTCGTTATAGTGAAATCCTGCGCCAAGCCCGCGCTGGTACGTTTTTGACGCAACGCTTTCAAGGTCTCTCATTATCTGATCTATGTCGACGCTACTGACGAGTCTGTTTACCTGAAGGTCTGGCAAATTCTTTTCAGCTCTCCTCATATAGTATCTTATCTTACTCCGCGTTTTGGAGGGCTTTGCGAGTAATATGTCTTCCTGCTTGGCAGGTACCTGAAATACAAAATGCTCTCTTGGCAGGGAATATTTTCGTCGCCAATTGGCAATATCGAGGGCTTCGATTGATTGTACAAAGGCGGAGTCCGCACGCAGCATATTGTATGTCGCGACATCCGCCGTGCCGCGCTGCAGTTCAGAACTAAGCGCATCCAGAAATTTCCGCCGGATGGCAGGCGTATCCTTTCCGATCAGACCGCCATAAACCGCCGTGATACTACGCGGCGAAAACTGTGCCAGTTTGAAATATGCGATCCGTGCTTGGACCTGCGTCTTCTCCAACCGGCAGACAAGCGCGGTCACGGGCACACCGTTCTCCCGCACCAGAAAAACGAGGGGTGAGAGGACATTGTCGCGGAGCGAGACAACCATTGAGAGAAAATCCGGATCACTATTGGCATGCTGCGCCTCTGCCTGCCAAATTTTCATGAGGTCTGGTCTACCCTGCAGATCCGAGATCACCTCGACCGAGAGCGCGCATTTGTCAGTAATATCCAATTTCCAGGGCTCCAATTCGAAATACGGTAGACAGTCCTATTCGTGGCCGACACTCACGCCACTACTGGACGTTCGAGCACCCTTGCGCCAAGCCTATAGGAAAGCTCAGCTATTTGAAACGTCAGCAACATCGATTCTCCTTGTTCCGCGTGTGGTTGAGTACGATGCAGATCGTTGACTTGTCTGACACCCCTACATACACGGTCATATGACTGTTCCAAACACATGACGGAAACAAGTGCTCCGTTCCGTTTTCCTGCTTCTTTCCGGTAACGCTGTTGCGTCACTCATGGGATTTGCCCGCAACATCCTTGTTGCGCGCATGCTTGGCGTGGAAGATTACGGCATTGCAGTCACCTTCGCGCTCAGCACCGCGCTTGTCGAGATGGCCTCGACCTTCGGGCTCCAGAAACTGATCATTCAGGCGCGCGAGGGCGACGATCCGGGCTGGCAAGCCGGGCTGCAGGGGTTTCATCTTTTACGGGGCATCTTGGCAGCCGCAGTCTTGTTTGCTCTCGCTCATCCGATCGCGACATTTTTCGGCATTCCCGATCTTGCCTGGGCCTATCAGGTCCTCGCGTTGGTGCCGTTGTTTCTGGGGTTTGAGCATTTCGACATTCACCGTCTCACCCGGCACAAACTTTATCGCCCCATCATGATGTATCGTGTTCTGCCGCTGACAGCATCGGTGGCCGCAATATGGCCGCTTGCATGGCTCTTTGGCGATTACCGAGTGATGCTTTATGCGCTCTTGATACAGTGGGGGCTTTCGGCCGTGGTGTCTCATATGACCGCTGAAAGAGGGTATCAACTGAGTCTTGATCGCACAATCATTGGCCGGGCGATTTCCTTTGGCTGGCCACTACTGATCAACAGCGCGTTGCTCTTTGCCGTTATGGAAGGAGACCGCGTGATCGTCGCACGTGAACTCGGGCTTGAAATTCTCGCCGTATTTTCCATCGGTCTTACCCTCACGAGAATGCCGATTGGTGTTATCACCGGAAGCCTGTCTCTGTTCTTTCTGCCGCGTCTCTCGGCAGCACAGGACGATCCTATCCGCTTCGCCTATCTCGCCCGCGCCGTTATGCAAGCCAGCCTTTTCTCCGGCCTCCTCCTCGTACTCGGGGTGGCGCTGATTGGCGGGCCAGTCCTTAACCTGCTGTTTGGTGACAAATACGCAGCGCTGCTCCCGGTCCTGATCTGGTTCGCGATATGGCAGGCGGTGCGCGGGTTCCGGACAGGGGTGTCGCAGATCGCGCTTGCACGCGGCGAGACACGTCAACTTATGCTGGCGAACATCGTTCGGCTGGCCGTGCTGCCGATGGCCTGGGGGGCTGCGGTACACGGCTCAACATTGCTGACACTGATTGGGATCGCAACAATCGGAGAGATGGCCGCCTTTAGTGCGGGGCTTCTGTTCCTGAAATATAAGTCCGGATTGTCGCTCCGTGACGTCGCCATGCACATCACCTTGGCTTTCGCATTTCTGCTCTTGATGGCAGGAGTCCATGCGTTTTTTGATGTTCCCTATAAGACCGGAGACGGGCAATGGCCACGCCTCCTCGTGATCATTCCTTTCCTGGGCATCGTCATTTCGATGAAAGAGCTTCTTAAGCCTTTCAGAGCCTACACGCGGTCTAACTCAAGATAGTTTATTCTTTGGCTGTTCGCGTCCTCGGGGCGAAGCGGGAATATGCCAGCTTCTTGCGATCGGATGGCATCGTCCGCTGTTCCGCAGTTTCGGAACGCTCCTCATGATCGCAGAACCATATGCCCGCTGCCAGCAGGAAAATGAAGAACGCATAGGTATGTGTCCAGAAATGGACGGTCCAACCCACCATGAACATCCCGAAGACAGTGACAAGAAAGCCTGTGCGGTACCAGCTTGTTCGCTCATCCAGACCGGAGCGATAGGCAACGGTCAGAAAGATTGAGAAGAACAGCGTCAGCCAGAGTATCCAGACGGGAATACCGTTTTGCATGGCCGGCAGAATCCAAAACATATCGACACTATCAGTCATGAATGGCAAACGTTCCCAATCATTAAACCCGATGCCGAAAACCGGATTGTCAAAAATATTCTTTGTACCCCAGATCCATATATTGATGCGGCTATAGGCTGTGCCCGGGTTGAACGCGAGATAGCTGGCGACAACATGAAACGGCGTCCGGTTGGAAATTAGATCGACGACAATGAATCCAGCCGCTGACAGGCCCAAAAGGATGTGCCAGCGCTGCCGGACGGATTTCATTATACCATCCCAGACAATCACATTGAGCTGGGACATCACCGAAACGAGCGGGCCGGATGAGAGGCAGAACGCTCCGGTCAAAGTGATGATGACGGCCCTGAACACCCGTGTTATCCATGGACGATTGTATCCTAGGACGTAATAGGACACTCCGACGAGCGACAGCACAAAAACCCCGAAATGGATCGGATGCGAAAAGGGCCCTTGCACACGATCCAGGTTCATCCGTTCTTCCATCCAATGGTCCGGATAAGTCGCGCCTACCTTCGAAAACAGGGTTATGATGATAGCCTCACCCGTTATTGCCTCATATATCGCGAATGGCAAAAGGGTCACCGCGAGCCAGAACAAAAGCCGGACCGTGGCATAGAAAGCCTCCGGGGTACGGATATAACAGCGGCCGAGCAGATAAGCTCCGAGGGTATCGACCCAGACAAGTCCGACTGTTTGGACCATCGGGCCGAGTCCGTGATGGAAAACAAAGGATATGCTGGACCAGATGCAGATACCGATCACGCAGAAATCCGGCAGGCGCAAATGCCCGACCCGACCGCTGAAAAGGCGATGAAGCGCCGGAAAAAAAAGCAGAAGAAGAATGACCCGGTAGACCGAGAGCTTGACCGTGCCAAGATTTATAAACAACGGAATAACCAGGCCGATAATAAAGATCGCGACGAACAGCGGAAGATCGCGTTGTCGGAAAGTGCCCGTGGGCGCTGAAAAAAAAGTCGTTGCAGCGTAGTCTGTATTCCGCTCGGTCATCAAGTCCCTCACGTTCAAAGTGGCCCAGTGTTTCTATAGTCTGAACCAGTGGCCTGTCCATGGAGAGAAACATCGTCATCTGCCACTCCAGTGCCAGAAAAGATCAGAAATACGTCGGAAGACGTGTCATACACAAAAATCCCTTAAGTGCACGCAGAACGAAGTGGAGACTTTTCTCGTTTGCCGACCATGGGTCAAGCCGTTATTGGTTCTCTAGAATTTTCTGCAGCGCAGTGCGCGCCGTGTGCGTCTCTGGAAACTGCAGAGCCTGAGATTTAGCGCTGGGAAAATGCGTGATGCACGAACCTCCGTCGAGCCGAGTTTTGACCAATATCTTGAAAGGCGATCTATGCACCGGATGCGGAGCGTGTGCCGGGCTGTTTCCCGAAAAGCTTGAGATGTACTTGGTGCCACCCGGCTTTCTAAGGCCCCAGCAAATCAGACCACTTCTCTCTTCTGAGGACGCAGCTATGACTCGATTTTGTCCCGCGCTTGGCCAGAAGGTTGAGGTCACGGGACGTTCTGACCATACTCTGTGGGGGCCTTATCTGGAAATGCATACGGGCTGGGCCATCGATCAAGAACTGCGCTTTGCCGGGGCGTCGGGGGGAGCGCTCTCGGCTCTGCTTATGCACCTGCTCGAAAGTGGCGAGGTTGAGGCCGTGGTGCAGATCGCCGCTGGCCAGGACAACCCGACCGGCAATCGCACAGTGGTCAGCCGCACCCGCGCGGATATCCTCTCGGCGGCGGGATCGCGCTATGCGCCGTCGGCCCCATTGGCGCGGTTGTACGAGTTTGTAGCGACCAGGAAGCGGCATGCCTTTGTTGGTAAGCCCTGCGATGTGGCGGCACTGCGGGCGCTGTCCAAGGAGCGGCCCGAGATCGCCACAGCTTTCCCGGTGATGCTCTCATTCTTCTGCGCCGGGGTGCCCTCCGAAACCGGTGGGCAGGCGGTGCTGGAGGCTCTTGGGACCAAGCCACAGGATGTCACGGGCTTTCGCTACCGGGGACAAGGCTGGCCGGGCCGCGCTACCGCCACACTCCGAGATGGTGGCGAGCGCTCAATGAGCTATCACGACAGTTGGGGCGGGATCCTTTCAAATCACGTTCAGCACCGCTGCAAGATCTGCGCCGACGGCACAGGCAAGGCCGCCGATATCGTCTGCGCCGACGCTTGGGAAAGCGATGCCGCAGGCTATCCGATCTTCGATGAGGCCGAGGGCGTCAGCCTGATCGTCAGCCGGACAGCGCTTGGTGCACGCCTGCTGGACAATGCCGTGGCCGCAGGTCGTATCAAGGCGGAACCCTTTGATGTGGCACAGCTTGCCACGATCCAGCCGGGGCAAAGAGAGCGGCGCCGTGCTTTGCTGGCACGTCTCTTAGCCCTGCGCCTGGCCGGACGTCCTGTACCGCGTTACCAGGGTCTGCAGCTTTGGCGCGCAGCACGGCAAAATCCTTTGTCTCGCAATCTCAGAAACTTCCTTGGAATGCTGCGCCGTGTAGTCCGCCAGTGGATTTCGGGCCAGCGATGAACAAGGCAAGAGTTGCTCATTCCGGTCTTATCGGCATCACATGATTGTGCTAACCGGCTCAAGAACAGTATTTTCTCCGGTCTATTCAGGATATCACCATGCTCACGATCGCCCTGATCCTGCATTCCGCAAGCAACGACAATATGGGGGTCGGGGCATTGAGCGTCTCTGAGGTTGCGATTTTGCGACAGATTGCCGAGGCGCGTGGCATCCCCATCACGATCAAGATCATCGACGGCATCGCTGAACGCCCGCCCTATGTCACAGGTGAGGACGTCACGATCCGACCAACCAGACCACTTCGCAAGCCGCTGGATTTCTTCCGGGCCGTGCGCGACAGCGACATGGTGATCGATATCGGCGGCGGAGACAGTTTCGCCGATATCTATGGCCGTCGTCGACTGACCCAGATGTTCCTGATGAAATACCTGACGCATCTGGCACGCAAGCCACTGGTGCTTGCACCGCAGACCTTCGGGCCGTTCCGGCATCGCCTGTCAGCCTTTCTCGCCCGCCAGACGATCCGGCTCAGCGCCATTACCGCCACGCGCGACGGTCTGTCGACGGCCTGCCTGCGTGACATGGGCATCAAGGGAGAGGTCATCGAAGCCTCCGATGTCGCGCTGCGTCTGCCCTATGATCCGCCCCCCAAACGCCCGGCAGCCGGGCCTGTCCGGATCGGGATAAATGTCTCGGGCCTGCTGATGAGCGGTGGCTATACCCGCAACAACATGTTCGGGCTGAAAATGGATTACCCGCAACTGATCCGCGATATCTTGCAGCGATTTGAAGAGCACCCCGAGCCGTGCGAGATACATCTGGTGCCGCATGTGATTTCCTGGACACGCGGCGCACTTGAAGATGACTACGCCGCGAGCGTCAGGCTTAGCGAAGAGTTTCCCTCCGTAACCGTTGCTCCGACCTTCACTTCGCCGTCGGAGGCAAAGAGCTACATCGCAGGCATGGATTTCTTCATGGGCGCCCGAATGCATGCCTGTATCGCAGCGTTCTCGTCGGGTGTGCCGGTGGTTCCAATGGCCTATAGCCGCAAATTCGCGGGGCTCTTCGGAGCCTTGGGGTATAATGAGACCGTGGATTGCACAACGCAAAGCGCCGAAGACATCCTAACGCGCATCTTCTATGCCTTTGATCAGCGGTCAGATCTGGCACAGACACGAGAGACCGCGCTGGCAACCGGGCTGGAAAAACTCGGCCAATACGAGGCAGCGCTCGGTGATCTGATGGAGCGGCTGGCGAAAAGGCGATGACAAACCATTCGAGGTTCCGCTATCCTGTTATAGTGGCTGCCGTCACCACGGCGTGCTTTTTGAGGTGACAGTACTTGATGGAATTCGGATTCATCCTGCTTATCCTCGGCCTTTCAGTCGCCGGTGTCTGGTTCGGCCTCCCGACCCTTTACCGTCGGTGGGCAGTTCACGATCTTTCCCGACGTGCCCGGGATAGACGGGCCATTGTTCTCACCTATGACGACGGTCCAAGCGAGACATTGACCTTGCGGCTGGCGGAGCTTTTGAAACGGCGGAGAGTACAAGCCAGTTTCTTTGTGATCGGGCGCGAAGCCGCACAACGCCCTGCAACGCTGCGGCGCCTGCAAGAGGACGGGCACGAGATCGGCAACCACACCCATGATCATCTCAATGCATGGACAACGGGACCATTTCGGGCTCTGCGCGATATCCGGGCCGGGCAGGCGCAACTCGGCATGATGGCTGGCGACA
>MDTG01076820.1_pt1 | contig 20285 bp, 21 predicted proteins | sample 811421 | NCBI WGS metagenome assembly MDTG01 (sample SAMN05326645, study PRJNA326480) | marine metagenome | isolation source: seawater | place: Pacific Ocean: South East | collected 2011
TTGATTTTCTAACTATTGGCCAATATTTACAACCAACATCAAAACACGCTAAATTAGATAAATTTGTAAAACCTAGTGAATTCGAAGATTATAAATCAATGGCTATAGCTAAAGGTTTTTTATTAGTTTCTTCATCTCCATTAACTAGATCTAGTTACCATGCAGCTGAAGATTTCAATAAACTTAAAATTGCAAGAGAGAAGTCTCTTAAAAATTAAATTTTAATCAATGAAATCATCAAAAAAAGAGATATTTATTAATCATTCAGCAAGTCAACTTTATGAGATTGTGTTAGATATAGAGAAATACCCTGAATTTATACCCTGGTGTAATAATATTATAATTAAATCTCAGAAAAAAAACCAAATTATTGCTGATATGATTGTCAAATATAAATTTTTATTTTCTCAAACTTTTAGTTCACATGTTTCATACGATTCTTCAAAACTTAAAATCAATACCACATATGTCAAAGGACCTCTTAAAGATTTAAAAACGCAATGGCAGTTCATTAAAATGAAGAATAAAGAAACAAAAGTTATTTTCAATATAACTTTTGAATTTGAAAAAATTTTTCATCAAAAAATTGCTGAATTATTTTTTAATTTGATTGAAAATGAAATGATTAATTCTTTTAAAAAAAGAGCCGATGATATATTAAATTAAACTATCAATTATTATAAAAATATCTTTAATAGTTTTATTTTGCACCACTCTTCTACTTCCAGAATATAAACTTTTTTTTATTATCGTTTTTTTATTATACTTAATTCCAATATATACTGTGCCAACAGGTTTGTCTCTAGTGCCACCAGATGGTCCTGCAATTCCTGTAGTAGTTATACATAAATTACTTTTTGATATTTTCTTTAAACTTAATAACATTTCATTACATACTTCTTTGCTTACTGCACCATATTTTTTAATTTTAATATTGGATATTTTTAATAAGGATGATTTAGCTGTATTCGAATAAACAATTAAGCCCATATTAAATACTTTTGATATACCAGGAGTAGATACAAATTTACTAGCAAGTAATCCTCCTGTGCAAGACTCAGCTACAGAAACTGTAATATTTTTATTAAGAATTTTTTTAATAATTTTATTATTAAATAGCATTTATTAAAACTAATATAATTATTGTGTAAATACCAGCAACAATGTCATCTAGAATTACACCGTAAGAATTTTTTAATTTCTTTTCAATTAAATTACTAGGGTATAGTTTACTTATATCAAAAAATCTAAAAAGAATAAAAATCAGTATTAAATTTATATATATATTTAACGAATTATAATAATCCCAGAAAATAAAAATAAGAAATACTCCTAAAAATTCATCTAAAATTATTTCAGAAGCATCTATTTTCTGAATTTTTTTTGAATAAATATTAATTAAGTAGGGTGAAATTATTAATGTGAAAATAAAAATAAAAATAAAAACATAGAAATTAACATAAAGATTTAGAAAATAAATAATTATCAAAGAAACTAAAGAACCAATAGTGCCGGGAAAAGGCTTTAGGTGTCCAATATAAAAAAGAGTAGATAAAATTTCTGATATTTTAAACATTTTTAATTTGAACAATTGATTCAGCTGCTATTGCTTCACCTTTACCAATAAAACCAACTTTTTCATTAGTTGTAGCTTTTATAGCAATATTTTTTTTATCCATATTTAATAATTTACTTATATTTGATTTCATTTTTACCACATACTTATTAATCTTTGGCTCCTCACAAATAAAATTTATATCTAGATTTACTATTTCATATTCTTTGATATCAAGTTGTTTTTTACAAAATTTAATAAAAAATTCTGAGTTCATATTTTTCCATTTATTGTTTTTATTATTAAAGTAATAACCTATATCTCTCAGAGATAATGCACCAAGTATACTATCGCATATTGCATGATATCCTACATCTGCATCAGAATGACCTAATAGTGGAAAATAATTTATTTTCACACCACAAAGTTTCAATATTTTTTTGGAATTATAATTAAATTTGTGAATGTCATAACCTATTCCGTGCCTATAATTTTTTAAAATTAATTTCTCATAAATTTCAAAATCTTCTTTATATGTAATTTTAAAATTAATCTTTTCACCTTTTACGAATTTAATTTTCAAACCCATTGATGATAATAACGATGTATCATCTTTAAAATTCTTATTCTTATAAATTTTATGCGCTTTTAAAATTTCATTATATCTAAATCCTTGAGGAGTTTGTAAATACATGATTTTTTTATCATTTGATATTATGGATGAATGTTTTATGAAATCATTCTGATATGTATATGGAGATACACCAATATTATTTTTTAATGATTTAATAATTTTTTTGATTAATTTTTTTGAAGTTAAAGGTCTGGCCACATCGTGAATTAATACTATTTTTGGATTGTATTTTTTTAATGATATAATTCCATTTTTTGATGACTCCTGCCTATTTTTTCCTGAATTAATAAAACTAATATTATGATCTGGAAAATTTTTTTTTAATTCACCCAAATATTTTTTTATATAATGTTTTTTTACTACTATTTGAATTTTTCCAAATAATTTATGATCTAAATTTTTTAAAAAAAATTCAATTAAATTGTATTTACCTATTTTTTTGAATTGTTTAGGGGTTGATTTTTTGGTTTTATCAAATCTTTTTCCTACCCCACCGGCTAGTAATATTAGTGCATTTTTCATAAAATCGTTCTATATCTTAATTAATTAATTTATTAGGGGTATATATAATTTAATGAGTAGTTTATCTATTTTTCTTAACAAAATTTACATTTCAAAATTTTTATTTTATTCCTTAGTATTATTAATTTTTTTAAGTTTTTCAATTACATTTTATCTATTATTGCCAAATAATGATTTAGTTAAAGATCCTATAATTCTTCAATTTTTATTATTATTAGATGTAATTTTTGTACTTATTTTAATAAGTATTATTATTAGACAAATTTTATTAATACTTGTTTATAGGAAAAAAAATATTGATGAATCAAGATTATATATAAAATTTATTAATCTTTTTACTGCAATGGCTCTTGGTCCAGCAATTGGAGTGATGATTATAACCTCTTTTTTTTATAGCGTTGAATTAGGAACATTATATGGTAGTGCATTTAGAGGAGCAGTAGTTAATTCCAATATAGTTGCAAGAGATTATCAAAATGAAATTCAATCTCAACTTATTTCTGATACACAATTAATATTAAGAGAAATCATAAAAGTTTCAAGAAATAATCAAGTAGAAAGCAAGGCTATAAAAACTGCATTAAGTGAATTCATTAATGTGAGAACAATTTCTAATATATATTTATTTAATAAAAAAGGAGAAGTATTTATTAGTTTTGAGGATGAAAAAATACAAAACTTTAGTTTGCCAAATGAAACTATTTTTTCTCAGTTAGATAATAATCAAATTTATATTTTTCAACAAAATCAAAATTCAATTTCTGCTTATAAAAAAATTAATTTTTTAGATAATATATTTTTGCAAGTTAATAGAAATTTAAATAAAAACATTCTTAGTCATATACAAAATACTAGAGAATATTATGAAATTTATACTTCTAGTGAAAATGAGACTGGAAGTATTCAAATAAAATTTTCTATGATTTATATTCTTTTTTCTATTTGTTTTATACTAATAGCTACTTTAGTTGGTTTTAACTTAGCAAGACGACTATCGCAACCAATTTCTAATTTAATTAAATCCGCAAATGAAATTTCAAAAGGAAATTTTAGTGCAAAGGTATCTGAAGAAGTGCAGTTTGACGAAGTAAAAGTTTTATTATCATCATATAATCAAATGATTGATGAAATAAAAAATAAACAAAATGAAATTTTATTAAAAAGTGAAGAAGATGAAACTAAAAGAATTTTTATAGAAGCAATTTTAAGCCTATTAACGACTGGAGTAATTTCTTTAGATATAAATTTTAATGTCAATCTTTTAAATGACTCATCTCTTAAGATATTAAACAAAGAAAAAAAAGCACTTCAGGATATGAATTTTATTGATGTTTTTCCTGAATGGAAAAATATATTTAATAATTTTAAAAAATCAAAAAGAATCATTGAGAATTTTCAGACTGAATTTATTATTGATGATAATTCTAGGAATTTAAATTTAAAAATAATAAAAGAAATAAAAGAGAATATAATTTCTGGTTATGTAGTAACTATTGATGATATGACGTCTTTAATTTTAGCGGAAAAACATGGGGCATGGTCAGACATTGCAAAAAAAATTGCTCATGAAGTTAAAAATCCATTAACACCTATTAAATTATCCGCTGAAAGAATTGAAAAAAAATCAAAAGATAAATCTATTAATTATGAAGATATTAAGAATTTAACTCAAACAATATCTAAACAGGTTGATGATATTGGAAAATTAGTCGATGAATTTTCATCTTTTGCAAGAATGCCTGAACCTGAAATTAAATTAGATAACTTAACTTTAACCCTAAGAGAATCTTTTAATTTATTTGCTAATTCGCATTCAAGTATCAATATTAAATTATTTTTAGATGAAAAAGATATTTTTTTTCAATTTGATAAATTTCAAATTACACAAGTGTTCAATAATGTTATTAAAAATTCTATTGAAGCTGTTATAAACATACCTAACCCTTGGATCAAAGTTTCATTACATGAAAAAAATTCTATTATTTATTTTAAAGTCTCAGATAATGGAATAGGAATTGATGAAAATAAAATTTCTAAATTATTTGAGCCATATTTCACTACAAAAGATAAAGGTACGGGATTAGGTCTATCAATAGTCAAAAAAATTGTAGAAGATCATGGAGGAAAAATTAAGATTGAAAAAAATAAGAGTATGGCGGGGACTACAAATTTGATAACATTTGAAATTTAATGAATTACAGGGCTTTAATTATAGATGATGAAAAAGATATATGTTTTTTAATATCTGAAATTTTAAATGATGAAAATTTTACAACAGAGGTTGCCCTAAATTCATCTGAAGCTCTAAAAAAATTTGAATCATTTAAGCCAGATTTAATAATACTTGATGTTTGGTTGGGAAATAGTGATTTGGATGGTATAGAACTTTTGAAAGAGTTTAAACAAATTAATCTTACTATACCAATTATAATTATTAGTGGTCATGGAACTGTAGACATGGCTGTTCAGGCAATAAAAAATGGAGCTTATGATTTTTTAGAAAAACCATTTAATAGTGAAAAAATTTTAATTACATCAAAAAGAGCTATTGAATCTGCAGAATTAATTTATGAAAATGAAAACTTAAAAAAAATTGTGAATCCAATAATACCTATTATTGGAAACTCTAATTTTATAAGAAGTATTAAAAAAAATATTGATAAATATTCCTCATCACAATCAAGAATTCTGATTTCTGGTCCGAAAGGATCTGGAAAAAAATTAATAGCTCAAAATATTCATAAATTATCATCTAAATCAAAATCATTAGCTGATATTATTGATTTTAAAAATTTAGATGAATCTGATCTATTTAATATGTTTCAAGATCAATCTAATATGATTAAACATAATTTATTATACATATCTAATAATAAAACTTTGATACTTAACAATATCGATATTTTACCGCTAAATTTTCAAAAAAAACTTTTATTTTTTTTAGAAAATAAACAATTTTTTGAAACTATGAAAATTAATTTAAATATTAAAATTATTGCTACTACTAATAAGGATTTAATTGAAGAAATAAAAAAAGGTAATTTTTTAGATGGTTTATATGAAAGACTTAAAGTAATAAATATTCATGTTCCACCAATAAAAGATAGAAGAGAAGATATTATTCCTATATGTGAATTTTATCTCGATTATTTTAATTTGAATAAAAAATTTAAATTTTTTCTTTCAAAAAAATCGTCTAACAAATTAGAAGCATATGAGTGGCCAGGAAATGTAAGACAAATAATTAATTATATAGAAAAAACAATTATTTTTAATCAAGAGTATAATAATAATTCAGACTATGAATTAGATAATTTGCCAACTGATATGGGAGAAATAGATGAAAATATTAATATATCTTCTCATTTTTCATTATCTTTAAAAGAAGCTAGACAAAATTTTGAAAAAGAATATTTATTATCGCAAATTGAAAGATTTAATGGTAATATTTCAAAAATATCAGAATTTACTGGTATGGAGCGAACAGCACTTTATAGAAAATTCAAATCTCTAAATATTTTATTAGATAATAAAAAATAAATGAAAACAATTATTTGCGGAGCTGGGGAAGTAGGCAAAAGTATAGCAGAAAAACTTTCAATAGAAGGTTTTGAGGTTACTGTTATAGATGAATCTAGAGAACATTTAAAAAAAATATCAGAATCTTTAGATGTAAAAACAGTATTAGGTGCGTCTAGTTTGCCTTCTATCTTATCATCTGCTGGTGCAAAAGACTGCGATATCTTAATAGCCGTAACTAAAAGCGATGAAAACAATATGATATCTTGTCAGATTGGCTATTCATTATTTAAAATACCAACAAAAATTGCAAGAATAAGACAGCAAGATTATCTTAAGGGTGAATGGATGAGTTTATATAATAAAGAAAATTTACCAATAGATGCAATTATATCTCCTGAAAATGAAGTTGCTAAAGCTATTTATAGAAGACTACATGCTCCAGGTGCAATTGATATGGTCGAGTTAGGAAATAAAAAATTAAAATTAGTAGGGTTAAAATGTTCAAATAATTGTGAAATTCTTAATTTATCTATTAGAGAATTATCTATTAAATTTAAAGATCTTTTAACTAATATTTTATTGGTTATCAGGAATGATGAAAAATTTGTAGTAGATTCAAAATCAAAATTAAAGTCAAATGATATAGTATATTTTGTAGTAGAAAATAATAGTTATTTTGAAACTATGAAAGCATTTGGACATGAAGAGACTGAAGCTCAAAAAATTGTTATAATTGGAGGAGGTAATATAGGTTTTTCTTTAGCTAAAAATTTAGAAGAAGATGATAAGAAAATTAAAACAAATTTAATAGAATTTAACAAAAAAAGATCTGAATTTTTAGCAGCTAACTTAAAATCAGTTACAGTTATTAATGGAGATGGCTTAGAAAATGAAATACTTGAAGAAGTAGATATTTCTGAAGCAGGTAATTTTATTGCAGTGACAGATGATGATGAAGTTAATATTTTATCATCCTTATTGGCTAAAAGAGCTGGAGCGCAAAACTGTATGACATTAATAAATAATAGTTCTTATTCTTCACTATTAAACAATATTGGAATTGATATTACTATTGATCCAAAACTTATAACTACTTCAAAAATATTAGAAAAAGTTAGACCAGGAAGAATAATGAGCGATTATACTGTAGGTGATGGATTTGGAGAGGTAATTGAAGCTGAAATTTTACCAAACTCAGCATTTGCAAATACTAAACTTGGAGATATGGATTTACCAAAAAATATTAGGGTTGGTGCTATAATTAGAGAAAACAAAGTAATTATGCCAAACAAACAAATAATATTTAAAGAAAATGATAATGTTGTATTTTTTTCAGAGACTAGCAGTATTAAAAAACTTGAAAAGCTATTATCGATAAGACAACAATATTCTTAATGCCAAAAATTGCTTATTTAAATTCAAGATATATAGAATTTAAAAATGCAAAAATACATATAGAAGACAGAGGCTTGCAATTTTCTGATAGTGTTTACGAAGTAGTACCTTTTTATAATAATAATTTAATTGATTTTAATTTTCATTTTTTAAGATTGAAATATTCATTAAGAGAGTTAAGAATTAAATTTTATCCAAATAGAAAAAAAATAAAAAATGTTTTTGTTAAATTAATTAAATTAAACAAGCTTAAATCAGGAATTGTTTATCTTCAAGTTACAAGAGGAGTTCAATCTAGAGATCATGCATATATAGATAATTTAAAACCTAACATAATAATTTATATTCAGAAAAGAATATTAAATATACCCAATAAAAATTTTTCTGGAAAAAAAGCTATTACTTTTGAAGATTTAAGATGGAAAAGAAGAGATATTAAATCTGTTTCTTTATTAGGAAATGTTTTAGCAAAAAAAGAAGCATTAAAAAAAAATGTTTACGAAGCAATATTAGTTGAAAATAATAAAGTTACTGAAGCAACAGCTTCTAATGTTTGGATTGTAAAAAATAAAAGAATAATTACTCATCCATCAAATACTGATATCCTCAAAGGCATTACTAGAGAAGCCATTAAGAAATTAATTAAAAAGTATAAATTAATTTTAAAAGAGAGAAGTTTTTCTATCAAAGAGTTGTATAATGCTGATGAAGTATTTATAACAAGTTCTGGAAGTTTTGTTACACCAATTATTAAAATAGATTCTAAATTGATTAATAAAGGTAAAATTGGTAATATTTCTTTGCAGTTGGCATTGCTTTACAGTAATTTATTTATTAATAATTAAATTTTTCAAATTAAGGAGATAGTTGTGAATATTAAAAAAGTTTCTTTTATAGGGTTGGGAGTTATGGGTTATCCTATGGCTGGCCATTTAAAAAAAAATAATTATGATGTAACAGTTTATAACCGAACATCTTCAAAAGCTGAAAATTGGGTAAATCAATTTAAAGGTTCTTTTGAGTCTTCACCAGGTAAAGCTAGTATTAATTCTGACATTGTTTTTATATGCGTAGGAAGAGACAAAGATCTTAGGGAAGTGATGGAAGGTAATGATGGAATTATTAATCATGTAAAGGAAAATACAATTATTGTAGATCACACTACTGCTTCTGCAAATATTGCTAGAGAGTATTATGAAATAAGTAAAAAAAAGAAAATTCATTTTCTTGATGCCCCAGTTTCTGGTGGTCAAGCAGGAGCTGAAAATGGACAACTATCTATAATGGTTGGGGGAGACAAAGAACCTTTTGATAAAATAAAATCCGTTCTACTAAGTTATGGCAAAGCAATAGAATTAATTGGTAAATCAGGATCTGGCCAATTAACTAAAATGATTAATCAAATTTGTATTGCCGGATTAGTTCAAGGATTATCTGAAGCAATGGCATTTGGTAAAAAATCAGACTTAGATATGGAAAAAGTATTGAAAGTGATTTCAAAAGGTGCAGCACAATCTTGGCAAATGGAAAATAGATACAAAACTATGTTGAATGGCGAATTTGACTTTGGATTTGCAGTTGATTGGATGAGAAAAGATTTATCTATATGTTTTGAAGAAGCCAATAAAAATGGATCAATTTTACCTATAACTAAGATTGTAGATGAATATTATGCAAAAATTCAATCTAATGGAGGAAATAGATACGATACTTCATCACTGATGACATTAGTAGATAATTAGATAATGCAAAATAAGGTGTATTTTGCTTTTATTTTGCTAATTTTAGCTTCCTTTTTTTGGTCAGGTAATTTTCTTACAGCAAAATTAGCTTATAATTTTAATTTATCACCTTTAAAATTAAGCTTTTATAGATGGCTTTTGGCATTCATAATTATTCTACCATTTACTTTAAATTCAATTTTAAAAAACTACGATCTAATCAAAAGTAATTTATTAAATATTATAATATTATCAATTTTGGGTGTTACAATATTTAATTCATTCACCTACATTGCTTTAACCTCAACAATAGTAATTAATGCATCAATAATGGGTTCAATAGCACCATTATTAATTATTTTTTTTTCTTGGTTAATACAAAACACTAAGCCATCTTCTTTTCAATTTTTAGGGATCTTACTATCTATTTTGGGAGTGATCTTTATTATTTTAAAAGGAAATATCATTAATTTATTCTATTTAAATTTTACACCAGGAGATATATGGATGCTAATTGCAGTAATATGTTGGGGTCTTTATTCTGTCTTATTAAAAAAATTAGATTCATCTTTGCCTCAAATTCCCACCCTTTCTGTAATGATTTTTTTTGGTTTAATTTTTATTTTCCCTTTCTATTTTTATGAATCTTTATCAGGAAGTTTTTATCCTAATAAACAATCTGATTTTTTTATGATATTCTATGTAGCTATATTTGCAGGTATTTTTTCTTTCATTTTTTGGAACAAAGGAGTTTCAATCATTGGAGCAAATAGAGCAGGGGTATTTTTACATTTGATACCATTGTTTAGTTCAATTTGGGCTATATTTATCTTAGGAGAAAGATTTTCAATCTATCATGCTTTTGGAATATCCTTTATTATAGCTGGTATTATTCTAGCAAACTACAAAGCAAGCAAATGACTAAAATATTTAAAACTGAAGAAGAATGGAAGAAAAAATTATCAGAAGATGAGTTTTTGATTACTAGAAAAAAGGGAACTGAACCTCCATTTAGTGGAAAGAAATTTATTTCAGATAAGGAAGGTTATTTTAAATGCATTTGTTGTGATGAGATTTTATTTCATAGTAATACTAAATATGAATCCAATTCAGGTTGGCCTAGTTTTTTTGATAGTTACTCGAATGAATGTATTTCTAAAAAAATAGACAAATCTTTTGGAATGACGAGAACAGAAGTATTATGTAACAAATGTGACTCTCATTTAGGACATTTATTTGATGATGGGCCCCAACCTACTGGTAAAAGATATTGTATAAATTCTTTATCTTTAAAATTTGAAGAAGTTGAATAATTCTATTTTAACAATCATATTTTCATCAATTGGACATGCATTTATGCATATGTTTGCTGCTTTTTATTTTGTAATAGTCTTATCAATTGAACAAGAATGGAATTTTACTTATGATGAATTAATTTCCCTTTGGACTTTAGGTGCTTTATTAATAGGATTAGGAGCTATCCCAGCTGGCTGGTTAAGTGATAAGTGGAGTCGATCATCTATGATGGCTATTATGTTTATTGGTATGGGAATTTCTTCTATTCTTTGTGGAATAAGTAATGATAAATCACTTTTATTTATAGGATTATCATTATTAGGATTATCATGTGCTATTTACCATCCAGTTGGAATAGCTTGGGTTGTAAATTCATCAAAGCAAAAAGGTAAAGCTCTTGGAATTAACGGAATATTTGGAGGCGTAGGCATTGGTTCAGGGGCGTTTGTTGCTGGTTTACTAATTAAATTTTTTAGTTGGAATTTTGCTTTTATATTACCAGGAATTTTTTCTATAGTTATTGGATTGATATTATTTATATGCATATTTAAAAATTTTATATCTTTTGAGAACGCAAAATCTAATGATTTGAAAGACAAAAATTCCTCAAATGAATTAATTATTATTGCATGTATAATGTTATTTTCTATGTTTGGACTTGGTTTAACGTTTCAAATAATGCAAACATCAATTCCAAAAGTATTTGATATTAGAATAGAAAATTTATCTACATTTGAAATAGGAACAATAATAGGAATCATATATGGAATAGCAGGATTTATGACCCTCATTGGGGGAATATTGGCTGATAAATTCTCATTAAAAAAGATATATATTATTGGAATTGTTGCCCAAGTACCTTGTTTTTATTTTATGGCTTTCTTTACTAATTTTAATTTATTTTTAGTTTCTTTAATTCTAGCTATGTTTAATTCAAGTATTTTACCAACTGAGAATATTTTATTAGCAAAATTCACTCCTGAAAAACACCACGGTTTAATTTATGGTATAAAATTTATAGTAGCATTTGGTTCTGCACCTATAGCTGTTTTTCTAATATCGAGTATATATGAAAAAACAAAAGAATTTACAGATTTATTTTATATGAGTTCCATATTAATGGCATTTGTAACTATTTCTGTCTTATTTCTGCCAGTAAAAAAAACTAGAACAATTAATTAGGATTATTTTTTAAAAATTTAATAAAATTTAAAATATTATCATATTCTTCATCTGGTAAATCCTTATAAGACGTTTTAAATTTATTTTTAATTTCAAGCGCTATATGAGCATAAGGATTTCTTCCTTTTGGGTGATTAGGATGTTCAGGAAGTTTGTTTTTTAAATAATCACCAGCTAATAATATTTCTCTCCATAATATTTTTCTTTTTTCTGGAGACATATTAATTTATTATTTCTTTTTCTTTTTTATTTTTTCTTTTCTTTCGTTAATTAAATCAATAGCTTGTTCTAAATTAATATTATCAGTAGTTTGTTCTCCAATTAGTGATGCCATTATTTTTCCGCATTTAACATATGGGCCATATTTACCATCATGAACTGTTATTTCCTTATTTTCGTTTTTGTAAACTCCTAAATTTTTTAAAACAGGATTACCAAATTGAGCTTTAGGTTTTTTAATTAGCTCTAATGCTCTTTCTAAATTAATTTCAAGAATATTATCTTGTTTTTCAAGAGCTCTATATTGCTGGTTATGGAGAATGTATGGCCCGTACATTCCAATTCCTGCACTTACCACTTTATCATTTTCAGGATTTTTTCCTAATCTTCTTGGTAAGCCTAACAATTGAATAGCAGTATTTAAACCAATTTCATCAGGTTCATAATTTTTTGGTATTGAAACTCTTTTTGGTTTTTTTTCTTTTGTGCCTTCACCTACTTGCATATAAAAACCATAAGGCCCTTTTCTTAATGTAATCATCTCTCCAGTTTCAGGATATATGCCGATTTCTTTTGGACCTGAGAGGTTACCATTCTTACTTTCATTTAACTGACTTATTTGTAAAGTGTGTTTGCAATCAGGATAATTTGAGCAGCCTACAAATCCTCCAAATTTTCCAACCTTAAGCCCTAAACGACCATTATCACAACTAGGACACTTTCTATCTTTGTCTTCTCCATTTGGAGGAAATAAATGAGGGCCTAAGGCATTGTCAATAACATCAATTATTTCTCTGTTAGATTTACCTACAGTTTCATCACATAGCTGTTTAAATGTTTCCCAAAATTTTTGTATAACCTCTTTCCAATTAAGTTTGCCATCAGATATATCATCTAATTGATTCTCTAAGTCTGCAGTAAAGTCATATTCAACATATTTATTAAAATAATTTTCTAAAAAAATCGAAACAACCCTACCTCTATCATGAGGTACAAATCTTTTCTTATCTAAAATAACATAATCTCTGTCTTGCAAAACTTTTATTATAGATGCATAAGTAGAAGGCCTTCCTATGCCTAATTCTTCAAGTTTTTTTACTAAGCTAGCCTCAGTATATCGTGGAGGAGGCATTGTAAAATGTTGCTTTTTTTCAGCTTTTAGGAGTTTGAGTGAGTCATTTTCATTTAAATCTGGTAAATTATTATTATCATCATTTTTTTCTTTATCTTCATCATTTGCATCAATATAAACCGCAAGCATTCCTTTAAATTTAATAGAAGATCCATTAGCACGAAATATTATATTATTATCTTTGTCATTAATATCTACTGATACTTGATCAATTATTGCGCTTGCCATTTGCGAGGAAACAGCTCTTTGCCAAATTATTTCATAAAGTTTGTACTCATCAGAATTTAATATTTTCTTCATTTTATTAGGAGTAAGTAATATATTTGTTGGTCTTATACATTCATGTGCTTCCTGAGCATTTTTAGCTTTTGATTTATATGTTCTTGGTTCAGTAGGAATATGATCTTTTCCCAAATTACTTCCAACATATTCTCTGATTTCATCTATGGCTTGTTTAGACATTGTGACACTATCTGTTCTCATATATGTAATTAATCCTGTCGGCTCACCGTCGATTTCAGTGCCTTCATATAATTTTTGGGCTGTTCTCATTGTTTGATTGGCTGAGAAACCAAGTTTTCTGTTTGCTTCAATTTGTAAACTCGATGTAGTAAATGCTGGGTATGGATTTCTTTTTGTTTCTCTCTTTTCTATTTTGTTAACATAAAAAGATCCTTTTTCTATAAAATCTAATTTTTCTTTTGCGGACTTTTCATCTTTTATAGTTAATTTTTCAATTTTTTCATTATTGTACTTAATTAAGCGTCCCTCAAATTTATTACTATTATCTAAACTAAAAATACCTTTTATAGACCAATATTCTTCTGGATTAAATTTTTCAATTTCTAGCTCTCTTTTAGTAATTATTTTTAATGCTACTGACTGAACTCTACCAGCAGATTTACTTCCAGGTAATTTTCTCCATAAAACAGGGGATAAATTAAATCCAACTAAGAAATCAAGAGCCCTTCTTGCTAAATATGCATTTACTAAATTTTCATCTATTTTTCTCGGTTCTTTTAAAGCTTCTAAAACTGCATTTTTAGTAATTTCATTAAATGATATTCTTACAATATTTACATTATTTAATTTTGGATTTTCTCTTAACATATTTTCTACATGCCAAGCTATAGCTTCTCCCTCCCTATCAGGGTCAGTTGCTAAATATAAATTTTCTGAATTTTTTGCTACATCAGTTATATCTTTAATAACTTTTTTACCTCTATCACTAGTCTGCCATTTCATATTAAAATTATTTTCAGTATCTATCGCATCATTTTTTGGAGAAAGATCTCGAACATGACCAATACTTGCTAACACCTTGTAAGAACTTCCAAGATATTTATTTATCGATTTAGCTTTCGATGGAGACTCTACAATTACAACATTCATATTTCAAAAGAGTCCAACTACAATTTATAATATTATTTCGTCAATACTTTTAATAAAAAACTATATTTTACAATAAAATTAGAATCTAATTTTATTTTCAGTTTTATTAAAAAGTCGTAAAATATTGGAATAATGCTTTGAAATAATCAGCATTCCTATTACTAATAAAATTAATAAATTATTTGAATCGTGCTGAAAAAAATAAATAATTATAGGCAAGATTAGTAATGAAAGTATTGAAGATAAAGAAGAATATTTTGTTATCAATGCTATAATTATCCATGAAAAAATAAAAATTAATCCATATATATAATTTAGTGCAAATATATAGCCAATATAAGTAGCAACTCCTTTGCCTCCTTTAAATTTTAGCCATATTGGAAAAATATGACCAATGATAGCAAATAGTGATATTATATAATAAATATCTGTTCCATTTTCATTATTAACTAAATAATTTTTTAAAATTATAAGAGGAATAAATCCTTTTAAAAAATCTAATATTAAAACAACTAATGCTAATTTTTTATTGCCAGTTCTTAATACATTTGTAGCTCCAATATTACCTGATCCGATTTTTCTTATATCTCCTAAACCCAGTATTTTTGGTAATATATATGCAAATGGAATTGAACCTATTAAATAAACTATAATTGTTATTAATATATTTAGCATTATTAAATTTAATATATTTTTAAATATCTTTATTGTTAATTAGAATTTCTAAGCAAGCCATCCTTATAGCAACTCCCATAGTTACTTGTTCTTGAATTAAACTTCTAGTCACGTCATCAGCTAGCTTAGAATCTATTTCTACATCTCTATTCATAGGACCTGGATGCATAACAAAAGCATTTTTATTTGCATAATCTAGTTTATTGTAATCAAGACCATATTTTTCAAAATAAATTTTTTCATTTGGCACATATTTGCTGATTATTCTTTCTTTTTGAATTCTTAACATCATCACAATATCACAATTCTTTAAGCCTTCTTTCATGCTACTGTAAACTTTAACTTTTTCTATATCTTTTGGAATTAAAGATTTTGGTCCAACCACGTTTATTTTGCATCCAAGTTTTGTTAAAATTTCAATATTTGATCTAGCAACTCTACTATGTAAAATATCCCCACAGATTGCAATTTTTAATTTTTTAAAATTACCAAATCTTTTTTTTATTGTTAAAGCATCTAGTAATGCTTGAGTGGGATGTTCATGACTACCATCTCCTGCATTTATAACACATGCACTAACTATTTTAGATATTTTTAAACTAATACCTTCTTCTGGATGCCTTACTATAAGTACGTCAGGTGACATTGAATTTATAGTTGTCATTGTGTCAAGTAATGTTTCTCCTTTATTAATTGAACTATCTTTTACAGAAACATTTATAAGATCAGCTCCAAGTCTTTTTGCGGCAACTTCAAAACTAGTTCTTGTCCTAGTAGAATCTTCAAAAAATAAATTAAAAACAGTTCTACCATTAAGTAAATTAGTTTTTTTTATTTTTTTTTTATTTATTTTAATATATTTTTCAGATTCTTTTAAAAAACATTGTATTTCTTTTTTTGTCAAGTTTTTACATTCAATTAGATGTTTTTTATTATAATCAAATATTTTTTTCATTGTCTTAAATTATTTTTAATATTATCTAGAAACCCTTGAAGTATATAACTTGCTGATAATTGATCAATTTTTTTTTTAATTTTATTTGATGAAATATAATTTTTTCTTAATTCTTTATATATTACATCTGTTGAAAATCTTTCATCATAAAATGTGACCTTTATTTTATTCTCTAATTCTTTGGCAAAAAATCTAACTTTTTTTGTTCTTTCATTTTCATTTCCATTTAAACTTAGAGGCAGCCCTAATACAACTCCTCCAACTTCATATTCATTAGTAATGGAAACTAAATTATCTATGTCTTTTAAAATACTTTCCCTTTTGAGTGTCATAATGGGAGTTGCAATGGTTTTGGTCTTATCACTTACTGCTATTCCAATTGTTTTGTCACCAAAATCTAGACCTAAAAGAGTTTGTGATGTATTAATCTTATTAATAAAATCTATAGGTTTAGTCACAAGGGCATATAAATTGAAGATCGACAAAAATACAACTATTAAGATAGCAAAGTTATGCAGAATAAAGCTAAAAGAAGAAGAGATAGAAGAATTCTCGTCTCAATTAAGTTCTATTATTGATTGGGTTGAACAACTCAATGAAGTAAATACAGATAAAATTAAGCCACTTAATAATGTTAGTTCTTCAAATTTACCTCTAAGAGAAGATAAAATCATAGCTGAAAATGACTCTGAAGATATATTATCTAATGCACCTGAAAAATTAGAAAATTATTTTGTTGTTCCTAAGGTGGTTGACTAATGAATTTTAACACAATAACCGAAACATCTAATTTGATAAGAAATAAAAAAATTTCAGTCAAAGAATTGTCTGAAATCTTTATTAAACGAATTAAAGAAAATACAGAGCTTAATGCGTTTATTTTTTTTAATGAAGATTTAATAATCAAAAGAGCAAAGAAAATTGACAACCTTAAAGAAGAACTTTCTTTAAAAGGTATTCCTTTGGGTATTAAAGATTTATTTTGTACAAAAAATATGCCTACAACTGCTGGCTCAAAAATTTTACAGAATTTCCATCCTAAATATGAATCGTTCATAACTAAAAAATTGTTGAACAAAGGAGCAATTTTTTTAGGAAAAACAAATTTAGATGAATTTGCTATGGGATCATCAACAACAACTAGTTTTTTTGGAAATACTATTAATCCAGTTTCAAAAAATAAAAAACTTGTTCCAGGAGGATCTTCAGGCGGTTCTGCTGCAGCCGTTTCGGCTAAACTATGTTTAGGAGCTACAGGAACTGATACGGGAGGATCTATAAGACAACCAGCAAGTTTTTGTGGAGTAGTAGGAATGAAGCCAACATATGGCCTATGTTCACGATGGGGAATAATAGCTTTTTCTTCTAGTTTGGATCAGGCAGGAATTTTTGCAAATAATATTGAAGATACTTCAATTTTGATTAGAGAAATCGCTGGCTATGATGAGAATGATAGCACAAGTTCAAATATTAAGGTGCCAGATTATTTTAATAATTTAAATGCAAATATCAGTGGAAAGACAATTGGTATTCCAAAAGAATATTCTCTCCCAGAAGTTCCTGATGAGATTAATAATGTTTGGGATAAGGCAATAAAGATTTTTGAAAAGGGAGGTGCTAAAATAAAAAGAATTTCTTTACCTCACACAAAATATGCTTTGCCAACTTATTATATCATAGCTCCTGCTGAGGCTTCTTCTAACTTAGCAAGGTATGATGGTATAAAATATGGTTTTAGAGCTAACAATTCAGATTCATTAGATGAAATGTATGAATTGACTAGGAGCGAAGGATTTGGAAAAGAAGTTAAAAGAAGAATATTAATTGGAACATATGTATTATCAGCAGGATATTATGATGCTTACTACTTGAAAGCTCAGAAAGTCAGAAATCTTATAGCTGAAGATTTTAAAGAATCATTTAAAGAATGTGATTTTTTACTTACTCCCACAACACCTAGTTCAGCTTTTGCAATAGGAGAAAAAGAGGATGATCCTATAAAGATGTATTTAAATGATATTTTTACTGTACCTGCTTCACTTGCTGGACTTCCAGGAATTTCTATACCATTTGGAAAATCTTTAGATGGTAACCCACTTGGTATTCAACTACTCTCTAAACATTTTGATGAACAAACAATTTTAAATGCTGGGTATTATTTAGAAAAAAATAATGAATAATTTAATTACAGGAAAAAAGCATGAATGGGAAACTATAATAGGTTTAGAAATTCATGCACAAATAAAATCAAATTCAAAATTATTTAGTTCATCATCTACCAAATTTGGTTCTAAACCCAATAGCCAGGTATCTTTAGTAGATGCTGCAATGCCTGGAATGCTTCCTGTAATTAATGAGTTTTGCGTAAAACAAGCAATTAAAACTGGTCTAGGACTTAAAGCAAAGATAAATAAATTTTCTATATTTGATAGAAAAAATTACTTTTATGCTGATCTGCCCCAAGGTTATCAAATTAGCCAATATAAATATCCAATAGTAGGTGAGGGATCTGTAACTATTGATTTTAAAGATGGCAGTTCTAAAGATATAAGGATAATACGTTTGCATTTAGAACAAGATGCAGGAAAAAGTTTACATGATCAAAATCCAAATAAAACATATGTAGATCTTAATAGATCTGGTGTAGCTTTAATGGAAATAGTAAGTGAGCCGGATTTACGGAGTTCTGAAGAAGTAGGAATATATATTGCAAAACTTAGATCTATCTTGATGTATCTAGATGTTTGTGATGGAAATATGCAAGAAGGTTCATTGAGAGCAGATGTAAACATATCAGTAAGAAAAAAAGATGAAGAATTTGGTACTCGATGTGAAATTAAGAATATGAATTCTATTAAATTTATTAAACAAGCAATTGATTATGAATCAAAAAGACAAATTCAAATATTAGAAGATGGAGGAAAAATTGATCAAAATACACTCCTCTTTGATACTAGCTCTGGCAAAACTAGACCCATGAGAAGTAAAGAAGAAGCTCATGATTATAGATACTTTCCTGATCCAGATCTTTTGCCATTAAAATTTACTGATAATTATATTGAAAATATAAAAAAAGAAATTCCCGAGCTTCCCGATCAAAGAAAAAAAAGATATCAAAGTGATTATAATTTATCTAATTATGACTCTTCTGTTCTAACAAGTGAAAAATCAGTATCAGATTATTTCGATAAAGTTATCATTAATGATGAAATTAAATCTGATGCAAAATTAATTGTTAATTGGATTACTTCAGAGCTTTTTGGTTTATTAAAAAAAAATAATCTTACTATAATTAATTCGCCTGTTTCACCAAATAATCTTGGTAAGCTTATTATTTTAATTAAATCAGATAAAATTTCTGGGAAAATAGCTAAAGAAGTTTTTGAAGAAATGTTTGAAAAAAAAATTTCTCCAGAAAAAATTGTTGAAGATAGAGGATTAATTCAAGTTAGCGATATTAAGGAAATAGAAAAAATAATTGAAAAAATTATCAATGAGAATCAAGATAAAGTAAAAGAATATAAATCTGGAAAAAATAAATTATTAGGATTTTTTGTTGGATTAGCGATGAAAGAAAGTAAGGGAAGAGCCAATCCAAAAAAACTCAATGAAATATTAATAGAAAAATTAAAATAAATGACGAATACTAAAAATTCTATAAGATAGAATTAAAAGAGTTAAGAAAATCCAAATAAATTTACCCTTATATGCTTCTGCAGATCTCCATATACCTACAGTAAGAAAAATTGACCAAAAAAAGATAATAATCTTACTTAGTATGGTAAAATTACTAAAATCAAATAAAGCAAATTGATTATAAAATAAATTATTATTAAAAAACCTTATTTCAAGGTTAAATAACGCAAGTATAAATAAAGCATTTATTAGTTCACCCATAATCCAATAAGATTTCCATAAACTAATTCTACCAAACCAAAAATTTATAATATAATTGATCATCATTAAATAATTATATATCATTAATTAAATAAAAATGCATAAAACTTTTGTTTAATAGTTGTAGTTAATAATAATGGATCATAAATTATTTGATATTTTTCCTTTAACAGTTTTTCAAGATAAAA
>MDTG01237628.1_pt1 | contig 20285 bp, 18 predicted proteins | sample 811421 | NCBI WGS metagenome assembly MDTG01 (sample SAMN05326645, study PRJNA326480) | marine metagenome | isolation source: seawater | place: Pacific Ocean: South East | collected 2011
GTATTTGCTTATGAACCTTTCGATTCCGCCCCAATGTCTCATTTCATCCATAGGAGACCCCGTATACCCTTATAAACCTTTTCAACCGCCATTCTCTTTCGTGAGTCCGTATTATTAGCGAAAAAATAATTGCCCCGCACCCCTTTCAAGGTGCGAGGTCTTGGGCTTTCATTCTTAAATTAGTCTTGAGGTTTCCGATACAATAATGATGTCGGGGTTCATTTCGATAAAGACACAGTACGCCTCTTCACCAATGAAGTTAGACCGCCACACGGTCTCTTCATCTGCCATTCGCCATTCAATCTCGTATATTTCCTCGTATAGTTCGCTTAATGCTACCATGTTTGATGCTAGGGGGGGTTACTATATGAACCTGTCGATTCCGCCGGCTCTGCTCATTTAGTCCTTACGAGAGGGGGTTAGGGTATATAAACCTATCCGGTCGCCCCACTTACACCATACCACATGGGCTTAGGGTATATAAACCTTATTATAAAACCGTCTCAAATAAAAGGGTATATAAACTTATCGAAAAGTATATAAGGGGTTAAAAGCACCGAAAAGTATATAAGGGGTTAAAACCGAAAACTATATAAGCAGTTAAAACCGTAAAGTATATAAGGGGTTAAAAACGAAAGGTATATAAGCAGAAACGCATTCGGAAGCCCTGTAAGGTATAGACAAAATACGACAAGGAGAATAAGAAAAATGGTACGGATAGACTCAAAATTATTAAGAGTATATAAAGAAAGTACACAGAGAGACGAAAGGACTATAAGCAAAAAATGGTTCGATAAAACTAAGTCGCATATAAAATGATATATGGTAAGGACTTGAAACGCAAAGCGAAACGAAAAAAAGGAGACACGAAAAAATGAAAATGATAAAAATAATAACAGGAAAAGGTATGGTTGAGGGCTTGTGTGAAAACTGCCGTCATCATGCAACACACAACCCGCCCAAGAAAGAATATAACTACATAAAAGTTAATGACGGATGGAAGGCATTCTCAAGATATGAAAAGGGATTATCAGAGATAGAGAATTATGAGAATCTTCCTCAACATCTGTTCTGTTCTGACTGCTCGAAATTAGTCGAGACCACCGAAGAAGAATATATAGAACCCCTCTTCTAAGGTTGAGAAGGTTGGGGGGAGAAATCCCCCCTTCCATCTTAAAACCATGAGGCACAGAAACCACAGATGGGTAAATTACCCATCTTGTGAAATTGTCCGCAGTCCTCGCATGGTTCGTGTCTGTTGTTGTCCATGAACATCCGAGGGGGTTAGGGTATATAAAGATGCCGATAAACCATTCTCGCCCGTGTTGGCGTTTCTCGTACCCAACCCCGTGCCTGAGATGAGATGTAGGTATATAAACATTATGTTCAGCGACTTACAAAAAATGCCCCGACCATGTTGCAGCATGGCCGAGGTCTTGGGCTTTCGTTCTTAAAGTTCTGAGTTCCTAAAGTTCTCAAGTTCAAAGTGTAGTATTCCTACTTCGGCTTGTTCGTCTTTCGTTAGGTGAGGCATAGAAGCATATAACTCATCTAGCCTATCCTTAATCAGTCCTTTCAATATTCGTTCTCGCATTTCCAATTCTTCTATCATATTCATTTTCGCGTCTCCTTAAAACTCCCACTCGCGGGATATTTGGTCGTGTTGCTCTTGGGTTATAAACCCATTGCTTTTCAGTTCTCTTAGTATCTTCCTCATTTGGCTCATGTTGCTCATTCTATCCGAAGGGGTAAGGGTATATAAACCTGCCGATTATAGTAAAGTGAGACCTCAAGAGGCGAAAGACTATATACCCTCTGTACTACGTTGAGTATGATTAGGCAAGGTAAATATAACCCGCGTAAAAAAATGTGCGCCCACCCCGTGCCTCTGAGGGGATGGGGGTATATAAACCTTATCATATTAAAAAAACTGCAACCCTCGCCCCCTCATCAGTAGGGGCGAAGGCTTAAAAGGGGGGATGATGAATCCCGAATAGGTGTTACCGCTATACGTGGCACTATAACCTAAACACCGCCATTCGACGGCCTTACCTTTCCACATCTAAGATGCGGCAGGTGTAAGATTCACGACGCTACTTGTCAGCCTGTTGGTTACGTTTTCGCGTGTGTCTCTTACATTCTATGCTAGGGGGGTTGGGTATATAAAGATTACTCTTCGTCAATTTCAATCTCTAAATCATATTCATCGGCTTCATGTCCTAAACCAATATCCAATGCTCTATATACATTCATTTCAATGTATTCCTCTAATTCTTCTGAGGTCATATCCTTTTCAATCGTTATTTCGTATGTCATGCGTATTGTTGCTTCCATATACATCCGAGTCCGTTACCCCTTATAAACCTGCCGATATAACATTCTCTAGGCTCATATCTAGGCTCGTACCCAACCCCGCTTCTAAGAGGGGGTATGGGTATATAAAGATTATGTCGGGCGACTTAGAAAAATTGCCCCACCCTTTCGGGCGAGGACTTTGGTTTTCGTTTAATATTCAATATCTAAATCCCAACATAGATTTTGAAAAAGCCACCATGCTTCTCCGCCGAAATCTAAAGAATCATCTTCTGATTCCATTTTGCTCGCAATCGTTCTTAGTATTTCTAAGGTTTCATCCTTTATGGTTATTGTTACTTCTCCCATGTTTATCGGATAGGGTGTAGGTATATAAACCTACCGATATAACATTCTTTCGGCTCGCAGGTGTACGGTTTGCCTATGCTAGAAGGGCTTAACCCTTATAAACATTTCGTTATGACAATCTCAAAAAAACCATACCGAAAGGTATATAAGGTGGGGGTTGCCCCCTCACCTGTATACTATTTTGAACCAATCCATTTTCCTGCGGTCTCTTTGTCTCGGTGCTGTGTCAACTATTGTGTTTCCTTGTGGGTCTAAGAATAGTGTGTGTTTTGGTACTGCTATCATATATCCTATTATAACTTTGTCGCTTTCTTGTTCTGATATTTTAGCGCATATCTTTCTTGCACCGCCTACTGAAAGACCCTTTACTTTAGATTTTCTGCTTCTTACAGTATATCCGCCTAGTCTTGCGGCTCTTTCAAGGTCTGTCATATAGTGTAGGCTTCTAACCATTTTATCGACCCCTAAATACTGTGCTACTCTTTGAATACATACATTCTGATTCGGGTTGCTTTTGTTATTTGAAGTCCTCTTTGCATAGGCTCTCCATGTCTCGTTTCGGCGTTGTCGGCTCATATAGTGTCCTGTGCATCTCCCCTTATATACCTGCCGGTGTGCTTATCTCATAGGCATTATGAGACTTGTATAACGGAAAGACTATATACTGTCTGTGATACGTTGAGGATGATTGAGTCGCGAGCCTGTGGGTATGGGGTCAGAATGGTATAACGATAGTCTTATATACTGACAACAGCACGGAAGGGTATGGGAGACGAAAACCATACTTGGAGTCATTGGCACTCATTTAGTGAAAAGACAGGCATAACGATAGGAAGCAGTATTGAAGGCACTGAAAGCCTTCACTTTGAGGATGCTAGAGCATACTTAAAGCATCTTAGAACTAAGTTCCCTAACTTAGTGTTTAAGTCCGAGAAGTGGTATTATTACAGCGCACATTGGACTATAAAAGTAAGAGACGAACCGAAAGAAGATTGGTAAAATTAATTTGATGGTGTGGTGTAAAAACTGCACCGTCATTTTATTTTATCTTTATTTTATTTTATAGTAGTTTTATTTTATTACCTAGTGTAGTTATTGCACCGCCTCGCATGGTGTAGTAGTACGTGTCTCCGATGGGATGGGGGTATATAAACATTATTATTATACAGTCTCATATTGAAAAGGAGAATGCTACACCGTTAAGTTCATAAGGGGGAATGCACACGACAGTATATGGTAAGAGACCTAACACTAACAATGCGAAACAAACAAACAGGCGATTTAGAAACATGGAGTGTGTGTGTGAAAGAATGGTTTGACGATGAAATATTTGAATGTATTCACCTAGAGTAATCTTTATATACCAAAAGAATGGTACTAGGTGTAAAAATTACACCTAGTGCCAAAAACTCACTTTTTTACTAGCCACCCCCCGCCTAGCACCTCACGGAATATATTATAATTTTTTTGAAAAATATTTTTTTATAATTTTTTCCACTCACGTATCATTTGGGTTCTGCGCCAAAGATGACGTTCTTTTACCTCTAACTCCCGCATATATCTAAATACGGAACTGCCGTACATCTGTGTCCATCTATCGGGAACACCTTCATTTACCTTTCGACAAACCTCATCAGTCTGTCGCCACTCGTTAAAGTAGCCATCGTCATACAAGTTTTTTAATATGTGTCTATACAATTTTTTTCTCTTCATTGGGCCGGGCATTATAATCCTCTCCTATTTATCACTTTTCCACCAATACCACTACGTTCTCTATTCAGACCTGTGGTACTGCCCCCCATCCACTCTCCACCCGTCATAGTTTTCATAATAACGGGCATATCGGGGGTTTTGTATGTGAATTGGTCTATGGCGTGTGCAAAGGCCATAACTGTATCGTTATGTCTGCCTAAATCAACAATCATCCCATCACGCCACGCATGGGTCTTTAATTCGTCAAGAATAATCTCAAGCATTCTTCTAGTCTCATCATTACCATAAGGTAAGACTACCATTTCTCTCTCAAACCAAACTCTTAGCCTGTTTAAGATACCTTGCTTTAAAGTCCTGTTGCCTACCTTACTAGGTCGATAGTCCACTACCGCACCTTTTTGTGCAAGCAGACTTTCATACATTTGTTGGAAACCAACATCTTCGACTGCTATCGGGCAATTACCAAAACGCTTCGACCACTCAATTAACATATTTGCTTGTTTGTCGGGTGGGAAATCATTACGTCTCCACATATTTACAAAGTGTATAAAACCTTGTTCATCTTGCCTAAGAACTATCATTACGCTGTAATCTTTACCAAGACCATGTGCGGGGTCAAATCCTATAACATATCGGTTATTATCTAATTTTTCTGTTTGTATTATAGTATCTAAATCAAGATTCTTACGCACTAAGTTTTGAGGAAATACAGAAGAGTCATCATCGACTACCCTACATAGGTACTCCTGTGCAAACTCTAATTCACCAACAGCATCTTTTTGTTCTAGTAGAAACTTAATACTACGATATTCCGGCCAAAGTGCTTTTGGCTCTATTTCGCCATTACCGCTTTTATATTCATCGTAGTTAGTAATAGCATTCCATGTATCGCTTTTCCAAGCATTGTTAGCCAACATTTCAGTATGGTAAAGGTCAGTCATAGACATAGGTGTACCCACCACATAAAACGATGAGCCGGGAGATAACATAGGGGTAATAGCCTTTCTAAACCATTGTTGTAAAGTAGTAGGATTCATTTCATCAGAGTCAACCAATACATCGTCAAATGCTACACAAGCAGGATGTTCACCACGAATCGCTGAACCAACAGACGTAGCCATTATCCACGCCCCATTAGTGAAATGTATTTCCGTTTTATTACCTTTCTTTGGGTCTAAGTACCTAGATAATTGAGGATGTAATTTTAAATCGTCTCTAATCTCTTGTAATCTTCTAATAGCAGTATCTTTACTAGCAGAAATTAACCAACAGGTAAAAGGTTTACCATTTGCCTTTTTCTCAAACAAACATTGATGTAATAGTTTTACCCTAAGAGTAGTTGACTTACTATGGTCTCTAGGTGCGATAATACAAACACGATGTACTTCCGAACCTTGTCTATCACCATACATATCCATCCAATCTCCTATATGGTCTCCCCAAGTATAACCAAGCCATTCGTAAAAATATTTTACTGAACGCCTACTACGTTCCATAGCCAAATCTTGTGTAAACCCCATAATATCACATCGGATGTAATTCTTTCTTATGACAATGAGGACAGATACCTGCTTTAGCCTTTTGTAATTCCATGCGTGGTGCTTCCCAACCACACGCCCAACATTTTGCGCTAGTCCACCTACTCATCATGTATCACCGGCGCAAACAAACTTCCTGTCAATCCGAGATTTTTGTCAATCATATAAGCAGATAATCCGGCTCTAGCCATAACATATCCGTTCCGACTGTGGTATCTATCTTCTCCTGCAAGACTAGGTAATTGTACTACTATACATCCACCCACTTCTTTCATTTGTTGATGATGTAAATGTCCGTGAAACCAAAGATGGTTTACTGTTTTACCCCAATCCTTTCTTGCTTCGTGAGCCATAAGAGAATGTAGTTTATTCATAACTTTACCATCACCGTGAGTAAACCCTATTAGATTATTACCATAAGTAATATACTGTCTAATATTAGGACTTACTGAAACTGTAATATCTTCACAGGAATTGTAATAAGCCTCTAAGTAAAGCATAAGCATGATACTTGTATGTCTATCGTGATTACCACCCATAAACACTAATTCGACATCACTTACTGTTCTTAGTAAGTCAATGTGCTGTCGTGCAAGGTCGCAACCCTGCATAAGAATCTGTGCAGGTGTAGCCGCCATATCTTGACCTGTACCTGCTGTCGTTGTACCTACATCGTTATCAACGTGAAACCAATCAGAACCAATACCAACAAAAAACTTTTCCGGTTGACTAGGTAATCTTGCTAATAACTCTTCTGTTTTTGTAAGAACTCTATGTTTTGCCTCTTCTAAGTCATAACTTTGCCCTACTTCATCAACCCAACCATATTTACCAAAGTGTAAATCGGTAGGTGAAAGAACCACAGCGTACTCTGTACCTTGTGATAGTGGTACTCTTTTGACGGGTGCGGGTTTGTGGTTAGATAGAGACTCAAAGAACTCACCGCTAAGAGATTCACGAAGAAGGTTATATTTAGTAGCATCCTTTTCTATCTCTCTCCACTTTTTCTTTTCAGCCCTCTTTATGATTTCCATTTTACGAATATCTAAGAAACTATCAACCATATCGTCAAGTGTGTTGCTTTTTACTTCTTCATCAGTAAATGGTTGCATACCATGTTTCCATTTGTTAACACGGATATATTCACTAACCCAAACTGCGGGCATATCAAACTCTCTAGCCATTTCTTCATAAGTCAAACCACCGCCAACATCAGAATATGCCTTTTTCATAGCACGGTGCTTTTCACCCTCTATTACTAACATACCATCATAAGAATCTAAAAGTACGATATATTTATCATTTGACTTGTCAAAGTATATACGTGTTGCTGATGTCGAAGTATCTTGATAATTGTCTAGGTTATTTATGCTGTTACCTTTTGCTATCCACCTGTTTATTGCGCCTCTCCAACCTTGATATGTTCTCAAAGGTTCAACTTCGGCTAAAAATGTAGCCATTTCTGTTACAGACGACCAATGACGGTCTTTCGCAAACTTCTCTATTAATTCAGTACCACCGGCAAAATATTGCTTTCGTGATTCACTCATATTACTAACCCGTCTAGGAAGGCATATAATAGTTTTGTTTATTATTTTAATACTTTTACCATATAACAAAATAAATAAAACGCTCTACTGCGAGCCTAAAATTAATTTCTTCTATTTCTTCAATGGTATGTTTGGTAGTAGCCCCTTCTTACCTATTAATTACCGTAGGTAATTTCTCTATACTATTGAAATAATTAAAAAAATAAAAAATAATAGCGCAGTAAAGCGTTTAATTCTTTTTAAAAAACGTAAAAATAATAAAATAAATACCACAAACATTAAAAGACACCCATAAAATTAATAAATATGGCCGAGAAGCGCAAAGCATGGAATCTATTCGGATTACTTGCTAAAGAAGAGATAAAAAACCCGATGTTAGAAAGACAAAGGGTAGGTATAATGCAAGAAGATTTCAATGCAGTAGCCGGAGTACCGGATATTGTAAGAGACACCGAAAGATTGAGAAATGACAGCAACCATGATAATGAGTTTGACCTTTACGACAATATGTTAAAGTTAGACCCCGAACTAAATGGTGCTGTTCGTGCTGTTTCTCTTACCGCTAACAACTATGAGATAAATTACTCACGGGGCAAAAACTCACAAATACGAAATGCTATTCGTGATTTAGTCGAAGATACCATAGAGTTTGACGACATTATGATTAATGCTATGCGTAATCTTATGGTGTACGGAAATGATATTAACAAAATAGTAGGTAAACAAGGTGTAGGCGTAACAAATATACAAAGTTTACCCGTAAAACAAATAAGCATTGTTGACGAAAGAGGTGGGTTAGGTTCTTACTTCGTTGCTGACGAAGATAACCCAATCATCAACGCTACTACATACATGGTTCGTGAGGCAACATCATACGAAAGGGCAATTCCTGCTAAAGAAATACTACACGTTAAGATAGATGCAAGGTCAAATTGGTTTACCGACAATAAACTTCGCAGAACATACGGTGTTTGGGGTGCAAGTAGATTTACTTCACTTAAACAACCTATACGAATGAAGTATAACAGCATGAATAACCGTATTAGTCTCGAAGATTCTATGACAAAGCAGTTTATTACTATTGACAAGTCTGCTATTGAACACATACAAGACCCTGTTGAGCAAAATGAACGGTTGAGACACATTATGGATGAGGTCATAAAACTCTTTGAGGGGCTACGTGGCGACCAAATACCTGTTCTTCCTCATTACGTGGAATTACATCACGTTGACGTAGGTAATTCAGTACCAAACAACACAGGCTTCTTAGACGCAATCAACGCAGATATAGCAGCCGTACTACAAGTACCTAGAGTTGCCGCAGGGCAAGAGAAGGGTTCAACCTTCGCTGCTACTTACAACGCAAACCTTTGGGCTGTGCAAGCAATAAGCCGTATGCACCGCATACTTTCCGAAGCCGCAACAAAAATATTTATGACACACTTAGACCTGTTAGATATTGAGTATCGTAAGCAAGACTTACCGACCATAAAGTTTGAGGCTATGGATAGCGAAACACCGCTAAACATTATGCAGAGAGCAGTTATGGGGTACGATGCGGGTATAATGACTTTGAATCAAACACTAGATATGTTAAGCCTACCAACATTAGGTAAAGATGGTGAAGAGAGAAAGACAGATAGCACACCGGAAACCGGAGACTTGCCGAGAGAAAACTCACAAGACGGCGCTTCGGACATGATAGAATGAGTTTAATATACAATAGATTTACTTATGAGGAATCCTATATGATTCTTCTTGGTTTGATAATTTTCTTAGTTCTCTATATAGAAACACGCAAAAGAATTGAAACATTTATTAAACATAAGAGGTTGAAGAAGTCTATGTCCGAGATGAAAATGACAAACCCCAACGAAACACTCATGCTGACTTTTGGTATGGGTGTCGTTATGGCGTGGGTAGTTATAGCGGCAACAGCATCCTATTTTAGTATTGTCGAACAACGTGATATATCCGATTCACAACTTACAGTTATTGGTCTGCTAGGTGGGCCAGCACTTCTTATCATAACAAGCGTACTAGATTTATTTAAGGGTAAAGAAAGTGCTAAAATCGCAGTATTACCCGACAGACTTTCTGCTGATGTTCAAGCAACTGATGCTGAAAAGACTCACGTAAGACTACTAGAAGAGTTTAAGATGAAGCATGACCTAGAAATGGAAAAGATGCAAAAACAACATACACTAGACATGGAAGCATACCAAATTACAAATAAAAAAGTAAAATAAAACCTTGTTAATGTATAACTTTAATAAGACAGTCGCTTTCTCCATAGGGTTATGAGTTGCGACTGTAACCAAGTAGCGGCAGAACCCAAACCCAAAGATTCTGAAAGCCATGATGAATATATGTCTAGGTGTCAAGAAGCAGGATATTCAAAAGAAGAATGTATGAAAGCACACGAAGGGCATAAGTTTAACGACCAAGACAAAGCACATGAAAATCACGAAGTAGAAGGGTACTACGATGACGAAAAGAAAAAGAAGAAATATGCTTCCGAAGATTGCGGTTGCGGATGTAAAGGTGCTGTTGTTGCGTATGAAGAATGGGGCGAAGAAGATGTTACAGCCGCAGAGTATCAAGGGCGTAAAGTTACTCTCAATAAGCCTTTTCGTACAAAGGGCGGCTCTAAAAAGTTCGGAGTTTATACTAAAAATGGTAGCGGTAATGTAGTCATTGTAAGATTTGGCGACCCTAACATGGAAATAAAAAGAGATGACCCCGCTAGAAGAAAAGCATTCCGTTCTCGACATAGTTGTGATTCTCCCGGCCCAAAATGGAAGGCACGTTATTGGTCTTGCAGACAATGGCGTGGTGGAAAAAAGGTCGAGGCAGAACAAGGTTGTGGTTGTAATGATGAAAATGCAGAAGCAAAAGATAAAGATGACCCATGCACAGAAGGTTACGAACAATACGGTATGAAAATGAAAAACGGTAGAAAAGTACCTAACTGCATTCCTATCGGACAAAAAGCCGAAGCAGAGTACAAAGTATGTTCCTCTTGCACTACACAAGAAAAATGCGCTAAAGCATCATCATGTGATGCAGAAGCCGCTTACGATTCTTGCCCGCCGGGTAAAGAAATGGTAGATGGCAAATGTAAAGTAATATCAGTAACACTTGATTTAGATATTAATGAAGTCGAAGCAAAGTTAATTGCAGAGACCGGAAAAACAGTTTATGAAATAAGGGGTATAGCATTCCACGAAGGTATGAATAAAAACTCTTGGTCTCTAACACCACAGGGTGCTAAGGCTGTTGCAGAACAGATGAAAAACTCTGATGTTACATTATATCATCCTGCCGCTAATGAAAACGGCGCAGGATTTACAAGAAGTACAGATAGTATAGAAGAATCAACAGTAGGAAGAATAGTAGGTGCTTCTTTCTTTACAACAGCAACAGGTTACGAAGTTAGATATATAGCACACGTTACAGAAGCAAGATTATTCCCAAGTTTAGAAGAGGGATTATGGAAAGAGGATGGTTATGGCGTATCAATTGGGGGTAGCGGCGTTCCTGTCGAGGCTTCGGATGAAGGATTAACTTTTGGGGAAGATTTCACTTTCGACCACTTAGCATTAGTAGTAAATCCTGCTTATGAGCGAGCAAACGTAGAATCAATACAAAGGAAACAATTAGACGAAGAATTACCAATAGCGAGTAAACCTTCGCAAACCTTTATAGGTCATTCAATCTCTGAACAGAATCAACCAAAGGTGATTGCTATGACCGAAGAAGATAAAACAGAAATAAATTATGAAGCCGAGATGGAGTCCGTACAAGCGGCTTTAGTTCTCGCTAACAGCCGAATTGCAGAATACGAAGCAGTTGAGGCTCAAAGAGTAGAAGATGTTAGAACAACTTTAGTATCTAAGGCTACCGAACTAGGTATGTCAGGACACGAAGATTTGTCAACACCTACACTTGAGACTCTTATCGCTTCTTGGGAAGCATCCCACCCCGAACCAACACCTGTTGAGATGACACCTGTGGAATCGGAAGTAAAACCTGTTGCAGATGCGGCAGTTGCTTCCGAAGATACTCCTATGGTCGCAAACTACCTTAACGGAAGAATGGTTAGCAACAAAGAAACAATGTACGCAAAAGCATACAACGCTTGGGCTAGTGCATGGAATCAAACACTCGCAGGTGATGAGAAAGGAAGAATGAAGGCTCACCGCTACGATACACTAAAGGAGATGAACTAAGATGGTACAATATTCAGGAAATGACCCAAGACACGCAGTAGATATACAAGCAACTTTTGCAGGAAAAGGATTCCTAGTAAAATATCACGCAAGCGGATTACTAAAGACCGCATCAGTAGACGATACACCTATCGGTTACTCTGCGGCTGAATCTTCACGTGGTGAAGATGGAGAATTAGAAGCGGCAGGAACAGCAACATTGTCTGTATTGCCTCTTGACGGATTAGTTTATCTTGTGGCGGCAGGAACAATTGCTGCACCTAAGTTCGGACTACCTATATACCTAGCACAAAGTTCCGGTACAGACGGAACAGTTGATGACGATTCCTCTAACAGCGCAACCTTAGTTGGTTACTACTGTGGAGACGAGACTGCAATCGCAGCAGGAGACTTAATACCTGTTTGGTGTTAGACTTAAAATGGAGAAATAAAAGGAGATAGATATTATGAACAGTACATTAGAAGAAATATTAAACCCAACAGCAGCCGTAGGGCCATTTGCGCCCGGAGATTCAGTCCTAGAGCAAACTCTAAGAGACTTTATCCAACTACAATCAAACACAATCGCTATCGCAACCGACCTAGTTGGTGTTAGAAGCGTTCCGTGGCTATCATTTACATGGTACACAGGAGTAGTAGGTTCTTTCACATATCCATTGGATGATGTTGCACTAACTGACCCAACAAACATTGGTACACAGAATTACAGTACCAAACTTGAGAAGGGTCAAGGTCGTGTTACTTTCCTAGACGCAGTAAGACTACGTGGTGAATCCTTTGAGAACATTGACAGGCAACAACTTGGAATTGTTCGTGCAAGAGCAGATACAATTGACAACCACATACTAAAGACACTATATGCAGGTGCAGATAACTCAGTTGCTTCGGCACAAGTTATGGGTCATGCAAGTGCTGACGAAGAAGGCGACATTCTAAAATGTATGGATGACATCTTTGCTAACGCAAAGGTTAGCGGTAATGAACCACTTGCTTTGGTTCTTCCTGCTGATAAAAGAAGTGCTATCCTAAACACAACATTATACGGAAACGTAGTCGAGTCTCTAGGAGACCACTTGGCTAGAATCGCATCCCTAAAAATATACTACACAAGAGATTACGGAAGCGGTAACGCTATCGGTAACGATGCTTTGATGCTAGTACCGGGTGCTGAAACAGCAGAGTTCTTTACTTACAACGGTGCAGGATTCCAAGAAACAGAATTAACACGCATTCCCGGTGTAGGATTCGATTGGTTATTGACAGGTTACATGGGTAGCGTTATCCACGAACACCAAGATGGCGCTTCTGCTAACAAATCCCACAGGATTATGAAGTTAACCGGAGTCCGTGCTTAAATACACGGTGGTTAAATGCCTAAAGAAACTAAAAAAACTTCTAGCAAGAAGAAAACAAAGGCTAAGGCGGCTTCCCCAAAGAAGCCGTCTAAAGCCTCTCTTGTAACACAACTAAAAGAAGCGGGTATTTTAGTACCCGAAGATGCTGATGTAGCGACTATGCAACACAGGCTTAAGTTTTGGAAAGAAGGAAACGGCTATATGGTGAGAGTTCACCGTAATGCGGGTTCAAGATTTGCAGAACACCCCCTTATTCTATTAGATTCACCTAGAAAGGCACTTTATTGGTTGCCCCCAAGTGAAATGACAGATAGGATTTTAGCAACACGCAGAGTTGTTATCGTAGGCCGTTCGGAGAAACCTTCAAGTAACATGGTAGTTATTGATGTTCCAACAGACTATGAGACAAGGTTTGCGTGAGGTTAAAAAATGTCATTTGATATGGGAGAATTGGTTGTCGATGAAGGCGCAACCGTTGGAGATACAAGTATTTCTCCTAGAGTAATTAGAGACTTATTAAATCGCCCAAGAGGGCTTAATGGTGCTACTATTATAGAGTATCTTAACATTAGAATTGCAGAAATAAATAAGAAGTCAAGAGTATCGGGCTATGTTGGTGTTACTGCCGACAATGCGCCCACCACAGCATTAAGAGAATCGGCTGTAAAACTATTAGTATGTTGTGATTGCTTAAGAGTTTTAATAGATACTATACCGGCAGTAGTACCGGAAAAGGAACAAGGAACACAAGATATTAGATTCAATAAACAACTAGAGTCGTTTGAAAAGAAAGCGGCAGAAGCAGTTGCGCTAATAGAAGAGAAGGGTGGTACGGCATTTTATGTCAAAGGTACTTCATCCAAAGTGAGTGGTACTACAAGCGGCGAATTATCCGGCTCACTTACAAGTTAAGTGAGGGAAATAAATGCCGAGTATACATTATTGGAAGGGCGGATATGAAGTAGGTGGGGCTTCCCCATTTGACCCAACAGTAAAAGAAAATTGGGTTCAATTTAACGGTTCAACATCTCTTGCTGTTCCAACAAATACAGATGTAATAAACTTTGACGATAAAGCAGAGCATCCTTGTATTTTCACAGGCACATTTCCGGCTTCGGGAACTTTAGGGGCAATATTAGTTGATAAAACATTTATTGCATCAATAGACACGGGTGGAACTACTACTATAAATACAGGTGGTTTAACAGCAGGTGCTACTTCTTTCTTAAACGCAGACCACGCACTTAAGTTTGATTTTATTTCTGCCCCGGCTACTACGGGTTTTGATGGTGCGGGTGTAAGTTTTACTTCGGGTAAAAGTCATGTATACTACACATTTAATTCCGGTTCTATATTTTTAGACGATACAAGTAGGCAAAATACTACTTTTGATTTTAATGCTCATACTATTACACTTATGGATGGTGTTTATCCTAAAATAGAAGGCACAGGTAGTATCTACGCTAAAAAAACCTATAAAGATAATGCTAGAACAGAGTTTAACACCTATGGTTCTGTTGATATGTGGACTATTACCGGAGATATAAACTTTATTGCTGATGATTACGATATATATGATTACGAAAAAATATTTTACTTTGAGGGTGGTTTTACTGCTTTGGGTACAAACTTTAAGTTCGGGCATACCACAGCAAGATTTAAAACTTATAGAAGTAGTGGCACAGGTTCGGTTGTTTTTCCGGTAACAGGAGAGTTGAATAGTACGGCATTTGGTAATGATACTAATAAAACCTTCTATACACAATACCATAAAGTTATTATAGAAAGTAATGATAACGCCGCAAACTATTGGTTAGTTAGTAGTGGTAAGGTTCTTGAGTGTAACGAACTTGTAGTTAATGATGGTGGAAGATTTTATGGGCCTGTTGACGGAACTAACGCAGTAGTTATACGTTCTGTTAAAAGACCTACAATATATGGGGATTGGAACTTTAGACAAGTAACAGATGGTATTTATGAAAGTATAGGTGGTACTAATGTATTGCCTGTAACTCATGGTGGTACAGGACTTACAACAATACCGCCGGGCGCTATTCTTTATGGAGACGGGCAAGGAAACTTACAGGTACTTACAATAGGAAATACCGGAGAAACATTAAAGGTACATAGTAATGGTGTACCATATTGGAGTAGTTGATGAAAACTGTAATAAGACACAAGTGAAATTAAAAAAATAGCGGGCGTAGCGTATAGGGGGGATTAAGATACCATTAACAGACAACAAAAATATTATTCTTGGTACGCAAAGCGATAGGCTTAGTGTAACCCCACACACCGCCCAAGTAATTAAAGATGCCGATGCAGGATTCTTATTTTACGGTGATGGTTCAACAGTAGGTGGTATTTCACTTGACGTTAGACCATCAACTACTAAGACAGCAGATTATACTTTAGTAAGAAAAGATGAAGCACGTTTAATTACATTCAATTCCGGTAGTGGTGTAACTTTAACAATACCTACTAATTCTAGTATGGCTTTTGTTACAGGCTCAACAGAAATACACGTATTAAATATAGGTGCGGGCGCAGTAACACTCTCCGGTGCATCGGGAGTAACAGTTAGTGGTACTACTTCTTTAGCACAATATGCTAAAGCAACTATTAGAAAAACAGGTACAGATACTTGGGTAGTTTTAGCATCTGTTGCTGCGGCAACAGGAGACATTGAAGGTGTAATAGCAGGAACAGGTTTAGGTGGTGGCGGTACTTCCGGCACAGTAACATTAACAAACACAGGCGTAACATCCATAGTAGCAGGTACTAATATTTCTATAAGTGGTGCTACGGGCGCAGTAACAATAACAGGTACAGATACGAATACACAACTTACAACAGAACAAGTACAGGACATAGTAGGAGATATGCTTGTAGGTACTGAAACACGCATTGGTGTTTCTTATGACGATACAAACGGAAGAATAAACTTTATAGTAGACGACATGACTGCTAATACACAGTTAAGTACCGAAGAAGTACAAGATATTATTGGTGCTATGATTGCAGGTAATACCGAGAGTGGTATAACCGTAACATATGACGATACTAATGGAAAACTAGACCTTTCAGTAGCAAGCCAAACAGAAAATAGTTTTACGACAACATTAAAAAATAAATTAGATGGTATAGAGGCTAGTGCTACTGCCGACCAAACTGCGGCAGAAATAAGAGCGTTAGTCGAAGCCGCTAGTGATTCTAATGTATTTACAGACGCAGACCACAGTAAGTTAGATGCTATCGAGGCTTCTGCAACAGCAGACCAAACTGCTTCTGAAATTAGGACTCTAGTAGAATCCGCATCAGATTCAAATGTATTTACGGATGCAGACCATAGCAAACTAGACGGTGTTGCAGCAAGTGCTAATAACTATGCTATCTCATCAGATTTATTAGACGAAGATAATATGGCTTCTAACTCAGCAACTAAGGTTGCTAGTCAACAATCAATAAAGGCCTATGTAGATTCCGAAGTTGCAGGAGTTGTAGATTCTGCACCGGCAGCACTAAACACACTTAATGAGTTAGCGGCAGCATTAGGAGACGATGCTAATTATGCAACAACAACTTCCACAGCATTAGGTAACAGACTAAGAACAGATACCGATAGTCAAGGGCTTACTTCTACACAACAAGGTAATGCTCTAACAAACTTAGGTATTACTGCTACTAAAGCAGAAATAAACATTCTCGATGATGGTCTTTCTGCAAGTGATATTCCAAGCCTAGCGGCAAGTAAAATTACAAGTGGTACATTCGCAACAGCAAGAATAGCAGATGATGCAATCACCGCAGGTAAATTAAATGTAACCGGAGACGGCTCTGCTACACAATTTTTACGTTCAGATGGTGATGGTTCTTTTACATGGGCTGTTCCGACAGATACAGATACAAATACTCAATTAACACAAGAACAGGTTGAGGATTTTGTAGCAGGGGTAATCACAGCAGGTACAAACGTAAGTGTTACTTATGATGACGCAGCAGGAACATTAACTATTGCTTCAACAGATACAAATACGCAGTTAACAACAGAAGCGGTACAAGATATAGTGGGGGCTATGCTTGTTGGAACAGAAACAAGAATTGGTGTAACATACGATGACACGAATGGTAGGATTAACTTCGTGGTTGACGATATGACAGCCAACGATAACACACAACTTTCTACCGAGCAAGTGCAGGATATTGTCGGGGCTATGTTCACTTCAAATACCGAAACCCGCATAACTGCAACTTATCAAGATGGTGATGGAACAATAGACCTAGTAGTTGACGACCAATCATCAGATAACAATACTACTTACAGTATTTCTGCTGTTGACGGAGACAATACTGACGAAGAAAAGATTCGATTAACTGATAGCGCAGGTGGTACTGATGATGTAGTACTTGAAGCAGGTACGGGTTTAACTATCGCACGTAGCGGAGATAAAATTACTTTTACCAATACAATAACCGATACTAATACACAATTAACTACTGAACAAGTGCAAGATATTATAGGTGCTATGGTTGATGGCGGTACTGAAACTAACATTTCGGTAACATACGATGACACCAATGGCAAAATAAACTTTGTTTCAACAGACACAAATACTGAATACAGCGTAGGAGACGGAGGACTAACACAAAATAACTTTACTAATACCTTAAAAACAAAATTAGATGGTATTGCTACTTCTGCAAATAATTATGTTCACCCTAACCATAGTGGTGAAGTAACATCTTCTGCTGATGGCGCTACTGTTATAGCAGACAATGTAATAGATGAAGCAAATCTTAAAGCGACTAATTCTCCTACTGATAATTATTTACTTAGTTATGACCAAGCAACAACAGGCTTTACTTGGATAGCCGCAGGTGCAGGTGGAGAGAATAACCAAAATGCTTTCAGTACCGTAGTAGTATCGGGGCAAGATAACGTAGTCGCAGATACCGCTACTGATACACTTACGTTTGTCGCAGGCTCTAACGTAACCATTACTACAACAGCAGGCCAAGATTCAATTACTTTTGCTTCTGCTGATACTAACACCGAATATTCAGTAGGGGATGGAGGCTTAACACAAAACAATTTTACTAATACCCTTAAATCAAAATTAGACGGAATAGCAACCTCCGCAAATAATTACGCAATATCTTCTGACCTTTTAGACGAAGATAATATGGCTAGTGATAGTGCAAGTAAAGCAGCAAGTCAACAATCTATCAAAGCCTACGTGGATGCAGAAGTAGCAACAAATGCTTCTGCGATAACAGCAATAACAACTGGTGCGCCATCTTTACTCAACACACTAGATGAATTAGCCGCCGCTTTGGGGGATGATGCTAACTTTGCTACAACAACCGCAACTTCATTAGGTCAAAAATTAGTAAAAACAAGTAACTTATCTGACTTAGCCAATGCAGGTACAGCACGAAGCAATTTAGGTCTAGGTACTGCGGCAACATTATCGGGTACAGGTGCAGTTGCTAACGGCAACGCAGGTTTAGTAACAGGAGATGTTGTCTTTGATTACATAGCGGCACAAGGTTTTGGAACAGGCGCAGGAGACATTACTTCCGTTGTGGCCGGAACAGGTCTAAGTGGCGGTGCTACAAGTGGTGATGCAACCGTAAATCTAAGTCATTTAGGTATAGAATCTTTGTCTGACCCAAACGGTGATAGATTACTTATATGGGATGACTCCGCAGGGGCTATTGTATTTGCGACAGCAAACAGCAATCTTGCTATAAGCGGTACAAACGTAAACGCTACTGACACTAATACTGAATATTCTGTTGGTGATGGTGGACTTACACAAAACAACTTTACTAATACTTTAAAGAGTAAACTAGATGGTATAGCGGCTAGTGCAAATAACTATGCTCTTACAGATGACCTTGCATCGGGTGAAATAACCCAATTACAAAACATAGGTGCTACTACAATTACAGCAACACAATGGGGTTATCTTGGTGGTTTAACTGCGGCAAAAGTAATAGATTGGTCTACATCTCAACAGTTTGATGATATTCACCCCAACAACCAACACTCAGCAGGTACTAACCTTACACTAAGCGGAACTACTTTCAATGTTGATGACGCTTTCTTGAAGAATGATGCTAACGATACTACAACAGGAACAATTACTGCGGGTGGTTTTACAACAGCAGGGATAGTTGATGGTGTTAATTTCAAAATAAATGGCGGTCAAGGTTCTGACGGTCAAGTTCTAACTTCAACAGGAAGTGGTGTTGCTTGGGAAGATGCCGCAAGCGGTGGTGGTGGTGGTGGTGCTTCTGCTATTGATGGTTTATCAGATGCAAGTACAACTGCTACTTCTGTTTGGTTAGGTTCAACCCCTGCTAATGCTACTGACTATAACACATCAGTAGGTATAGGTGCTTTAGATGCACCAAATGGTACTAATGGAACAAAGAATGTAGCATTGGGGTATAACGCAGGTACAGCAAATACAGAAGGATTCAAGAATGTATTCGTAGGATTTGCCTCAGGTACAGCAAATACTAACGCAGACCACAATGTTTTCGTAGGTAGTCAATCAGGAAAAGCAAATACAACAGGTGTTAGAAACATAGCAATTGGCTCTGATTCTTATGATGCCGCAGATACAGAAAGCGATAATATAGCAATCGGATATGCCGCTTTAGGTGGTTCTGTTGCAGGTGGAGAACAGAACGTAGTAGTCGGTAATTATGCGGGAGATGCAGTTACTTCTGCTGATGGTTCAGTAATAATAGGACATAATGCGGGAACAGCAGTAACAACAGGCGGTTACAATACATTACTTGGTTTTGAAGCAGGGGCGCAAATGACTTCGGGCTACGCAAACGTAGCAATAGGAAGACAAGCAAACCGATACGGAAACGGTAACGATAGTATAGCCATTGGTTTTGGCTCACTCAGTAACGCTGATTTAGCAGGTGATAGAAATATTGGTATTGGTTATATGGCCGGAAATAATATTACTAGTGGAGATGGAAACGTAGTTATTGGTAACGCAGGTGTTGCGAGTGCTACCGGAGATAATCAATTATCCATTTCATCTAATTCCGCTTCTTCTCCTGTTACTTGGATTACAGGTAATTCATCAGGCGTAGTAAATATTCCGGGTTCTTTGACTGTTGCAGGTTCAGCAGTTGGTGGTGGCGGTGCTTCTGACCTCAATGGTTTAACAGATGTAATTAGTAACATTACTAACTTTACAGATAGCA
>MDTG01078935.1_pt1 | contig 20283 bp, 22 predicted proteins | sample 811421 | NCBI WGS metagenome assembly MDTG01 (sample SAMN05326645, study PRJNA326480) | marine metagenome | isolation source: seawater | place: Pacific Ocean: South East | collected 2011
CCGTCAGCAAGGTCCGCACGAGCAGCAACACCTTCATGGACGAGGGGGAGTTCACCCCGGCGGTGAGGCGACTGGCAAATTTCGCCGCCGAGAAAACGGGCTACCCCGTCAAAAACCAACATTGGCAGATCGTCCACTACAAGCCCGGCCAGCAGTACAAGGTCCACCATGACGGGCTCGGGCGCATGTACACCATGTTCGTCTACCTGAACACCGTGAAGGGGAAGGGCGGCGAAACGAACTTTCCGAACGCGAAGCGGAAGTTCAAGCCCGTGCTTGGCAACGCCGTGCTGTGGACCAACTATCATGTAGAGCGTTGGATGGGAATGGACTGGATGGTTAAGGACCCAAAAGCAGACCACGCTGGGCTCCCACCGAAGGAAGGGGAGAAGTGGGGGATCAACGTCTGGGTGGTAGACGACAAACACTGGAAGTGGGATAAAGTCGAGATCGCCCTGGACGGTCTCACGTACGTTTTGATGGCCGTCATAGTTCTTGCGCTAGCATACGCAGCAATTGCAGCATGATCGTCGACGTGGAGCCGCTCAGGTCGATCGATTCCCTGCATAACGGGCATGTGTCGTGGTCCTGGACCCACCGGTCGATGCAGTGCTTGTGGAACAAATGCTGGCACTTGATCTCGCGCACCGGCTTCTCGCACAATGGCTCCAGGCAGATGGCACACGCGTCGGTGTTATCCGTCGGCTTCTCGGGGAAGCGAAGTTGCATGTCGACCTCCGTCTCGATGGCCAGGACCGCGAAGATGTGGCCGATCAGCCGGCGGCGAAAGATGTAGCGCTCCTCGGCCAATTCGCGGCGCAACGCTTCGATCTGCCGCGTCAGCCGCGCTATTTTTTCCCGCTGCTCGACGATGGTGGGCGGCATCAAATCCATCCTCTATATACTTTTGTTTGTGGCCGTGATTTTTTTTGTCGGGGAGAAGACAAAAAGAAAGTAAGGGAATGACGTCCTTTCGAATTTCGAACAGCGACTATTCTGCGCAACGCGCTCCGATGGCGAACCAGTTCTCGAGCAAGAGCGGGTACGAGTACGAGACGAGCCCACCCCCCATGCCCCTACCCTCCTACTACGACGGCGAGGAGGAGGAGGAGAACGAGGAGCGACTCTTGGAGTTGTTGACCGTCCTCGTCCAAATGGTCCGGGCAAAAAAGCCATCGACGAAATTGCAGCAGGTGGACCCGATGCAACTGCTTGAGAAAGCCAAAGAAATGGGAATCAAAGTTACGCCTCAACTTCAACAACAGGCCATGCAGATGATTCAAGCCGGAAAAAGTTTACCCGAGATCATGGCGGCTTTGGCGCCAAAGCAAGCAGCAAACGTGGCGGCCGATCACCTTGTAGAGACGCTCAAGGCCAAAGGGATCACGATCACGCCTGCCATGCAGGCGGAAGCCGCCAAGTTGCTCGCGGAGGGGAAATCGCTGGATTCGCTAAAGTCAAAAATAAAGCCAAAATCAGCAGCATCGCCCGAATCCAAAACAGAGGAAGCAGCAGCAGCAGCAGCAGCACCTATGCCCGCGCCCATGTCGAGTGGAGGAGCCCGCCGCAGGGCAAACGTGCGGCAGTACAACGCGGGCAACCGAAAACTCCAGACCTGGTCGGGGCAAAGCGTGTCGGTGCCCCTGCCGAAGCAGCAGCAGGCGGTCCCTCCCCGACAAACCAACGATGACCTGAAACAGGCGGTTCTCGCCAAAGCGAAGGAACTCGGCCCACCGTTCCAACAGCAGATCGAGGGCGCCGTGGCCGGAGGGATCCCGCTGCAGACCATCATCTCCCAAATACCCGGCGGTGTCAGTGTCGGCAAGGCGAAAAGCAGCGGCCCGGTCGTGGACGACGATATTACGAAAGACGAGGTCTACCGCAAGGCGTTCTTCCTGCCCCCATCGAAGAAAAAAATGGTGCACGACGCGCTGAAAAACGGCACGAAACCCTCGTTGGTGGCGTCCCAGATCCCCGACAACTTCGACGTCCCCTTGAAGCCCTTCGTGCTGGGCTCAGCGATCGCCGCCATGGCCCTGAGCGTCCTCCTCTTCTAAGGGCACTTCGCTCCAGTCGTAGACCAATGGGCTGCGGCAATCGTAGCACGCCGGCTCTGCCAAGCGAAGGTCTATTTTTTTCACGTGGGCGATGGCCCTGTAGGCGATACCCACCTCGTCGAGTGTGAATGGGCGATCGAAGCGATATGCGAGGGAGACGTGGGCGCCTTCGGGCAACGGCGCGATTCGATCGACGGGACATTGAATGGCGTGGAAGTGGCGATTCCACGAAGGGATAAACTGGTACGTTGTGATTGGCTCGTGGACGGACAAGAGGCCGATTGGAGGCGTCGGGCATCTGCGCGGCGCGGCAAGGTTGGGGCGCACCGTGATGTGCGCTGGGAAATATGGGGTTCCGAACTCATGCGCCAGCCCCTCGATTACGGGGCGAAGGTGCGGGAGCCGCCACCAAGTACAGTACGTAAAACCGATCATGGTTTGAAAAAAAAGATAGAAAATTTTATATGATGGTTTTTACTATAAATCCAACTCCTCCAACGGTGGAAGGGTCACGCTGACCAACTTCGAGTTGACGATGGCATGGCTCTTCGCGCTCTTGCTTTTCAAGAACCCTTCGATGCCGCCATCCGCGCAGTACGCTTGGCTAAGCGGGTAATACTTGCGTCGACCACACCAGATCGATTTGGCCGTCGTCGCCTTGTCCTTAAAGGCGGGGCATGCCACCCGAAAACACTCGGCGCAGTAGTTCAGGAGGTACTGTAAGTTTTTCATCATGGTCTGTGCGTCTTTCCCCCGAACGGACTGGTTGGCACGGCACCGTTCCCATGTCCTTTCCGTGTTGCTGCCGGTGTACTTGCTGCTTACCTTCACGTACGGGTGGAGGTCGTCGACCAGTTGGAGGTGTTCGTCCAGCATCTCCTTGAAGTAAGAGCCGTCCAGGAGGCGTTTCATGTAGGTTTCGCCTCGGAACATCTTGTGGATCCACTTCTTCGCGTTGGACCGGTACCTCTTGGCATTGCTGTGGCTGGAATCTGCGTGCGCCAGGAGGACCTCGGCGATCGGTGGGAAATCCTGCTCCTCGAAGAGCCCGTAGAACAGGATCTGTGCGGTGCCGAACGGGTACTTGGTCCAGGTCTCAAAATTCTGAAAATGGGCGTTCGGGTTGAAACTCCACTCGTGGCTCAGGGGAACTTGGCCGAGCAGGTGCTGGCCGATGTGGCATACCTTGTCCATCGGAAGGTCAAGGTCCAAGAACAGCGCCTCCGCGACGGAATCCCCGTTGCCCAAGGTCACGATGTCCTTGCAATCGTACGTCCCGACCACCTGGACCTCGATCGTCGGGTACATCTGCCTCACGTAGTGGTTCATCAGCACCGTGCTCACGATGCCGTCCCAATCCGGGCTAATGACCATGTCGACGCGCTTGTGGTGCATCACGAAGTTGTGGACGCGCTCCCGGAGCACGTTGCGCCATGCGGAGGACGTGGTGGTCATCGGAATAAGGAAGTATACGGCTTTCTTCTCCTACCACGACTAAAATACAGGGCGATTGAACGCATCCTCTTCTTTTTTTTTTCTGCAGCCATGGTCAAACAGCATGGATCTTGGTATTTGGCGAGAGCGGATCCTCCTAACAGGAGGGTTAAAGCCGGACAGGGAGGCATACGATGACGTGTTGAAGAAAGTGTCCACGTCCATGCCGGACAAGTACGTACCTCGATCGCTTTCACCGAAGGACCGGGCGACGCAACGGCGGAACATCCTGAAGAGCCGGTCGGCGTACAAGCAAGGCAAGTACCTGAGTCGTCCCAAGGTGAAATCGTTCAAATCGAAGCCGAGCCGGCACGTGGTGAAGGCGAAGAAGATGTACGGGATCGAGTCGATGACCGACCTGGACGCTCTGCACCGGGCAACAGGGTGCAGCAGGTCGTCTATGGAGAAGATCCTGAACAAGGGTCGCGGCGCGTTCTACTCGTCCGGGTCCCGCCCCAACCAGAGCGCAGAAAGTTGGGCGCTGGCGCGGTTGGCAAGCGCTGTGACGGGCGGCAAGGCCGGAAAGGTGGACATCAACGAGTTGCGGGAAGGCGGCTGCAACGACAGCGTCGTCCAGTTGGCCCTCAGCGCTGGCGGCTTCAACTGGATGTCCTACGCCGACGCGCACGCCTTCGAGGCGGAGGCGGCGCGGGAAGGGGTGAGCGAGGTCGCCCGGGGGCCTGACGGGTTCATGCGGGTGTACGAGGCGCACCCATCGAAGGCGGCCATGGAACAGGTGTTCTACGGCAACATTTCGTGGGCGAAGCGCCGCGACAACTTCGTGAAACGAACCTTAGCGCAGTACAGGAAGAACCCGACCCGCCGCCGGTACTTGGCGATGGCCATGTGGGCCTACGATGCGGGCTGGCCGTTTCGAGGCGGCGGCGAAACAAGACAAGCCGTCGCTGTGGTCCGTCGTTGCGACAACGATGCTCGAATCGGCGAGATCCGCCTGCGAGAAACAAGTGACGGCAAGATGACCATAAAGGTGGTCGCGAAGGACGCCGGTCTGCGCAATGGGCGCCACGGATTCCACTTGCACCGGTGTGGGGACGAACGGAACCCTGACAAAAAGTGTGGTTCCTTGTGCGAGCATTACTCACGCCACGCTGGATGCTCCCATGGGGGCAAAACGGACCGAGATCGGCACGCTGGAGACCTGGGGAACCTGCAAAGCAAGGGTGGGTCGATTAATGCCACGATGGCACTGACCAAGGATCAATTGACCATTGACGAGTGCATTGGGCGTGCCTTCGTGGTGCACGAGGAGGAGGATGACCTTGGCAGGGGTGGCAATGCGGAGAGCAAAAGAACAGGAAACGCTGGTGGACGCTTCGCTTACGCTGTCGTGGGCCGTCTGTAACGTTGTGTCCTTTTTTTTTTTGCGGTCAATGGAACCTATGGTTTTTAACGATGTAGTAAGAAAATGGAGGCCGTCGAATTGGTGGACGTTGTACCTAACCGTCCGACCCTGCCCCCCCCTCTCCTTCTGGTCGCCCTCCTTGTCCTCCTCCTCCTCTTTTTTCACATCAAATCAGGGAAACATATAGGGAAAATGATCCTCACTCAATAGGGAATGCCCTTAGCGACACCCGCCTTGCGTACCTGGTCTTAAATTCGTTGGCCTCCTCGAAAGTATCAGTAGGAGGATTGCAATCATGATGGCAAAGTTGAAATTCATCTTTTTTACTATATATATATTTTTTTTTTCGGGAAAACGGCGGGTTCCTCTTCTCCAAAAGTAACAATGAACTCGAAAAGGCCGTCGTGCAGAACGAGAAGATTTGCCTGCGAAAGGCCAGCGTGCTGCTGGGTCGATCAATGCCACGATGGCACTGACCAAGGATCAATTGACCATTGACGAGTGCATTGGGCGCGCCTTCGTGGTGCACGAGGACGAGGATGACCTTGGTAGGGGTGGCAATGCGGAGAGCAAAAAAACAGGAAACGCTGGTGAACGCTTCGCTTACGCTGTCGTGGGCCGTCTGTAAAGTGCGAAAGGGGAAGTACAATTTTATACATTTGGCTTTTTTTTCACCCGGTCTACCAAACGTATATATAGAGATGGAGTGCGACTCGGGAAATGATTGTTCGGGTTTGGTGATGATGTCGAACCGTACCGTTTGTCGTGGGGACAGGACGTGCAACGACGCCACCATCGTGTGCAACGATCCGGACTGCGAGGTGGACGTCCGAGGTGCGGTGGACCGGTTGTTCGTTAACGCTACGCTGGCGACCACGTTCAACCTCAAATGCAACTCGAAGTGCGACGGGATCGTCGTCCATTGCCCGGAACACATAGGAAGCAGTTGTACGTGCGAGAACTGCAACTCGAAGATCAAGTACATCTGCCACGTCGGTGGGTCGTACTGCCCCTCGTATCAGGTAAAACGAGTTCAGAGATGGCGGGGCAAGGTCTGGTGCAAGACCAACGAGGACACATATTACTACTCGCCGACCTACTTTTGCCCTAACCTGAACGATCGAGTACGTCCCTGCCGATCAATCTACACCAATCCCACCACCACGTACTTGTATGCCCCGAACGACAAGTGTGTAGCAGTCAACGCGACCTATTTCAGCCCGTACTCAAATCAATGGTACCACAACGTGTATACATACTCGTGCATGCGCAACGAAACGTCCTTTTCGATGCCCCGATGTGTGCAGTACGTGGGCAAGGCGCCGATCGATTATACCCGCGTACGGTGGGTAAACCAGACCCGGTGGATGAACCAGACCCGATGGGTGAACAGGACCCAATTGGTGAATCAGACCCGATGGATAAATAGAACGACCCTACATAATGATGTAAATACTTCGCTTGGCGGCTTGGAAGTAGTCATTTTTGCCATGTTCTTGATTATCGCGTGTTGCTGTTGCTGCTTATGCTTCGGCCTGGGACGAAAAAGAGGATTGTGCAAGCAGAATCAGGAAGAGGTAGAACTGCGGCCAACACGATTGCCTCCAATAATCATCCGTATGGACAGCGAAGGCAAGCAATCTGTAGCGCTCTGAATCAAATCAGGGATCAATTCAGGGACAAGACGAGCGTCGATATCCACCAAAGCCAGAATAATTGCACCGGCACGCGGAGGATCGGGACCATGGACAGGATCGATGTCGCGAGGATGACCAAGAAGAGAATCGGCAACATTTTTTTTTAATCTTTGGCGTGAAAAAAAAATGACAATGTGAATCATCCACGGGTTTACACGTTAATTAGGCGCTTTCCAGATCGGGTGCGTCGTGCTTGAGATCGGGTCGACACTCTTCTACCAGTTGACTTCTTCTTCTTTGACTTCTTCTTTTTTGATTTCTTTTTGGCTGCTGACTCCTTCTTCCGTTTTGAGGATTTCCTCTTCTTCGGGTCCGCACATACGTATTTGCCCTTATTTTTGCCCTTGGACACCTTGCGTCGGATTTGCCCTTCTTTATTACATTTTGTCTTGCGGCCTGGCACGCAAGGTGGTTTGCCTTGAATGCGTCTCTTGCCATCCTTGCATGGGGGCAATTTCCTCTTCTTCTTGTCAACACATACGAATTTTCCCTCATTTTTGCCCTTCGATACCTTGCGTCGATATTGGTTTGGTTTGATATTACCGTCTTTGTCCTTGCACAGCGTCTTGCGGCCTGGCGAGCAGCGTCTACCGTCAACGCGTCTCTTGCCATCCTTGCATGGTTTCTTCTTGTTCGATTTGCGGACACATACGATCATGCGTCTTCCCACTTCGCAATCCTTGGCTCCACCACTTAAGTCCTCTGCTGTTGCAATCATGCCTTTTAAATTATCCTTATCGTTTTCTCCTCTCTTACGGAATTTTTTTTCGCTCTTTTTTGCTTTCATAAACTCCCATTTCCTTCTGAATTCAGGGTCTCGCATCTGTCTCTCCCATTGTTTTTTGGCCGCTTCGGACTTCTTTTTGGAGACAATGCGCCCCTTTCTGTTCTCCTTCAGTTTATTTTTTCTCATCCCGGATTTCGTGCGGTCCGCCGTGCCTCTATACACTTGTCGGTACTGCCGAACGCGCTTCTTGCTCGCGTCTGCAACCTTCTCGACGCATCGTACCGCTTGCTTGTAGCCGCTTGGGCACTTGCCATTTTTTCGTAGGGCGTAGCCCCCGCGTCCACCGGACAACCGGCGCATTGGTGAATTTTTCCTTTCAGGCATGTTGTCAAATGTTGTGTTGTGTGTTGTTGTTTTATGTGTAGGAACAGAAAAAAACGCGCCGGGTATCGAGGGAATGAGTTCACCTGCCGACTTTTTTTTTGCCACAGGGCCAGCAAAGGATGTACGTTGTGAAACGCGATGGACGGAAAGAGCCCGTCTCGTTCAGCAAGATCGAGGGCAGGATCCACCACCTCTGCGACGGCCTGCAGATCGACCAGTCCACCCTCGCGCAAAAGGTCATCAGCAACATGAAGAGCGGGATGCGGACCTCCGAGATCGACGACCTGGCCGCCCGGATGGCCGCGAGTCGAGGCGTGTACCACCCCGACTTCCTCACGCTCGCGGGCCGGATTGAGGTCGCCAACCTCCACAGCAACACCACGGACGATATCGTGGGGCTGTGGAAGACCTTGTGCGCCCACACCCACCTCGGGAAGCCATCGCCGCTCGTGGACCCTGAGATCTTGCCCTTCGTCGAGCAGCACCGCGACGCCCTCCAGAACGCCCTCGACTTTGACCGGGACTTCGAGATCTCGTACTTTGGCCTCAAGACGCTCCAGCGGGCGTACCTGATCCGGGACCACGAGGGGACCATCCTCGAGCGTCCCGGCATGATGTGGATGCGCGTCGCCATCGGCCTCCACCAGCCCGACGTGGAGCGGACCTTGGAGACGTACCGGATCCTGAGCAACCTCGAGGCGACCCACGCGACGCCGACCCTGTTCAACGCCGCCACCTTGCGGCCCCAACTGTCCAGTTGCTTCCTCCTCAGCACCCAGTCGGACTCGATCGAGGGGATCTTCGACACCCTGAAGCAGTGCGCCATGATATCGAAGCATGCCGGTGGCATCGGCCTCGCGTGCAGCAACGTACGGGCCCAAGGCAGTTACATCCGCGGCACCAACGGGTCGTCCAACGGCATCGGGCCGATGCTGAGAGTTTTCAACAACTGCGCGCGCTACGTGGACCAGGGCGGGGGGCGAAGGAAAGGGAGTTTCGCGATCTACCTCGAGCCGTGGCACGCGGACGTGTACGAGTTCCTCGAGTTGAAGTTGCCCCACGGGAACATGAACGCACGGGCGCACGACCTGTTTTACGGGATGTGGATCTGCGACATCTTCATGCGCCGGGTCCAGGAAGACGGCGAGTGGTCGCTGATGTGCCCGAACGAATGCCCCGGTTTGACGACCACCTACGGCGATGAATTCGAGATCCTCTACACCACGTACGAGGCGATGCCGGAGAAGGTTCGCAAGCGCGTAAAGGCCCGGGACTTGTGGTTCAAGATCCTGCAGGCGCAGATCGAGAGCGGGACGCCGTACATGCTGTATAAGGACGCGGTGAACCGCAAATCGAACCAGAAGAACGTCGGGGTCATCAAGTCCAGCAATTTGTGCACGGAGATCACGCTATACACGGACGAAAAGGAGGTGGCGGTGTGCAACTTGGCGAGCATATGCCTTCCGAAGATGCTGACGGACGAAAACGAGATGAACTTCTCAAAGTTGGGGCGCGTTGTCGAGATCCTGACGCGGAACCTGGACAACGTGATCGACCGCAACTACTACCCGATCGAGGAGGCGCGCCGGAGCAACATGAGGCACAGGCCGATCGGGCTCGGCATCCAAGGCCTTGCGGACGTCTTCATGCGGCAGCGCCTGCCGTTCGAGAGCAAGGCGGCCGTCGAGTTGAGCGGTGACATCATGGCGTGCATCTACTACCATGCCCTGAAAGCGTCGAACGCGCTGGCGAGAGAGCGTGGTCAGTACGAGACCTTCGACGGGAGCCCGGCGAGCGAGGGCAAGTTGCAGTACGACCTGTGGGACCAGACGGAGGAGGTCGAGGGCAAGGACCAGTACGATTGGCAGGAACTGAAGAAGAACATCCAGTTCTACGGGCTGCGGAACTCGATGCTGGTGGCGCCGATGCCGACGGCTTCGACGGCGCAGATCTGCGGGAACACGGAGGGCATCGAGCCCCTCAGCAGCAACCTGTACACGCGCCATACGTTGGCGGGCAACTTCATCGTGCTGAACCAGTACCTGGTCTCGGATTTGATCGACCGCAACCTGTGGAACGAGGCGATGCAGAACGCGCTGATCAAGCACAAGGGTTCGGTGCAGCACATCGACGCTGTGCCGGACGAGTTGAAGGCGCTGTACAAGACCACGTGGGAGATCAAGCAACGGTTCGTCATCGACCATGCGGCGGCCCGGGGAAAGTACGTGTGCCAATCCCAAAGCATGAATTTGTACATGGCTCAACCCACGGCGAACAAACTGAGCAGTGCCCACTTCTACGCGTGGAAGAGGGGGTTGAAGACCGGCATGTACTACTTACGGGCAAAGCCCGCGAGCGAAGCGTTGAACTTCTCCCAGGAGGCGGAGGAGTGTGAGAGTTGTGGCAGTTAATTCATAAAATATTATTTTCGAAAAAAATACTATAAAAAGAAATGCGCATTTCTTCTTACCATCTAATATTATGTTTAGAGTAGTCAGTCGTACGCTGCACCAACCAACCCCAACAATCTATACCTTGAACAGAGACAAAAACGAACCAAAATAATTCTAAATCATCAAAAACCAACACACACCAAGAATTATTTAAAGAAAAACGACGGAATGAGCACCGAAAAGCCATATACATACGAGTGTTCTTGGAGTGCAATGCATGAGTGTAATAACGACTTTTCTATTCATCTTGACATATTCAGTGAAAATGAGCGGTCCGACTTTCTTATGAACATGGCCACTAGAGAGAAGATAGAATGGAGTGATGGAGTTCTTCAATGGGAAGAAAAGGCAGGATTTTTCATCTGTTATGATCCAAATGCGTGGTCTAGTCGCAAGTACGATTCCTTATCGATTTTTTTTTACTGTAAAAAGCAATATGTTGATGAGGACATCCTTGCTGCTATGCAATTACAAATCGCCAAAATATATCCACTTATATTGGATGATATATTTGAATCACAGGATTACCCAAAACAGTTTTATCGGCGGTGGAGAGAAGAATTAAACGTAATTTTAAATGTGGCTGACTATCCAATGACGAAAAAAACCGCACGGGTAGGTCACACATACTGGGGTAGTGAGAAAGTAAGGTTTGGGTTGGGGGAAATCGAGAAGTGACGACTAAAAAAATAGACAAAAAAAATGGCAGTATTTTTTTTAATTGATTTTGATATATCATACAATATCTACTGGTACTCTTCCACCCTCGACGTCGACGCCGCCGCCAAGCGATCCGTTGTCAGCAGGTTGTCGTTCCTGACGATGGGCAAGGAGGGCTCAACGTTGGCGTCGGCCGCTCGGAACAGTGGGTTGCGCGTCGTCGTCTTGTCCGTTTTCGTCACGAACGAGCCCGGCTGGGCGCGGTTCTTCATCGTGACGTCCCGCATCTGCTCGGGGGACCCCACCTCCGTCGCGCTCGATATGCCGTCGCCTCGCGTGCCGCCGTTCTGCATGCGCAGCGCGTCGCCCGCGTTTTTGCGCTGCACGCAATGCTTGGCCACCGCCGATTGCCCTTGGGACAGGACGTCCCGGTTAGCCACGGCCGCCGGCCCTGCCTTCGTCCGGTTCTTCAGGCAAGGGTTGGCCGCGCGCATCGAGATGCCGGCTTCCAGGGCTTCCTCCATCTCCTTCCTGTACTTCTTCATCCCGCGCTTTGTGGTGTCCTTCGTGAACTCGCCCGCCTCGGACGCCCCGACGTCGCCGAGTGTCGTCGTCGGGGCCTTGCGTCGCTGCGTCCGGTCGCACCGCGTCACCGACTCGGTCGCGCGGGTCTTGGCGCCGAACTCCTGGCCTCGGTTCTGGACCTTGTTGGCCCCCTTCAGGCCGCGCTTCGTGCTGAACTTGACGTCGTCCATGGACGCGTACGGTGTCGCGTTACGGACGTCGATGTTGGCCAGCGGGTTTACCTTCATCTTGGCCGTCCCGTCGCGGCAGTGCGTCATCGCCCCGACGATCCGCTGGCCACCCAAGTCCGAACTCTTGTTTCCCGCCCGGCCACCCATTGATTTGTTTGCGGTGGCCCTCATCTTCCCACGAAGCGTGGTGCCGCCCGTCTCCCTGTTTCCTTGCCCCTTCCTGGGGTTCTCCCGCTCCTCCTGCGATGCCTCTGCCCGCATGCTGGCTTCTAATCTTGGCTTGGGGCGAAGCATGAAGTGGCCGCCCTCCATCGCCATGCCGAACGGGGCGTCGGTGACCTGGTTGCTGTTGCTCGGCAAAGCACCGTTCATGTTGTTCTGGACGTCCATGATGGCTCTTTTTTTCTGCTGCGTCCGCGGGTCGAAACTCATGATGTCCGTCCGCATCGCGTCGTTCTTGGCAAAGAAGTTTTGCGCCGTCTTCGTCTTTCGCTTGGCCAAGTCGGCTTCGCCAAGGAGCGAGTTCATGTTGTTCCGTCCGCCCGTGTTGGTGAAGTACGCCCGTGTCCCTGTCGGCTCGGGTGGCTTGTTCTCGTAGTGTTCCAGCGTTTTGCCGGCGTGGTTTCTGTGTGTCCCGACCTTCCGAAGGGTGCGTGGCTCCTGGCTGTACAGTCCCGGCGAGTACACGGCCTTGCCGTCCATCGAGGCCATCGTCGCCAGGTGCGGTTGCGCGGCAGGGCCGTCGTTGCGTAGGTACGACGAACGAAGGTACCGCTTGGCAGCACTTTCCGCGGCGTGGCCTTTCCTGAAGTCGCTTGGTGCGATGCCCCTGACGTTCGCACTGTAGGTGGCGGCAGCGAGGTGCTGTGGCTCCTCCTGCCCTTGTGGCGTTTGCTGGGCATTGGGTTGGGTCTTCCGGCTCGCTCGCTGCTTTTTCTTCGGCGGCTGCTGCTGGCTAAGGCCATAGGCCGCGGCTGCCGCGGGTAGTAACATCAAGAGTGCGGATGCCATGCTCTTAGGTTTGACTTACCCGTGACAAAAAAAAATGATGTGCTATCGAATTTAAACTCGATGTGCGACTTAGTTGGAGAATGCAAGTCCGGCCATGCCAGCGTTGTAGCGCAATACGTTCCAGTTGCGGGCGAAGACGTGGGTCTCGTGCTCAGCGCCGTCCATGTCGTAACCCAATTCTAGGATTGCGTTGTCGATTCTGGAGAAGTTCACGGATCCGGATGGTTGGGCGGATTCTGGGTTCAAGGAGAATGGGTAGGTGTACACATGCTCGTTGGAGGAAGCGTCTGGGATGCGGCTGTGGGCTTGGTATGGGGTGACGGTGCGGAAATACTTTGCTGGTACACCTGCTGCGTTGCTGCAGCCACCGGCCATGTTGAACCTTGAGTGGTTGTTGAATTTCAACTGTGCGCTTGCGATTGGGTCCAAGATGTGCTTTTCAAGGCCGTTGTCATCGGCTAATCTCTTGCCACTGAAATCAAATGTGCCCTTGCTGGGGTCTTTGACGCCCCAGATCAATTGGGAAACAGGGTGGTTGAAGTACAGGCGGTGTTGCTCGGTGGCATTCTTGCTGCGCTTCTTGGTCATTTGCTGGGTCTGGCAGATCAATGCTTCCATGTTGGAGTCGGCGAAGCGGCTGCGCTCTTCGTTGTCCAAGTATACGTAGCCAACTTCAAGTTGAACTTGGGTGTCGTCGTCGGACAAATCTTTGGCGCTTGCGTCTAAACCCTTTCCAGCAACGGCCATGCCGATGGAGGAGATGCCGTGGTCAGCCATGACTTTTGGTGCTGTGTTTTCAGCGTCGCGTACTACAACGTCATTGACGGATCGCAAGTTCAATTTCACGGTGACGGCGTGGAACTGCAAGGAGATCAATGGCAACGCGTTGCCGGTAACACCGCCTGGTGCGTGCGCGTTGAACCAGAATGGGATTGGCACGTACAAGCGCTGGGCAAGTTCGGATCTGTTCTCCCCGGATGGGTGGATGGCTTCAGGGTCGGAGCCGATCATTTCGCCTAGGCGTTTGCCTGCTTGGCCGCTCAAGGCGTCCCACATGAACAAGTATTCGGAGGTAACTTCGTCGATGCACTGGCTTCCCAAGAAGATTTGGCAGCGCTCTACAAGTGCTTGGCCAACGCGGTCGACGTACTTGCCGCCCGAGATCCCTGGAAGGTCGATCACAACGTACAAGGAGGTGATAAGGTCACCTTCGCGTGGCAAGTTGGTCACGGTGTTGGCGCCGGTCTTTTGGGTGCCTTGCAAGGTAACTGCGGAGTTGTCCACGGCGAAGCGTGTGTGACGCATGTGGACGAATCTCCAGGATGTGGATTGTGGGTCTTCGTAGATGTGGGAATCTGGACCGACGTTGGAGGACATGATGCCTACGATGGATGCTAAACTCATGGTTGGAAATTGAAAATGGGGGTTGTTGTTGGTGGTGTGTGTGTGGGTTTACTTACTGGAAACAAAAAAAATCAACAATCGCAAAATCAACGCGCTCGTCGGACGAGGTTGGACCCTTCGATTAACTGGCGTACCCGAGGGAGGCCATGCCTTGGGAGATGGACAGGACGTTCCAGTTCCTGGCGTACAGTCGGAAAATACCGTCCTCGTAGTTCTCGTCGAACTCGATTTCCAGAACGGCGTGGTCGATCTTCGACAGGTTCAGCGTGCTGGACGCCGAGGAATTCTCCGGGTCAAGGTCAAACGAGTAGCAGTACGCGAAGTCGTCTTCGGACTCCCTCGGGATCTTGCTGTGGTGCTGGTACGGCTGCACGGTGCGGAAGTACCTGCCCTCGACCTTGTTCCCCTCCTGCTGGCTCAGGCGAGCGTGGGAGTTCAGGCGAAGTTGGATGGCCGCGATCGGGTCGACAATGATGTCGCCGCCTTGGAATCCGTCGGCGCCTTGTTTTTGGACCAGGTCGGTGCACCCGAAGACGAACTCGCGCACGGGGTGGTTAAAGTCCAAGCGCATCTCGGTGTGGTAGTCCGAGATCGGCTTGTTCAAGAATTGTACTTGGGTGAAGATGTACTCGAAATCCGAGTTCTTCACGCTCTGGTGCTCCTCCTCGTCGAGGTACACGTAGCCGGCCTCAAGGAAGGCGTCGGCATCCGAGTTGGTCGGTGCCTTGGCGCCTGCTTCGTTGGTCCTCGTCTTGCCGATCTTGTTGATGGACTGGTTGATCGCAGCGTTGTCGTAGTTTACGATGACGTCGCTCAAATTTTTCAGGGAAACGCGTACTTTGATCTCTTGGAACGGGATGGCCGCTACTGGAAGGGCAGCGCCGGTGTGGCCGCCTGCCGTAGCGCTGTTGAACCAGAACGGGATCGGGACGTAAAGGCGAACGGCCGCCTTCGAGGCGTTGATCCTGTCCGCCTCGCTCTTGTAGTTCCCTACCATCTCGCCAAGGTCCTTTCCGGCCTTGCCGCTGAGCGATTGCCACAAGAACATGTAATCGCCGTCGATCGAGTCGAAACAGGTGTTTCCGATCAACAGGTCGATCTTTTGGATCAGTTTGTAACCCACGCTGTCGCAGTAGTACGGGTCTTCTCCGTTAGCGTCTTTCTTCTTCAGTCCGGGCACGTCGACGCAGACGTACAGGTACGTCAAAAGGTCGGCTTCGCGCGGGATGACGGTGGTGGTGGTCTGGCCCAACGAGCCGTTGCCCGTCAGGCGGACTTGGACGCCGTCCAAACTGAAGTTGGTCGATCGAACGTGGGCATGGCGCCAGAAGGTGCGCTCCGGGTTGCCGGTCAGTTTCTGGTTGTGGTTGCTGACCGCGATCAGTTGCAGTGAGTTGGCAAGTTGGCCTGGCATGTTGAAATGTGGTAGTTTTTTATACCACCCTCCAGAAAAAAAACGCCACCCGACTCGCTCGAACGCCGAGAAAAAAAAAATCTCGCCTTCCAGAAAAAAAATGTCCTCCAGCGAAGAATTCGACGATAGTATGAGCGACGCCTCCATCGGCGATTACGATATGGACGACGACTTCATGGCCCCGGACATCGATGATGTCGAATCCATGGCGTCAGACGAGGACGATATCGTCGGAGCGTTGACGGCGGACCTCACGGAGGAGGAACAGGCCCTGTTGGAGGCGTCGATGGTGAACGAAGAGGAGACCGGGTTGCGTCGCAGTCGCAGGCAGCGCAAGGTGGTCGAGCGGTACGAAGACCCGGATTTCGTGCGCCTGATGTCCGACAACGGGAAGGACTTGCCCGGCTACTTCGATGAGATGGACGAGGATGAGTCGGCCCCCGACTCGACCTACATCGAATCCGAGGAGGAAGAATCCGAGTTCAGTGCCGCCTCCGAGCATTGAGCGCGCGTTCATTCGCAAACATAATTTACATGCCCTAAAATCAAACCCCATACGGCCAAGACCCCACCAATCGCACCGTACACTATGTCCAGTTCTGATAGCGACGTTTCGATGGAAGAAGACCAAGGGCCGAACGAGTATGACATGGAAGATGGTTTCATGGCCCCCGACGAGAGTCATTCCTCGCCTGAGGACGATGGCGAGGACGAGGAGGCGACGGAAGTGGGCGAGCAAGACCTGACGCCGGAGGAACGTGAGATCTACCGCCAGTCGTTGCAGCAGGCGGGCCCGCGAAGGTCGTTGCGACGGCGCAAGGCGGTAGATCGCTACCAAGACCCGGAGTACCGCCGTTTGATGACGGACAATGGCCAAGACGCTGTTTCCGACGACGACGACGGCGATATGATCCGCCACTCGGACCGCGAGTACCAGCCCGAGATCGACGGTGGGTTTTCGATGGACGAAGAGTCCGAAGAGTCGGACTCCGATTATTCCGAAGGATAAGCAGTTTATGTGGCATTTTTTTTGTTCATGCCCTGAGGTGGAACGCGTCCCAGTCCAGCGGCCAGCCCTCGACGTAGTGGCAGTACGCATCCCGCAATGCACGGATCTCCCTCAAATGCAGGAGGGACCGGCGCACGCCGTAAGAGGCCACGTCTCCGATGGAACGAATCTCGGCAATGTACGGCCGTTGCTTCTCGTCCCAGGCGTAGGCGCCAGCAAAGTGCATGATGATCTCGACGATCTCGTGCGGTAGAGTATCACGCATTTTCCTTTCTTCGTGAGGAAAACCATCCAATCGTTGAAACGCAAGGAAAATATAATCTACACGGACACCTAAATTAAGTTATGATCCATTTCTCAGCCATCATCCACCATACCGGGGTATCATTGACGCACAAGGCATTGCGTCACTGGGGCTTCGATCATAGTGCCACATGCGAAATCGCTGCCAGGAACCTCTGGTGCACTATATTTTGCGTGTACTTTGTGATTTGTGGAGTGCAATGGCAGGTTCCCCTCCTGCAACACGCTTTACTCGGGTATATTGCAAGCGACGTCGCCTTGATGCTTCGGATGCCGCAGTTCAACACGATGGAGAATTGGATGCACCACATACTCACGACCATCCTTGTCCTTTACAGCATTGTCGAGAAGACCCTACACTACGATCTTATCCAACTCGGCGGTATCGGCGAACTGTCCACAGCGTTTTTGTCGGTCGCAGACACATTCAAACATATCCCATGGCTGCAAAAGCGGTACAGCCGCGTCAACCAAGCGTTTCGTGCCCTGTTCATTGTTTCGTTTGTAATATTGCGTGTGTTTTGGTGGTCGTACGTGATATTGGTCGCGACGAAGACACCACCTTCCATCATCTTCTTCTGTGCGTTCTATGGGATCTTGATGATGCAATATTATTGGTTTTTCCTGATCCTTCGATGGTGCTGCAAAAAAATAGAAGTTAGATAATTATAATTATGAAATGTTTTACTCGAAATACTCGCGGCACTTGTAGCGCTGCAACTTCCCACTGCTGGTCTTGGGCAACGTCCTTTTTTTGACGAACAAGATCCGGTGCAACGGCACTTCCATGGCCTCGTACATCGCCCTGCGCATCGCTTTCCTCGAGGGCGCTACCAGGTGATCCCGCAGTTCCGCGACGATGCCCAACTTCTCCTCTTCGTTCTCGTAGAACGGGACGGCGGCGATGTTGCCCGGGCGCAACTCGGGAAAGTTTTCCTGCAGCACCCACTCCACGTCCGTCGAGACGATGTTCCGCCCGTTCAGGATGATGACGTCCTTTTTGCGGCCTTTGATGTACAAGCAGCCATCGTGGACGAAGCCCAGGTCGCCGGTCATCACCCATCGCTTGCCGTCGGCGTTGCCAAAGGCCTCGTCGTCCGGACGCAGGTAGTACCCGGACATCATCGCGTCGCCACGGACCCAAACCTCGCCGTCCTCCATGATCTTCACCTCCACGTTGGGGCCAATCTTCCCGACGTTGACCACGCCGTGCATGGAGGATTTCTTCCTTTCTGACCCTTGGCAATGGACGATGCCACACACCATCTCGGCCATGCCGTAACTCGGGTCCATCTGGTGATCCTGCACGCTGAACGCGTCCCGGAACGCCCTCATGGTGGACTCCCGGATCATCTCGCCGCCCATGCTGAACTGCCGAACGCTCGACAGGTCGATCCCACTGGCTTTGTGGGGGAACAGGCGCGCGTGGCGGGCGCAGAGGCCAAAAGCGAAATTTGGCGCCTGCGTGTGGGTGGACTTCACCAACGTCATCATGCGGAGCCAGTGCAACGGGTCCTTCATGAACCGCATGGGGGAGATATAGTGGAAGGTGCCTCCCACGGCGTGGCAGTTCAGGATGGCGGTCAACCCGTAGTCGTGGAAGAACGGGACCCATGTGACAGACACAAGGTCCGTCGTATCGCCCAAATAGTCGTTGACTACCCAGTTCACGTTGGCCTCCAAGGCGCGGTGGGAGACGACAACGCCGCGTGGGCTGGACGTGCTGCCGCTGGTGTACTGCAGGAAAGCGATGTCCTCTGGGTCGTGCTCGCGCGGGTTCAGGGAGAAGCATTGGAACGGGTACTCCACGATGAACGTCGTCGTGCAACAGCAGTCGAACAAGGTAACGTACAGTGTCCACGTCGTCACGATGGCCGCCGCCTGACAGTCGCGCTGGATCTTGCGGTAGGTCTTTGTCGGTGGCGTCGGGACGGCGATGGCACCGGCGATCAAGCACGCATAGAAGGCCACCGCAAACCCGATGCAGTCGTCCGGGTGGTATATGAGGAGGACCGGCCTTCGCCTGTAGTGCCGTAGTTGGTGGGCCATGTGGCAGGCCCTGTCATACAATTCCCTGTAGGTGATGGAGGCATCGCTGGTCACGATGCACGGCTTGTCTGCCGGTAGAAGGAGGTTGTTTACGATCGACATGATAGGGTTTAGGTACTGGTCACATAAAAAAAGAAGGTAAATAAACTTACTTAGTTGCGATTCCGGAGGAGACCGTGGAGAATCAGTCCGCTTGTAAAGATGGTGCCCAACTCAGGAAGTACCGTCGCCATCTTGTCGCTGAAATTCATCCTTCGGTTGTTGTACATGACCCAGGCCGTCAAAATGCCGGTGAAGATCTCCACGACAAGCCCAATCGCTGATTGTTTTCCATCTTTCTGCGCTTGAGCGATTGAGAATAGACCGCCAAGGCCTGCCAGGGCTAAGATGACGTAGTTCCAGACGTCGGTGGAATCGCGAAGTTGGGTCTCCTCTTCCTCCGCCATTGGTTCTTTGTTGGTGCCGCAATATTTTTTCGGGCAACTCCGTTCATGGGTGAGGGTGGATTTTTCTGGCGGAACAAAAAAATATGGATGGGGCATTCATCGAGTTGCTTACCCAACTGAAGATCATCGGCATGATCCGGCAGCACGAACGGTTCAGTACCAAAGGCCAAATGATCCGCATCGAGCAGGAGGGCAAGTTGCAGCCACTGTGGCGCTGGCTCTTCGGGGAAGACCGGGAGAACAACATGCACCACCTCCAGACGATCATTGACCGGGCCATCGGCATGTTGGACGTGAAAAAGGCGAACGCGGTGGCGCTGATCCAACTCCGGACGGAGATGTCGAAGGCAAAGGTGGGGCTGTCGAATTTGATGATCACGTACGAGAGCGACAGCGTGATCAGGGCCAAATTGGAATTGATGTGCGACACGATCGACCTTCATACGACCTCCCACTCCGACTCGGAATCTTCGTCGGACGATGAGGAGGAGGACTCCGCCAGCAAAGGCCTGGATTCGGGGGATTCGGGGAAAAAATCATCGGGGGGTGGGAAGTAGGCCATGTACTTGAGCCCGAACCCAACGACGAAGAGGCAAACCACAAATGCCAATGACATTGTGCTATATTTTTCCATACCGATTTAATTTTTTTCCGTGGGCTATATTAAAAAAATCCCATGTTGTACCCCATCGACCATGCTTGGGGGCCGGCCACGCCGGTCATTCTGGAGGAAGAAGAGACGGAGAAAAAAATGCCCGTCGAGGAAGACGACGACGTGCCCGAACCTCCAACGCGCACGTTGAAAATTCCTTTGCCGACCATGCCACACCCGGAGACGATCAAGAGCGTGTGTATGGTTCTCACGGTAATGCTCCTCTTCTTCCTGTTGCTAGAAATGAAAGAGATGGTCCGCCTCATGCGACTCTTGCGCTAGCGAGGCACCGGCAGAAGTAGTAGAGGATGAAGACGCCCATGACGAAGTGGACAAAAAGGACGACGCTGTCTGTGTTTGGTAGCCGCAGGATGACGAAGATCGCCAGGGTGCCGTTCAAAAGAA
>MDTG01065045.1_pt1 | contig 20281 bp, 17 predicted proteins | sample 811421 | NCBI WGS metagenome assembly MDTG01 (sample SAMN05326645, study PRJNA326480) | marine metagenome | isolation source: seawater | place: Pacific Ocean: South East | collected 2011
GGACGTCGTGCGTCACCCGCTGGTGCAGCGCATCGTCGAGGCCTACGACACCTTCGAAGCCGCGGAAGAGCAGCAGGAAGGTGAGCGTCGCGAGCAGCGTCAGGCCGAGCGCGAAGCCCGCATGGCGGCGCTAAATGCCCAGAGCAACGTGCCGCCTGCCAGCACCCCGACGGGAGGTAGCCAGTGAGCGAAGCCCCCGCAGTCGTCGTGGACCTGCAACTGGCCATCGGCGAGAGTGAATTCGATGGCCAGCCGCTGCCGGCCAGCCATCAGCTGGAAGCCTGGGTGGCGGCTGCGCTGCTGGCCGCCGCGGAAGATGGCGCGCTGGAGCGCGATGCCAGCGCCGCCGCGGCGCCGTACGAGCTGACCGTGCGGCTGGTGGAAGAAGCCGAGAGTCAGGGCCTCAATCGCGATTATCGCGGCAAGGACTCCCCGACCAACGTGCTGTCCTTCCCGCATGAGCCGCTGGATCTGGACGACTTCGCCCTGCCGCCGGAACTGGCCGCGCGCTTCGCCGAGGAAGGCGATGACGACAGCCTGCCGCTTGCGGGCATGCCGGAGGGCGATCTGGACGCCGGCGAAGAGGAAGGTCTCGACGGTCACAACAGCGACGATGTCATGCTGGCGTCAGACGCCATGAGCGAAGCTGACGAGGCAGACGTCTCTGATGCCGCGCCTTCTGGCTTCTCGACTTCTGGCACCGCGTCTTCTGCCCTCGGCTCTGCGGCTCCCGAGACCGCGGCTGAGCAAGCTCTTGATGAACAAGCTCTTGATGAGCAGCGCTTTCTGGGCGACCTGATCATCAGCGTGCATGTCGTCGCCCGCGAAGCGCGGGAACAGGGCAAGTCGCTGGAAAATCATTTCGCCCACATGCTGGTTCATGGCACCTTGCACTTGCTCGGCTATGACCATATCGAGGACGATGAAGCCGAACGCATGGAAGCGCTCGAGCGTCATGTGCTGGCAGGGCTCGGCATCGCCGACCCCTACCGGGAAGAGAATCACTGATGCCGGCGCCCCTGCGCATCGGCAGCACCCGCCGTCGGGCGACTCGGGGCTTGTCCCCGGGTCGCTCGGCTGCCCCGATACCACCACGACGATGGGGTATCGCCACCGAGGAAAAGAGAAACTAACGCATGAGCGAAGACCGATCGGGAAGCCAATCGAAAACCTGGCTCGATAAGCTGTTCGGCGCCTTCTCAAGCGACACCGACGAACCCAGCTCCCGTAGCGAGCTGCTCCAGTTTCTGGCTGAGGTAGGCCCACGCCTCAACCTCGATCAGGACGCCATCGCCATCATCGAAGGCGCGCTGGAAATCAGCGACCAGCAGGTGCGCGAGGTGATGATCCCCCGCTCCCAGGTGCAGGCCATTCAGGTCGATCAGCGCCCGGAGGAGTACCTGCCGCTGATTCTCGAATCGGCTCACTCCCGCTATCCCGTCATCGACGAGAACCTCGACGAGGTGCTCGGCATCCTGCTGGCCAAGGACCTGCTGCCGCTGATTCTGCAAAATGACAGCGAGCGCAAGCGCTTCGATCTGCGCGAAGCGATCCGTCCGGCGATGTTCATCCCCGAATCCAAGCGCCTCAACAGCCTGCTCAAGGAATTTCGCGAGACCCGCAATCACATGGCGGTGGTCATCGACGAGTACGGCGGCACGGCAGGCCTTGTCACCATCGAGGATATCCTCGAGCAGATCGTCGGGGATATCGAGGATGAGCACGACACCGATGAGGATGAGGACATCCGCGAGCTGGGCGATGGCCAATTCGCCGTCAGCGCGCTGACCACCATCGATGACTTCAATGAGCACTTCGATACCGACTTCTCCGATGAGGAATTCGACACCATCGGCGGTCTGATGATTCAGCGCTTCGGTCACATGCCGCGCCGTCAGGAATCCACCGATTTCGCCGGCTGGCGTTTCACGGTGCTCAATGCGGACAATCGTCGCATTCGTCAGGTACAGGTATGCCGTCTGGAAGATGCCACCGGTGACGCGCCGCCCTCGGCCGAGCATCGTGCGCACATTAGCGGCGAGTGATTCATGGCCTGACCACAGGCTGACCCGATAGAGGACAATGCCAGACACATCCGCCGATGTGTCTGGCATTTTACAAGGAGAGCGGCATGTCAGATTCCCCCCGCGCGAGGAGCTTCCCGGGCGCCTCGTTGCTGGCCAATGTACTGGCGATCATTGCCGGGATACTGGTCACCCTGAGCTTTGCCCCCTTCGAGCAGTGGTGGCTGGGCCCGATCGGCGCAGGCCTGCTCTACGGGGCGCTGCGCATGGAAGGCGGTGGCTTCCTGCGCGCCTGGTGGTTCGGGGTCGGCCTGTTCGGCAGCGGGGCCAGCTGGGTCTACGTCTCGATCCATGATTATGGCTATACCGGCATGCCGCTGGCGGTGCTGCTGACGATGCTGTTCGTGGCCTGCATGGCGCTGTTCCCGATGCTGTGGATGGGCCTGTGGCAGCGCTTCTGCTCACGCAAGCTCGATGCGCTGTCATTCGCCGCGGTATTCGTGCTCAGCGAGCTGTTCCGCACCTGGGCCTTCACCGGCTTCCCGTGGCTGCTGCTGGGCAACAGTGCCGTGGGCTCACCGCTGGCCAGCTGGGTGCCGGTGCTTGGCGTCTACGGTATCTCGCTGATCATCGCGCTGTCCGGGGCGCTGCTGTGGAATCTGGCGCTGCGGCGCCGCTGGTGGGCGATCGCGCCGCTGATCGTGCTGTGGAGCGCGGGTCTGCTGCTGCCGACCGACTGGACACAGTCCGGCGGCCAGCCGGCACGCGTCGCCCTGCTGCAAGGCAACCTGCCGCAGTTGATCAAGTGGAGCGCCGAAGGGCAGCGTCGTGCGGCCAATACCTACGCCGCGATGACGCGCGCCGTGCAGGACGATGCTGATCTGATCGTGTGGCCGGAGACGGCACTGCCGATGCTGCGCGACCAGGCCGAGCCCTTCCTCGAGCGCATCCAGGCAACTCTGCCGCCCAAGACCGGTCTGATCACCGGGATCGTCGAGCGTGACGCCGACAATCGCTTCTACAACAGCGTGATTCCCATCGATGACCCGTCGGCCCAGTATCGCAAGGAGCATCTGGTGCCCTTCGGCGAGTATGTGCCGCTGGAAAGCTGGTTGCGGGGCATCATCGGCTTCCTGGACCTGCCGATGTCGAGCATGCAGTCAGGCGACAGCCAGCAGCCGCCACTGATGGTCAGCGGTCTGCGTATCGGCGTGGCGATCTGCTACGAGATCGTCTATCCGGAGCTGGTCCGCCAGCGCGCCTTGAGCTCTACCGTGCTGCTGACCGTCTCCAACGACACCTGGTTCGGTCACTCCATCGGCCCGCTGCAGCACCTGCAGATGGCTCAGCTGCGCGCGCTGGAAAACGGCCGCTATCTGCTGCGTGCCACCAGCAATGGCGTGACGGCGATCATCTCGCCGCAGGGGGAGATCATCGCCCGGGCACCCCAGTTCGAGGAGGCCACTGTCACTGGCGATATCCGCCTGCAACTGGGCATGACGCCCTGGATGCACTACGGCCTGCTGCCGGTGTGGATCCTGATCGCGCTGCTGCTGGCGCCGGGCCTTGTGCTGGGCATCAACGAATGCCTCAAGTCGCGCCGTCAACGCCCGCAGGACGCCTGAGGGCCAGAACGTCTGAGGGCCAGAACGTGTGAGCCCCCAGGGCCTCAGACGCTTGAACGCTCAACCTTACCCGTTGCCGGGCCGATGCCCGGCACTGCCTCTGCACAAGCGAGACCACAATGGGCATCACCGAGTTACTCGGCATCATCAAGGACCTGGTATTGCCGCCCGGCGGGCCTCTCCTGCTGCTGTTCCTGGCCATGCTCGTGCTCAAGCGCTGGCCAGGCCTGGCACGCGCCATGATGGTCGTGGCCATTCTGGGCATGTGGCTGCTGTCCTCACCGGTCGTCTCCACGCGTCTGATGTCAGGGCTGGAGCGCATTCAGCCCAGTGAACCGGCAGAGTGGATCCAGGCGCAGGCCGTGGTCGTGCTTTCCGGCGGACGCTACTACGACGCCCCGGAGCTGCAAGGCCGCGATCGCATCAATGGCGAGACGCTCAGCCGTCTGGATGAAGGCGTCCGCGTGGCCCGCAACGCGGAGCTGCCGATTCTGCTCACCGGTGGCAAGGTATCGTCCTCCGATGACGGCACCCTCGCCGAGCTGATGCAGCGCTCGCTGATCGATGAATTCGACTACCCGGCGCGCTGGCTTGAGAACCGCAGCGAGAACACCCAGCAGAATGCGCTCTTCACGCGCGAGATGCTCGAGCAGGACGACATCAACAAGATCGTGCTGGTGACCAGCGCCTGGCACATGCCGCGCGCGATGCGCAACTTCCAGAATCAGGGCTTCCGCACCATCATCCCGGCGCCGGTGGGCTACACCACGGTCTCCGGGCTGGGCATCGATGCCTGGATCCCCAACAGCTCCGCGCTGACCCAGTCGCGCTGGGCACTGCATGAATGGATCGGCTGGCTGGTGGGTCGCTAGCCCCGACAGCGCTGTTGGCAAGACAAGCGAAGGACTGCTGACAAGACACACGAAGGGCTGCCCATGGGCAGCCCTTCGTGTGTCTATATAACCCGCTCATCAGTCGCTTATCGCAGGATTGTGCTCATTCGCTGTCACGCATCCAGCTGGCCTCCTTGAGCCATGGCCCCAGCTGGCGGAGCTGGAAGGCGCGATCGCGCGTCCACTCGTCACTGCCGACATGCGCCGTGCCGCCAGGCGCTTCTCCCAGCACATCGTCCGGGAACTTCAGGCTGTCACGACCCTTGATCTGCAGCGAGTAACACCGGTCGTGGCTGACCAGACTTTCGCGCAGGTAGCGCCACACGCATTCCTTCATGAACCACTGATCGATATTCGGCGTCTCGACATGCTGTGGCTGCCACTGGGCCAGCAATGTCTCGAGTGGCGGCAGGACTCCGGCCACCCCGCCCCACAGCCCCGCCAGCACCAGATCGGTATGACTCCACCAGTCACGCATGACATGGAAGAAGCGCCCGGACGTCAGCCACATCTGCACCGCGCGCACTTCGCGCAGGCTGATGACGCTGTCGCAGTCGCGAACCACGAAGTAGCCCACCGTCGGGTCATCGGCGACCGCGAAGCGCCAACACAGTCGCTGTCTCAGGGTGTCACTGGAGGGACGCTCGATCAGCTCGGCGTCCAGTTCCCGCGCCAGGGCCAGGAAGTCTTCGGGCACGCTGTCATCGTGATAGAGCCGAACCCGCCACCCCGGATACAGCACCGGTGCCAGCAGAAGGTTATGCAGCATGCCGTTCAAGTAGCGCGGCCCCTTGCCCCAGAGGCCGAAGGACAGCACGCGCGTCTTGCCGGCGGCGACTGCCGAGGGGGATTCAGCGGGCAGCCGCCAGCCCTTCGCCAACGCCAGGCCCCCATGCTGCTTGTCCTTGAGCGCCAGGGCGCGACTGCCATGCTCGCGTGCCTCGTCATGGCGCTTGAGTCTGGCCGCGCTGCTGGCCAGCGAGTCGAACAGCACCGGATTGAGACAGCCTCGTGCGGCCAACGCCTCACCGGCCGCCAGCGAGCCGGCGGCATCATTGGCGCGCGACAGACACACCACCTGATTGAGCGCGATCTCTTCATCGGCCGGACACTCCACATGCCCTTGGGCCAGAATCTGGCTGGCCGAGCGATAATCCGCGAGCAGAAACAGGTAATAGGAGATCTGCTTGAAGAGGCCCGCCTCACGTGGACGCGGGCGCTGATTGAAGTGATCGATCAGCTGTTGCAACGCCTTGTGGCGCTGACCGGCGCTCCAGGTGGCATGCGCCGGGGCGAACCAGTCTGACGGTGTCGCCATCAGCCCTGATCACTCTCATCGGCCGCGGGAGGCTGACGAGTGACGGGCGGCGCGCCACGCGAGAAGAAACGATGTCCACAGGCATGGCAGGGTTCCAGCACGCTGGGCCGCGTGAGCGTGGTGGTCGACTCGCAGTGCACGCAATGCAATAGCCCCGGCGCGATGACCTCGCCGCTGGTGTAGTCGGCGCGCGCGGCCTCGAGGTCTTCCTCGAAGTGGGCGCGGTCCACCACGGTGCGATCCGCGATCGACATCAGCGCGGAACTGACACTGCGCGACAGCACCGAGAGATCGATCCCCAGCCAGCTGGCGATCCCTTCTCCACCGGTCGCCAAGTGGCGGCGGAATTCGCGCATGTCACGCTCGACCCAGGCACGCAGCAGCGCCAGCTCGTCGAGCGTGAATTCCTCGACCTCGGCCTCGAACTTGACCGCCTCATCCAGCTCGGCCTTGAGGCTATCCCACGACAGCTCACCGCTGCTGTCTTCCAGCCGCGTCAGGATTCGCCCATAGGCATCGCCGAGACGTCCTTCACCTTCACCTTCGCCTTGCGGCTGACTGGAAGCTGAGCGCGAGGGCATCGGCGTATCTTCAAAGCCACTGTCGTGCGAGGACGTGGCAGCCGTATCACGATCCGTGGCGCTGATCGGCTCATGGGGATCGCGGGGTTCACGTGGTTGGCTCATGGACTCTCCTTGTGTCTTCACCTTCTCCCGTACTGCGGGAGGGCATGGCGCTCTACCTTCAGCATGGTGGCGTTGGCGTTGCGACACAAGCCACACTCTTCCAGTCCCTGACACGCATCAAGCGCGTGACACTGCCAGCATGAAGCGCATTCGCCTGGCGCCACAGGGCTCGCCTCCCCTACCTGAGTCCTGGCGTCTGGGGTAGACTTGACCCCATCGCAGACAGCGGCGGCCCATCCCGATGTGACCGCCCACCTCTTCACGCCCTGCCTGTCCCTGGTGACGGGTAGCGGCCAATGCCAAGGTAGTGACGGACCCGATGGATTCACAGGATACTTCTCAACAGTACGCTCCCGATCAGATCGAACAGGCTGCCCAGCAGTACTGGGAGAAAAATCAGTGTTTCAAGGCGGTGGAAGATGCCAACCGCGAGAAGTTCTACTGCCTGTCGATGTTCCCCTACCCCAGCGGCAAGCTGCACATGGGTCACGTGCGCAACTACACCATCGGTGACGTGATCTCGCGCTTCCAGCGCATGCAGGGCAAGAACGTCATGCAGCCGATGGGCTGGGACGCCTTCGGCCTGCCGGCGGAAAACGCCGCGATGAAGAACAACGTCGCGCCGGGCAAGTGGACCCACGAGAACATCGCCTACATGCGCGATCAGCTCAAGGCGCTGGGCTTCGCCTACGACTGGAGCCGTGAATTCGCCACCTGCGACCTGGAATACTATCGCTGGGAGCAGTGGTTCTTCGCCAAGCTGGTCGAGAAGGGTGTCGTCTACAAGAAGAGTTCCATCGTCAACTGGGACCCGGCGGACCAGACCGTGCTCGCCAATGAGCAGGTCATCGACGGCCGTGGCTGGCGTTCCGGCGCGCTGATCGAGCGCAAGGAAATCCCGCAGTGGTTCCTGCGCATCACCGATTACGCCGAAGAGCTGCTGGCCGACCTCGACAAGGTCGAGTGGCCGGAGCAGGTCAAGACCATGCAGCGCAACTGGATCGGCAAGTCGCGCGGTGTCGAGCTGAGCTTCGGCCTCGATGCCAAGGCCAGCCAGGTGCAGGAATCCCTGACCGTCTTCACCACCCGTCCGGACACCCTGATGGGCGTGACCTACGTCGGCGTCGCCGCCGCTCACCCGCTGGCCAAGGCCGCGGCGGAGCACAATGCGGAGCTTGCCGAGTTCAACGCCGAGTGCGCGCGTGGCGGCACCAGCGAAGCCGACATGGCGACCATGGAAAAACGCGGCATGGATACCGGCTTCAAGGCCATCCACCCGCTGACCGGCCGTGAAGTGCCGGTCTTCGTCGCCAACTTCGTACTGATGGAATACGGCACCGGTGCCGTGATGGCCGTGCCGGCCCACGACGAGCGTGACCACGAATTCGCCACCAAGTACGACCTGCCGATCGAAGCCGTGATCGCCGATGCCGACGGCAATGCGCCCGACGTCAGCGAAGCTGCCTTCACCGAGCACGGCGTGCTGATCAACTCCGGTGACTTCAATGGCCTCGACTTCGAGAGCGCCTTCGATGCCATCGCCGCGCGCCTGGTCGAGCAGGGCCGTGGTGAGGTCAAGACCAACTTCCGTCTGCGCGACTGGGGCGTCTCCCGTCAGCGTTACTGGGGCGCGCCGATCCCGGTCAAGAATGGCCCGAACGGTGAATCCATCCCGCTGACCGACGACGAACTGCCGGTCGCTCTGCCGCTGGAAGTCGAATTCGACGCCTCCGGTGGCTCGCCGATCAAGAAGATGCCGTCCTTCAGTGACCTGGGCGATGGCTGGCAGCGCGAGACCGATACCTTCGACACCTTCATGGAGTCCTCCTGGTACTACGCGCGCTTCTGCTGTGCGGACAACGCCGATGCCATGCTGGACGAGCGCGCCAACTACTGGCTGCCGGTCGATTACTACATCGGTGGCATCGAGCACGCCATCCTGCACCTGCTCTACTCGCGCTTCTTCCACAAGCTGATGCGTGACTTCGGCCTGGTCGACAGCGACGAGCCGTTCAAGCAGCTGCTGACCCAGGGCATGGTGATCGCGGACACCTACTACCGCATCAACGCCAAGGGCGGCCGCGACTGGTTCAACCCGCTGGACGTGGACGTCGAGACCGACGACAAGGGCCGCGCCATCAAGGCCGTGCTGAAGTCCGATGGTCTGCCGGTGGAAATCGGTGGCACCGAGAAGATGTCCAAGTCCAAGAACAACGGTGTGGACCCGCAGTCGATGATCGACCGCTTCGGTGCCGACACCGTGCGCCTGTTCATGATGTTCGCCGCGCCGCCTGAGCAGTCGCTGGAATGGTCCGATTCCGGTGTCGAGGGCGCACACCGCTTCGTCAAGCGCGTCTGGCGTCTGGTCCACGAGCATGTCGCCGCCGGCACTCCGGGCGCGCTGGACGTGACTGCCCTGAACGATGATCAGAAGGCGCTGCGTCGCAAGACACACGAGACCATCGCCAAGTGCAGCGATGACATCGGCCGCCGCACCACCTTCAACACCGCCATCGCGGCCGTGATGGAGCTGGTCAACGCCATCAGCCGCTTCGAGGACACCTCCGAGCAGGGTCTGGCCGTCAGCCGTGAAGCCGTCGAGGCCTGCGTGCTGCTGCTGTCGCCGATCATCCCGCATGCCAGCCACTCGCTGTGGGCGACACTGGGCCACGACGAAGCCGTGATCGACGCCAGCTGGCCGGCCGCCGATGCCGAGGCGATGAAGAAGGACAGCATCGAGCTGGTCGTGCAGGTCAACGGCAAGCTGCGTGCGCGTCTGTCCTTCGCCGCCGATGCCGATCGCGACGCCATCGAAGCCGCGGCGCTGGCAGATGCCAATGTCACCAAGCACACCGATGGCAAGACGGTGCGCAAGGTGATCGTGGTGCCGGGCAAGCTGGTCAATATCGTCGCCAACTGATAGCGACTCGACCAGACCGAGCAAGATACCGGCGGCCCGAGTCGCCGGTCCCGTCAGAGACCGACAGGCACCTGGAAGGATGTCGGTCTCTGACGGCCATATTCCGTGCGCTGCGCGATGCTGACAGGCACCACGCAGCGCTCTCGCAAGATATTCATGACACCCGTTCATGACAGGAGGTCACGGTGACGCAAGCGAAGTCTTCCAGTGTTTCAGCAGACACATCAGAGCATGCATCCCGCGGCCTCGGCCGCCGTCGTGTGCTGGCCGCCCTCGGCGTCGGCCTGGCGCTGACGCTGAGCGGCTGCGGCTTCCAGCTGCGCGGCGTGAATGATGCGCCGATGGCCATCACCGAGCTGGACGTCCAGGCACCGATCACCAAGACCCACGACGCCCTGCGCGACGCTCTCGAGCGTGCCGACGTCCAGTTGAGCGACAGCGCCCCGCTGACCCTCAACCTGGGCAAGGTCCGTGAGAACGTGCAGCAGATCACCTACGGCGATGCCGGCAGCATCAAACGTGAGCTGACCTATCGCCTGACCTACTCGCTGCAGCGCAAGTCCGATGGGGCCTACCTGGCCAACCAGCAGGAGCTGCAGGCCAGCAGCCTCTACTACACCAACGATGACGACCTGCTCAACACCGATGACCTGCGTGAGCGCGCGGCTGGGGAAGTCAATCGTGACCTGAGCCGTCAGTTGCTTGAGCGCCTGCGGGCGATCAAGCCCTGAGCTCCACGCTTCCGCACTGAGGCGCCCCGTTCGTGAGTCATGAGTCGTGATCCATGAGTGCTGAAAGGCCTGACGATTGACGACAGGCGAAGCCGGGAGAAGTGGAAGAAAGCTGGCAGCAGTTGGTAGAGATTGGAAATCGCAACGTTCGCCAGGCACGGCTCCACGATATCGGGCAACCGATCATCATGGGGCCGTGCCTGTTCAGGGCCACCATCACGCCGGGGCTAGCACCCTGCTCGTGACTGGCCGCCCGAGCCTTTAGGCGCACTTGCCCACCAGACCCGCGCAGTATCGAAGGACATTCATGAAGGTCTATCCCGACAAGCTCGACGAGCAGCTCAACAAGCGCCTGTCTCCCGTCTACATCGTGGCCGGTGATGAGCCGCTGATTCACCAGGAAAGCTGCGACGCCATCCGACGTGCGGCGCGCGCTGCCGGTGTCGAGGAGCGCGAGGTACTGCATGTCGAGAACGGCTTTCAGTGGGGCCGTTTGACCGAGTCTGCCGCCAGCATGTCACTGTTCGCCTCGCGCAAGCTGATCGAGCTGCGCATGGGCACCCAGAGTGCCGGCCAGGAAGGCAGCAAGGTCCTCAAGGCCTACGCCGAGCGCATCGAGAAGGATGGCGACATCCTGCTGATCACCGCGGCGCGTCTCGATCGCAAGGTGCAGCAGACGGCGTGGTTCAAGGCATTGGAGAAGGTCGGCGTCTTCATCGCGGTGTGGCCGGTGGACCATTCCCGCCTCGGCTTCTGGATTCGCGACCGCGCCCGTCGTCACGGCCTCGAGCTGAATCAGGACGCCGCTCGCCTGCTGGCCGAGCGCATCGAGGGCAATCTGCTGGCCGCGGATCAGGAGCTGCAGAAGCTGGCGCTGCTGCACCCGCCGGGCGCGCGCCTGGATGGCAATGCCATCATCCAGGGCGTCGAGGACAATGCCCGCTATGATGTCTTCACGCTGGCCGATGCGTGTCTGAAGGGGGAAGTCGAGCGCAGTGGTCGCATCGTGCTCGGGCTGCGGGGAGAAGGCGTCGAGCCGCCGGTGATCCTGTGGGCGCTGACCCGCGAGCTGCGCACCCTGCTCTCGCTGCGCCAGCACCTCGATCAAGGCCAGAGCTTCGAGCATGCCTGCAAGGCGCAGAAGCCGATGATCTTCGACAAGCGTCGCCCCTTCTATCAACAGGCGCTCAACCGTCTGCCCCACAAGCGCCTGCACAAGCTGCTGCTGTTCTCGCAGCGACTCGACATGGCGATCAAGGGCGGGATGACGCTGCCCATCTGGGACGGGATGGTCGATCTCGCCCTGACGCTCGCCGGCGGACGCGGACCACTGGCCGAGCTGCCTCACGCCTACAAGGTGGTGTGATTCAGATACCCGGGAGAACACATGCAGACTTCCTCCAGCACGCTTGGCGAAGCCGTCGACGTCGAGACCCTTCGGCTGTGGCTCGCCGAGGGCAACACCCTGACAGTGGAAGTGCAGACGCTGGATCAAGGGCTTCATGTGGTTCGCCTGCATCACGCCGCTGGCATCAGTCGTCTGGTCGATGACAACGGCCAGTCCCTGAGTTTCACCGGCACCCAGTGGATCAGTCGCCTGCTGTTGCCGCTGGGGCTGACCCACGGCGTGCAGACCTGGGCGGAAGTACAGGATGAGATGATCGGCCTGCCCACGACGCCGATCGACAATGCCAGCCTGCTGGCCCATGGCACGCGCGTGGCCTTCCAGACCCGCTAGACGCTGCGGGCTACGTCTCTCCTCGCTTGTCTTTCTCTTCAGCTCTCCTCTTGTCTTTCTTCGCCAATCATCAAGACGCCCCCACCAGCAGGCTGATGGGGGCGTCTTGTCATTCGGCTTCTGTGCCTTATGCGGCTTTTCGGCTTATACAAGTGATGCCGCGTCACTCAATTGCGCCCTGCGAGCGTGGCAACTCTTCGCTCAGTGCGCCGCATCCGCCTTGGACTTCACGAACGCCTTGTAGCCATAAAGCTTGCGCGGGTTGTCGCGGAAGATCTTCTCGCGCATCTCGCGCTCCGGCAACCAGCGCTGCATCAGCTCGGCCAGGGTGTCCTCTTCCGGCATCTCGACGCCGATATAGGGATGCGGCCAGTCACTGCCCCACACGACGCGCTCCGGATTGGCCGCCACCAGCGCCCGCACCAGCGCCGTGACATCGGAGTAAGGCAAGCGTCCGCGCGTGGTCAGCCGGTAAGGCGCCGACAGCTTGACCCAGGTGCGCCCCTGCTTGAGCAGTCGACACAGCGCGGCAAAGCCGGGACATTCAGGGCCACGCGTGGCCGCCAGATGGCCCATGTGGTCGATCACCACCGGCACCGGCAAGCTGCCGAGGCGCGCCTCCATGTCACGGAAGGTCGAGACATCGATAAGACATTCCAGGTGCCACTTGAAGCGTGCCAGGCGATCCGCCAGCAGCACCACATCACGCCAGCGCAACCCGCCGGCGAAGATCAGGTTGAGGCGAACGCCACAGACTCCCAGCTCGGAGAGCCGCTCAAGCTCGGCATCACTGATGTCGGGCGTGACAACCGCCACCCCACGGTAATCCAGCCCACGCTCACGACAGCTCTGCAAACTGTCGCACAGCAGGCGATTGTCGTAGCCATAGACACTGGGCTGTATCAGCACGCCATGGCTGGCACCCAATGCATGATGCATCTCGAGTGCTTCATTGAGCCCTACGGGGGCCGGGTCATAGGTTCTGTCCGCCGCCAATGGGTAACGCACCGGGTCACCAAACAGGTGAAGGTGACAATCAATACTGCCCGCCGGCAACCGGAAGGTCAGGGGGTGTGGCAAGGGTCTGGGCGGCGTGGCGCGCGGCAGATCCTGCTCGACATGATTCCAGTCCATCGATGCGACTCCCTCGCGTAACCTCAATCATCAAGCCCGGGGCGACGTGACGCTCGATCGCCCACTGCCACGATACTGCGCCGCCCCTCTCGTTTCCAGACAAAAGCCTGCCGACGAAAAAGCGGCATGTCCGAAGACATGCCGCTTGAGGTATCAGGCGAGGCCTGATCGCTTATCGAAGACGCTGACCAAAGGCGCTGACGCTCAGTCGAGTCGCTCGAACACGGTCGCGACGCCCTGGCCCATGCCGATGCACATGGTCGCCAGGCCCAGGCGCGTGTTCTGCTGCTTCATGACGTTGAGCAACGTGGTGCAGATACGCGAACCGGAGCAACCCAGCGGGTGGCCCAGCGCGATGGCGCCGCCGTTGAGGTTGACCGCCGTATCGACACGCTCCAGCAGGCCAAGGTCCTTGAGCACCGGGATCGACTGCGCCGCGAAGGCCTCATTGAGCTCGACGGTCTGGATGTCCTCGATGGTCAGGCCTGCCGCCTTGAGCGCCTGCTTGGAGGCCGGCACCGGCCCGTAACCCATGATGGAGGCGTCACAGCCTGCCACGCCAGTGGACAGCACACGAGCGATGGGCTTGAGGCCCAGCGCTTCGGCGCGCTCGGCGCTCATCACCGCCATGCCCGAGGCGCCCACCGACAGCGCGGAGGAGGTACCCGCCGTCACGCTGCCGCCCTTGGGATCGAACACCGGCTTGAGGTTGCCCATGGATTCCATGCTGGCATCGCCACGGATGACCTCATCGCGAGTCACCATCACGCGACGCCCCTCGGCATCATGGCCCTCGACGCCGATGATCTCGTCATCGAAGCGGCCTTCATCGGCGGCGGCCTGGGCACGCTGGTGAGAGCGCACGCCGAACTCATCCTGCTGCTCACGACTCACGCCATGCATCTTGCCGAGCAGTTCCGCGGTCAGGCCCATCATCATCGCCGCCTTGGCTGCGTGCTTGCTGGCCGCCGGGTTGACGTCGACCCCGTGTGCCATCGGCACGTGCTCCATGTGCTCGACACCGCCGATGATATAGAAGTCGCCCATGCCGGCCTTGATGTTGGCGGTGGCGATATGCAGGGCACTCATCGAGGAACCACACAGGCGGTTGACCGTTTGCGCCGGCACGGTACGCGGAATGCCGGTCATGATGGCGGCGTTGCGCGCGATGTTCATGGACTGCTCCAGGGTCTGGTTGACGCAGCCCCAGATGATGTCGTCGACCTCGGCCGGCACCAGGCCGGGATTGCGATCGAACAGCGCCTGCATCACCGCGGCGGACAGATTCTCGGCGCGCACATGTCGGAAGGCGCCATTCTTGGCCTTGGCCATGGCGGTACGCACGCCATCGACGATTACCACATCTCTCGGATTCAGATTCATTGTCTGGCTCCCTCATGGCCCTCGCTGTCGCGAGAGCCGAAAATTCTGGTCGGATAGTGCTGGCGGCCACTCGGGCGCTCAGCCATCAAAGGCTCAGGAGTAGAAGGCTTCGCCACGCTTGGCGCGCTCGCGCAGCGCCTCGGTCGGGCGATACAGCGGCCCCAGCTCATCGGCCAGGCTGTCGGCCAGCGCGACGAACTCGGCCACGCCCATGGCATCGACATAGCGCAGCGCGCCACCACGGAACGGCGGGAAACCGATGCCGTAGATCAAGGCCATGTCGGCCTCGGCCGGGCTGCCGACGATGTCGTCTTCCAGGCAGCGGATGGTTTCCATGCACAGCGGCACCATCATGCGCGCGATGATGTCTTCATCGGAGAACTCGCGCGTCTCGCTGACGACCTGGGCCACCAGTGCCTGAGCTTCATCATCCGCCAGCTTCTTCGGCTTGCCCTTGCGGTCTTCCTCGTAGCGGTAGAAGCCCAGATCGTTCTTCTGGCCGAGGCGCTTGTTGTCGTACATCACCTGGATGGCGGTCTTGCCGTCTCGCGCCATGCGGTCCGGGAAGCCTTCCGCCATCACGGCATTGGCGTGCACCGCGGTATCCATGCCGACCACATCCAGCAGGTAGGCCGGGCCCATCGGCCAGCCGAACTTCTCCATCACCTTGTCGACGCGCTGATAGTCGGCGCCCTTCTCGACCAGCAGGCTGAAGCCACCGAAGTAGGGGAACAGCACGCGGTTGACCAGAAAGCCCGGGCAGTCGTTGACGACGATCGGCGTCTTGCCCATCTGGCGGGCATAGGCGACGGTCGCGGCGATGGCCGCATCGCTGGACTTCTCGCCACGGATGACCTCGACCAGCGGCATACGGTGCACCGGGTTGAAGAAGTGCATGCCGCAGAAATTCTCGGGACGCTTGAGCGATTCGGCCAGTCGCGTGATGGAGATGGTCGAGGTGTTGGAGGTCAGGATGGCGTCCTCGGCGACGTTGTCCTCGAGCTCGGCCAGCACCGAGGCCTTGACCTTGGGATTCTCGACCACCGCCTCGACGACCAGGTCCACATTGCCGAAGTCACCGTAGGACAGCGTCGGGCGAATGTTGGATAGGCCCTGCGCCATCTTCTCGGTGGTCAGCTTGCCGCGCTCGACGCCCTTGCCGAACAGCTTGCGTGCTTCCTTGAGGCCCAGTTCGATGGCCTCGCCGTTGATGTCCTTCATCAGGATCGGCGTACCCTTGCTGGCGCTCTGATAGGCGATGCCGCCGCCCATGATGCCGGCCCCCAGCACGGCGGCCTGCTTGATCTCGCTGGCCTGCTTCTCGTAGCCCTTGGCCTTCTTCTTGACCACCTGATCGTTCATGAACAGGCCGACCAGATTGAAGGCCACGTCGGTCAGCGCCATCCTGGCAAAGGTCTTGGCCTCGATGGCCTGGGCACGCTCACGCGATTCCCCCGCGCCCTTCTGGATGACCTTGATGGCCTCCACCGGCGCCGGGTAGTGCGGACCGGCCTTGCCGGCCACGAAGCCCTTGGCGGTCTCGAAGGCCATCATCTGCTCGATGGCATTGAGCTTGAGTGGCGAGGTCTTCTCGAGACGACGCGCCTGATAGTCCAGCTCACCGGCGTTGGCACGCGCCAGAATGTCGAGTGCCGCCGCATCCAGCTCGTCCACCGGCAGGACGGCATCGACGGCGCCCACTGCCAGCGCCTTGTCGGCACGGTTCTCGGTGCCACCACAGATCCACTCGATGGCGTTGTCTGCCCCGATCAGACGCGGCAGTCGTACACAGCCCGCCCAGCCCGGGATGATACCGAGCTTGGTTTCCGGCAGGCCGATCTTGGCGCTGTCGGCCATGACCCGGAAATCGGTGGTCAGGGTGATCTCGCAGCCACCGCCCAGCGCCAGCCCATTGATGGCAGTGACGGTGGGGAACGGCAGGTCCTCGATGGCATTGAAGATGCCATGGATGTTCATGTTCATGTCGATGAGGAAGGCTTCATCCTTCTCGAACATCTGATGGAACTCGGTGATATCGGCACCGACCACGAACGCTTCCTTGGCGGAGCGGATGACCAGCCCCTTGAGATCGGCCGTCGCCTTGATGGCCTCGACCGCCTCTCCCAGCTCCTTGAGTACGTAGCTGGCCAGCTTGTTGACCGATTCGCCTTCAAGATCGAGGGTCAACAGGGCGATGGCGTCCTGATTGGCCTCGACGGTTAGCGTTTTGCCTGAATAGATCATCCACGGATCTCCACAAGAGAAAGAGGTGAAGGGGCTGCCGGGCGCTCGAGGGTCACTGCCATTTGGCGTTGGCCATGAGGGCGCTGGCAACCGGCCTCGCCGGACTCGCCGCTGGCAGAGGCACCGCGCGAGAGTCATCTCTCATCACAGCGCTTCATACAAGCGTTTGAATACAGCCAGCTTGGGCCAGTGACGGACAAAGATCAAGCCTGCGGACATTAGCGAAAGGTCGGGGGTCACGGGGCGTCTGTATACTGGCCCGGGCTGACTGGCGCAGGCCATCGACAGCCGATGTAGGCAAAGATCGACGCTACACCGCGCAAGGCAGCCGCGTTACCCTGAACGCTTTCCCAACCCGCAGGCTGGCCGCGACACCTCCTCGCGCGCCAGCAGGCTTTCAAAGGCCTCATCGATATCATGCTTTCATGAGCAGCACTCTCACCGCCCTGTATCTGCGCCTGACCGGCCTTGTCGAACGCACCAAGCGCTGGCACTGGCTATGGCCGCCCATCGGCTTCGCCGCCGGCATCTGCAGTTTCTTCCTCGTCAATCGTCAGCAATGGCTGGGCGGCATGCTGGCGCTGGGCATGATGCTGGCCTGGTTGATCCTGATCGCCGAAGGCCTGTGGAGCCGTCTGCGCCGCCATCGCGGCCAGAATGCCCTGCCCCGCAAGCTGGCGACCTTCGTGGCCCAGCTGATCCAGCAGGAGACACTGTGTTTCACCTTGCCGTTCTTCCTGGCGACCACCGACTGGGCCAGCGGCCAGGCGGGCTTCACGCTGCTGCTGTGCGGCGCGACCCTGCTGTCGATTCTCGATCCCTTCTACTACCGGCTGGCCGAGCGCCATCGCTGGCTGTACTTCGGCTTCCACGCCCTGTGCGTGTTCGTGGTGGTACTGGTCACCCTGCCTCTGCTGCTGGAGCTGACCACGGGCGAGAGCCTGCTGGCCGCCTGTGCCGCCATGAGCCTGTTCGCGCTGCCCAGCGTTGCCAACCTGCGCATCGCGCGTGGGGTGGTCGGCGGTCTGGCGATGATCGGCATCAGCGTGATGCTCGGGGTAGGCGCATGGGGGGCACGCGCCTGGATTCCGCCCGCCACGCTGTGGATCAATGCCAGCAGCCTGTCGCCGGACTTCGATACCGCGGCGCGCGCACCGCGTGGCGAGATGCAGCTGACACCTGCGCAACTCTCCGCCCGAGGCCTCTACGCCTTCACGGCCATCCGCGCGCCGCGCGGCCTGTCGGAGAAGGTCTATCACGTCTGGCGGCATGACGGCGAAGTCGTCGATCGCATCGCCCTGAATATCAACGGCGGGCGCAGCGAAGGCTACCGCGCCTGGACGCACAAGACCGCCTTCCCGCAGGGCAGCGAGGGCGAGTGGCGCATCGATGTCGAGACGATGAACGGACAGCGCATCGGTAGTCTGCGCTTCGTGGTCAGCGATGATCCGCAGCAGGCGACCCTGGCCGACAGCACCATCAGCCAGCCACCCGGCATCCCCGGCTGGCGTATCACCAACCTGATTCCGGGTTTGTGACAGTCGCCATCATGAGTCACTTTGCAAGCGGGAACGCTGAGTTACTCGACCTTGGACGTAAAATTCGTTCGCAGGCTTGTAATTATCCAGACTGCCTAGCATGCTGATGTGAAGGGCGGCGCGCACAAGGAATCAGTCTTATTCAGGTTTGAGTGATACTGGACGCGCGCCAATGACAAAAGCCCCTTCACATTTGCACTCAGCGGACGACCTATCCATGCATGAAGATATCGGACTCAAGCTTTCCCGCCTGCCGCGCCTGTGGCGCGCCATTCTGGACCAGCGACTGTCCCCACTAGGGCTGACCCAGACTCGCTGGATGACGCTGGTACACCTGTGGCGCATGGGCGATGGTCAGCCCCAATGTGATCTGGCTCGCTCTATCGGTATCGAAGCCCCGTCGCTGGTTCGCACCCTGGACCAACTGACCGAACAGGGCCTGGTCGAGCGCCGTGCCTGTGAGGAAGACCGCCGCACCAAGCGCATCTTCCTGACCCGCAAGGCGCTGCCACTGATCGAGAAGATCGATGCCATCGCCGAGCAGACTCGCATCGAGATGCTCGAGGGCCTGAGCGAAGCGCAGGTCGATCAATTCTGTGAATGCCTGCGTGTCATGGAGCGCAATGGCCTGGAAATCTCCGAGAAGGTGCCAGAGAGCGCCTGAGCCTAAACGCCGACCGGAAATGGCCGGCCGCGCCTGCAGGACATGAGCGCAAGCGGAACATGAAAAAGCCCCCATCGAGTGACTCGATGGGGGCTTTTTTCTGCAGGCGGGCAGGCTGCGCGTGTCAGGCGTCCGGCATCTTCGGCTCGGTGCCCACCAGCGGACGACGCTTGTGCGAGATAGGCGCCTTGTCGATCAACAGCGCATGCAAGGCCTCGAATTCGCGCCGCCAGTCGTGGCAGTTCTCCACATCCAGACTCTCGCCCCACCACAGCGTCAGGCCGGAGAGCGACGACTCCAGCATCAGGGCATCCTCCGGCAGCGTGCGCGTGAAGCGCAGCAGCGCCGCGGCAACGTCCGGATCATCCGCCAAGCGGCTCTCTTCGCGCCAGCGATAGCCCGGCACCGCCTCACGCAGGGCATCACTGGCCCATTCATCCTGCACCAGAATGAAGGGCGTGACATCGCGCTCGGTCGGCCAGGGGCGGCGGTAACCGACGATGCCCTTGGGCGCGTCAGAAAGCGCCGGCGCCTTGAGATCCACCCGCATGCCATCGGCGATCACCGCCTTGCGGACCAGTGAAGTGCGCGTCTCGCGTTTGCTGGGGCGTAGCCAGGTCAGCGGCGACAGCATCGCCAGCACGACAAAAATGATGATCAGCGCAGTCGTCATCGTCTATCCAACGGTTGTCTATTCAAGGGTTTCATCAAGCAGGACGTGGCGTGAAAGCGCAGGATAGGCTATGCAGCCCCGCAGTGTTGCGTCTCACGCACTGCCATTACGTTGATGTAAGTCATTGTGTTCAAGGGGGCGGCAAGCCTAGCATGGAAGCAGGTGCACGACGCCACTCGAATGGCCAACCTCTGCGGGAGGACCTCAGGATGAGCAACGAATACAAGCATGTACTGGTCGCTGTCGACCTGACCAAGGATTCCCATCTGGTGCTGGAACGGGCACTGCCGATCGCCAAGCGCAACGGCGCCAAGATTTCCATCATCCATACGCTGGAACCGCTGGGTTTTGCCTATGGCGGTGATATCCCGATGGACCTGACCAGCATCCAGGACCAGCTGGATTCCCACGCCCGTGAACGGCTTGGCGAGATCGCCTCCCCTCATGATATCGCCGCCGAAGACCAGTACGTGGTGGTCGGCATGCCGGACAGCGAGATTCATCGCTTCGCGGCCGAACACGACGTGGACCTGATCGTGGTCGGCTCGCATGGTCGCCATGGCTTTGCGCTGCTGCTGGGCTCCACCTCCACGGGTGTCCTGCACGGTGCCCAGTGTGACGTGCTGGCGGTGCGCGTCGGCGCGGATGACAGCGAGGAATGATGGCGGCCGGCTAGACGACACCTCATGCCAGACGACACCTCACGTCGA
>MDTG01247004.1_pt1 | contig 20281 bp, 18 predicted proteins | sample 811421 | NCBI WGS metagenome assembly MDTG01 (sample SAMN05326645, study PRJNA326480) | marine metagenome | isolation source: seawater | place: Pacific Ocean: South East | collected 2011
AGTCGATACATGGCCACCAAGATCAAGCTCTTTATTAGCCTTTAAAACGGTAATTAGAGCATTCCATCTTATGTAGTGCCTAATCGTTTCTTCTAGATTCCAATCACCTGGGTAATCAATTTCTTCATATTGAGAAATAGAGTTTTCAAATGGCAGATTTGCAAAACTTGACTCTAAAAGACCCTTATTTTCTGCATATTTTACAAAGTTTTTTATCAGTTCAGAGGCTTCTTCTTTGCCATTAAAGAGTATCAAATTCTCCAGGGCATCAACCCAATCATTAATTTCTTCTGAATTATTTTTTTTCATCTGTGTCTGATTTTTCTTCTAGATTTAAGTTTTTCAAGCCTAGTATCCAATATCATTGAAGATAAACATTGTAAAACATTTAAACAAAGCTAAACAACTGAAAAAAATAATTTCATAAAAACTCATGCATTTTGAAATACAGCTAATACTTGGGGGAATCTTTTTTTGGAAATATAGCGATAATTAACACATTTATATGAGTATATATTCTAAGAAATACTATATAATTTGCTTTGCACACAATTGATAAAAGGCATCTAAATGACAGATAAATTTACATCAGAAGACTTTCTTTCCACAGATACATCTAATGATATAGATTTGGGCAAAATTTTTAGATTCTTGCTCATGCAATCAAAGCTTATTATTGCAATAGTGCTGACGACATTTGCTCTTTCTCTTGCCTACTACACACAAGCAACAAAACTATATAGCATAAAAAGCCTTATTCAATACGAAGCATTTGATCAAAATATTTTTAATCCAACACAAGCTCTTCCATATGCAGCCTCTGGGGGCTCTTCATCAGATATTTCAAATATGATTCAATTATATGAGTCTCGAACTAATTACCTTAAAGTAATAAAAGATTTAAGACTTAACATTTCTATTAATGGCCTAGAAGATGATGAGAGTGTTGATCTTGATATTTCTTCTACTGGTGAAAGCGATCTACTTAAAATTCAAAACCTAAAGTTCTCTTTTTCTGAAAATGGTTACAGCTTGCTAGATGATGATCTTAATGAAATACAAGCGTCAAAATATGGTCAAGCAGTGCTTCTAAATGATTTGAGTATATCAGTAAAAGCAGCAAACTTGAGAGAATATAGACCAATAGATATTTTTTATAGAAATCCCGAGAGCATGTACAAAGCATTTAAATCAAGCATGCAGATCTCTACCTCTAATTCAACTAGAAATGCATTTTTTGGAAAAGAAGGATTAATCAGTGTTAACTACGTCACTCATGATACAACCCTTGGCAAAAAAATTATTAACTATGCAAATAATATTTTTCTAAATCAAAGAATTAATGATGAGAATGAAAAATCTAGAAAAGCGATTAACTTTATTGAAAAAAATATAGAATCTTTGGAGAAATCTGTTGAAACAAATAAAATCAAACTCAAACAATTTCGTGAAGAAAATAAATCTTTAAACGTTAATTTAGAAATCGAAGCTATCATTAAAAAAATTCAGTTGTTGGATGAATCCCTAAGTGAAATTGATATAGAAATTGCCAGAGCTGAGGAGATATACACTTCTAATAACCCAGCATATCTCAACCTATTAAACAAAAAAAACCTATTAGAGGCACAAAAGGAAGAGGTTTTATCAGAGATAGAAATGATGCCGAAAGAACAGCAAGAATATATTGATCTATTTAATGAGCTTGAAGTATCTCAGGCTTTGTTTGAGGAGCTGGAGGCAAGAAGATTAGGTTTTTCAATACTTGAAGCAAGCACAATTGGTGATGTCAGAGTCATTGATGGTGCTTACGTTGACTCCTTGGTTAGTCCCAGGCTGCTAAGTGTTGTGATAGCTACTGTTCTAGCTATGTTTGCAAGCTTTTTTCTAGCAATCATTAGAGGTCTTTATTTTTTACCTATATCAAATCCAGCTGAGCTTTTTGATAACAACATTCAACTTCCAATAATTGGGGTAATCCCTGACGTCAAAGATTTTGAAGATGAAACCGATTCAGTAAAGTTAAATACATCTATCGAATCTCTCATAGTAAATATAAATTCAATACAGAGTGATCAAAAAGATAAGAATATTATTACAATTACAAGCCCTTCAGCAGGCAATGGGAAATCAACTATTTCTATGAAACTGACAGAAGGAATGGCAAAAATTGGAAAAAAAGTACTGCTAGTTGATAATGATTTAAAAAGGGGTAACTTAGCTAAAAACTATGGCAAGAAAAGTATTTCACAAAATACATTTAATTCAATTGATGAATCAACACTTAATAAATATATGATTCATGATAATTATTATCTTATTCCTAGAGTTAAAGGTTTAAGCAATACTTTCCAGTTTTTATATAGCTCTCAATACAAAGAGAAAATACAATTTTTTAAAGATCATTTTGACTTTGTTATTTTTGATACAGGACCGATATTAGCAGTGGCAGATACCTCAATGCTGATTGAGAAAAGTGACTTTAATATACTTGTTACGAGGCATGGAATTAATAGAGTTAATGAGATAAAACAGTGTATTGATAATTATAAACAAATCAACAAAACTATTGATGGGTTAGTATATAATGCATATGCAAAGCCACAAGGTTACTACGGTTATTACAGTCTCTATGGAAATTATTCTTATCAATATTATGCCGATAAATACCTAGATGATGCTTATGAATATGAAAAGAGGGATTAAGTTAATAATATTAATGCTTGTAAGTGGGTGCAGCCTATCTCCAGGCATGCATTTAAAAACACAATCTAATTGGTTTGATGAATCTCAATACGTTTATATAGATTCAATTGAAAAAGAGGTGAGGTTGATAAAGATATCAGAGACGATTAATCCATCCTATAAAAAAGATTATAAATACAATATTGGTGTTGGTGATCAGATTGCAGTCACTGTTTGGGGTCTGCCAGAAATATTTCCTGTTACAAATATAAGTCCTGATCAAAATCTTAGAAGAGTTGATGCAAATGGCAATATCTTTTTTCCATATGTTGGACTGCTAAAAGCGAAGGGAAGTACACAAGATGAGCTTCGAAATAATGTAACAAACCGTTTATCAGAATTTTTCACTGACCCACAAGTAGATGTGACTATTGCTAGATTTAATTCTCAGCAAATTTTTGTTTTAGGTGAGGTCACCAAACCTAAGAAAATTAATATTACTGATGTTCCAATTAGCTTATCAAATGCTATAGGTGAGTCGTTTGGCTTGAATACTAATACATCATCAGCTTCGGAAGTATTTATTCTAAGGCAAAATGATATTGGAGAAGATCCTTTAATTTTTCATGCAGACTTAAGAAATCCATCAAACTTTATTGAAGCAAATAATTTTTATCTCAAAAATAATGATATTGTGTATGTGAATGCGAGCGGCACAACTAGATGGAATAAAGTTATATCGCAGTTTTTCCCTTTTTCAACTTTTCTCAACAGTATAGATAATTTAACATCTGATTAAGAGAAAATTGTGGTGTCAACTAAGAAATCCTTTTGTGTCATATGTATGGCAAATTATTGTAGAAGCCCAGTAGCAGAAGTCTTGCTCAGAAACAGATTTGGTGATGAATATGAATTTTTTTCTGCTGGTATTTCACCAATTGCATTACCAAGCATGGACCCAAGGTCATTAAAATTTTTACGAGATAACAGCATTAATCATAATTTTCACACCCCAAAGAAAATTAATAAAAAGATGTTAAATTACTTTAATTTTTTTCTAGTAGTCGATCCTTTTATTTTAAATAATCTAAATACAACTTACCCAGAACATAAAAATAAATTCCGTCTTTTAACTACCTATTTTAGTGACTTAAGTATTGTTGATCCATATAAACTCCAATCTGAAGAATACAGAAAAGTAATGGAAGATATTAAATATATTTCTGAAAAAATTAATTTAGAGAATTTTTTTAATTTGCGGAAGTAGAACTTGAGGTTCTAAAAAATTATCTTTAAAAAAGATAGTGCTAAAGTTAATTTGAATGATTTAATTAATCTATAAAATTAAGTGCATGCCTCAATTCTTTGGGTGGTCTTGGCAAATTTCTAAATACTCTCCATGCAATCTTTGTATTTGGTAAAATGACAGCCCATACAGTTATAAAAATTGCCAAAAAATAGATATATATTCCTTTATTTCGTACAAACCACTCTTCCAGTAAGCCTTTGTATGGGGCAATAGTATTATCATAAAAATCTACTGAAGCTGAAGCCCCATGCATAATCTCCTCTTCACCGCGAAAAATTATAGAGCCTATCCCAGAAAGTCCAGGCCGTACTTTTTTAATAATTTCTTGTGTTTCAAGAGAATAAGAACTGAAGGTTTGCATAGTTAATGGTCTTGGGCCTATTACGCTCATATCTCCAAAGAATATATTCAATAGTTGAGGAAGTTCATTAATTTTTGTTTTACGCAAAAATTTACCTACAGGTAGAATCCTTGGGTCATCTTTCATAGTTACCGTTCCAGTACCAATATTAGGACTATTTTTAATCATAGTAACAAACTTAAATAGCTTAAATACAACTCCCCCCTTACCCATACGTTCTTGCAAAAAGAATATTTCACCTTCACCAGAACACTTTAGAATCAAAACAATTGTTAATAGCAAAGGTGATAATACTAATAAAGCAAGACCAGAAAAAAATATATCAAAAAAACGTTCCATGATTACATCCTTTGATCTAGGTACTTACCTGTTTCTTTATGATCAAACTCAGGCAATATGCTAAAGTATAATTTAACGATGTCATCTTTGCTCCATGTGCCTTTTTCTCGAAGTTTCTCTATTCCATTCATAAATTCGTCTAACTTAGTTTCATCAAAATCAGGTTTATTACGAATAACTCCTACGGTTTCAAAACGTTTCATATCTAAATCTTCAGCTTCAGTGAAGAACTCTTCAAAATCTTTTTCTCCAGTAGTATCACTTTTAAAAAAGTAGCATGGCCACTGCTTATTGGCTATTAATTCTTCTGCCCGATCACGAGCTTCATCCTCAGATCTGCATTCATACGGTTCATAACCTCTCTCTTTTAAATAATTAATTGCAATCTCAGAGAAAGTAATCAAATGTAATTTTTCACTTAATTTTGGAAAGAAAATATCCCTATTATTTCCTAACAAGCCAGAAAGTAAGCAAAGTTCGCCTGATTCCTGTGGTGTTACAAAATAACGACGAACGTCGTTAGGGGCTGAAAAAGGCTGTCTTTTATTAAATCTTTGATTAAATCCATGAAGAAGAGAACCATCAGAAAAAGCAACATTAGCAAAGCGTGCCATAGAAATCTCTTGCGTTAAACTTTCACGCATTAAGAACATTTCCATAATGCGCTTACTGGCACCCATCATATTCACAGGATTCGCAGCTTTATCAGTAGAAACACAGAAGTATTTTTTAGCGCTCATTTCTTTTGCCATACGCAAAGTTTTTATTGTATTGAATACATTAACCATGATCATCCGCATGAGCGTAAAAGGATCTTTCTCACTTCTCACATGTTTTAATGCTGATAAGTTAAAGACATAATCGTAAGGACCCTCCACGTCTATAAGAGCCTCAAATTCTACAGAACCACAATCAATCGCAAATGTCTTAAATTCACCAGAACCATAGCCGATTGTACTCCTAAGATCACGTACAAGCTCAACCATATTATTTTCAGAAATGTCTACAACATGTAGAGCTTTAGGATCACGCTTAAATATTTCCTTTGTGACAGCCTGGCCAATAGAACCAGAGCCACCAATAACTAAAAATCTAGAATTTTTTACTAAATTATTTATGTCTGAACTATTTTCTTTGATATCTGAATAGAACAATTCAGATTCACGGCCTATTAACGACAAAACATTCATTACTTTATTCCCAATTCTTAAAATCCATATTAAACCTTATAAATGTTCAAAAATAAAACTATTTTGGAATATGTACTAATGATTGAATATATTTATTAAAGTATCAATAACTTTTTTCTTGGAAAAGTGTCTATCATAATAATCTTTACCATTAGACCCTTTTTTAATTAATTTTGATGCACCTTCACTATATGCATTTATTACATTCTGATGTAGCATTTTAAAATCACCTGCACCTCCATAATAACCACAATTAGAGTCTTTAATTATTTTTGCACCAATGCCATCCAACATTCCAACAATTGGCTTTCCAAAAGCCATATATGATTGGATTTTTGATGGAACAGTTAAGGAAAATATTTCCTTTCTTTTCAACGGTACAAGCATCAAATCAGCATGAATGAAAAAATTAGGCATTTCTTCTACAGGATAACGTCCTAATAGTGTTATTTTATTTTCTAATTCCAAATCCACTATTTGTTTTTTTAACCATGATAATTTTCGACCATCCCCTATAATTACCCACTTTATAGATTCTTCAGTTTTGCTTAGCTTTGCAGCTTGCAATATAGAATTAAAATCTTGAGCATCACCTATATTTCCTGCAAACATAACTACAAAACCTTTAGGTATTAAATCTTGATATTTTGACTTAGAAGAGCTTTCAAAATATAAATCTTCTGCCCAATTAGGAAGATTAAGAATCTTATCCCTAGAAATGCCTTTCTGAATTATAGAATCTATGAAACCTTCAGATTGTACAAGTATCTTGTGAGAATTTTTATAAATTAATTTCACAATTTTTGTTAAAAAATTATGCAATATTTTTGATCTAATTTCTGATGCAGCAAAAACACTTTCAGGCCAAAGATCTTGGACCCATAAATACATTTTTGTTGATTTTTTTTTCGAATAAATAATGCCTGGAATTACACTTGTAATTGGGGAGAAATTTACAGCAAATATCTTGTCATATTCTGCCCTATGAAAAAAAGCGAAGACAGATCCTGAAATTAAAAAAGAGAGGTAGTTCAACAATAAGCTAAAACTATTTGAACCTCTTGGTAAAATAGGTACTCGATATAATTTTATTCCCTTATAGTATTCTATTTTATAGTTAAAATTGTATCCCTGATAAAATTTCCCTTTAGGATAATTTGGAATTCCAGTTATAACACTTACCTCATGACCTCTTTTTACTAGTTCAATAGCTAAATCATTTACTCTAAATTCTTCAGGCCAAAAATACTGTGAAACTATTAGAATTTTCATAATATTATTTATAACTGAATTGGTTAAATATTATAACTATGTTCTGCAATCCAATTTTTCATTTCTTTAATCATCTCAAGGTAGGCTGGAAAGTCATAATTGTTAATTTTAGTATTTACAAGAGATTTATTAATTCTGTAGTTTGTGTTTTCTTCAAGCTTAATGTTTAAGTCAAAAATGTCATTTATAATCTCAATTAGATTGTACTTGCTAATACCAATACTGTTTGTGGCATGCACTATTCCTGAAATTTCTTTATCAAGACTCCAAATAATAAACTTAGATAACTCTATTGTTGTTAAACCACTCCAAATAGCATTTTTATAACCATGTATTGCTTCCCCTTTTTTACTAATTATCCAATTAAAAAGTCCGGTTGGTTCAGACTTTAATTCAGGGCCAATAATAGAAGTTCTAATTGTTACATTATTATCATTTTCTATTTCTCCTAAACCTTTTGTTAATCCATAGTAGTTAGTTTCAGTTTTGAAGTCGGATTCTTGATAGCTTCCCTTTTTCCCGTCGAATACACAATCAGTACTTACATGAATAAGTTTAAATTTATATTTCTCGGAAATTTCATTTAAAAAATGAGGTAGTAACGAATTTGTTTGTATTGCTAAACTAGGTTTATTCATTGAAGCCTCAACAAGAGTACCGATACAATTAACAATATATTTTGGTTTGCTGTTTTTAATGAATTGCTCCAATTCATTTAACTTCAATACATCTAATTTGAATGAATTTATATCTATGTCATTAACAGCTCTGTTGATACCCAACACATGATATTTTTTTTTATTCTCATTATTGTGGAACATTTCGAACAAGACATGCCCTAACATGCCTTTGTTTCCTAAGATTAAAACTTTTTCCATGTATTTCTATTTACATAATCTACATAAGAAAATATTATTCTTACTACTTTCTCCGCTATATTTTCAGGCTTGTAGTCCAGAGCAGTTTCAATCTTAGCTGCACAAGAATCAGTTACAATTTTTATAGAATCAATAATATTTTTTGTGCTAAAACCAGACATAATAACAGTCCCTTCATCCATTGCCTCAGGCCTTTCATGTGACTGCCTTATATTAATTGCTGGAAAATTTAAAATTGAGCTTTCTTCTGAAATTGTGCCGCTATCAGAAATAACACAAAAAGCAGTTTGCTGTAGTTTTATATAGTCATTGAATCCAAATGGTTTTGATTGAATTACATCCTTTGACAATTTGTCTTCTAAGCCAAATGAGGACAACTTGTTTTTTGTTCTTGGATGTATTGAAAATATAATTTTCTTTTTAAATACTTTCACCATTTCATTGATAGAGCTGACAATGTTTTCAAGATTTTTTTGATTATCAACATTTTCTTCTCTATGAAGACTAACCACAATAAACTCTTTTTCTTTTAGATTTAGTTTTGAAAGTATTTTTGATGATTTGATTTTATTTTTTTGATTATTTAATACTTCGGGCATTGAAGATCCAATTTTAATAATGGTCTCTGGAGGAATGCCCTCTCTTTCTAGATATTTTCTTGCGTGGTCTGAAATTGGCATATTAATGTCACTTAAATGATCCACAATTTTTCTATTTGATTCTTCAGGTACTCTTGCATCAAAACAACGATTGCCAGCCTCCATATGAAAAACAGGTATTTGAAGCTTTTTTGCGACGATAATGCTTAAACAACTATTCGTATCTCCATATAGAAGAATCGCATCAGGTTTTTCTTTAATTAATACGTCATATGATTTGGAAATAATTTGTGAAATCGTATATGCAAAATTATTACCCGCAGCCTCGAGAAAAATATCTGGCTTTCTAATGTCTAGGTCTTCAAAGAAAACTTCATTCAATTCAAAATCAAAATTCTGGCCTGTATGTATTAGTAAGTGATCACAAACGCTGTCCAGCTTTTGTATAACAGCAGATAGTTTTATTAATTCAGGTCTAGTGCCTACTATTGTTGCTATTTTCATTTTATATTTTGTTTTAATATTGGTAATTCCTTCAGTAACATTTTAATCTTATTAACATCAAGGCGTTCAGTATTGTGAGAATTATAGTCTTCAATATTGGCAGTATTTTTTTCACCTTCTGAAAAATACTTTGAATAATTTAGATCCCTGTTATCTGATGGTATTCTGTAAAAATTACCCATATCTTCTGCTTTAGCCATTTCTTCTCTTGTGCATAAAGTCTCAAATAATTTTTCCCCATGGCGCGTACCAATTATCTCTATAGGACTTGCTGAATTTAATAATTCTTTCAAAGACTGAGCCAACTTGTCTATTGTTGCAGCAGGAGCTTTATTTACAAACAAATCGCCTGAATTCCCATGTTCAAAAGCAAATAGCACTAAATCAACAGCATCATCTAATGACATTAAAAACCTAGTCATATGTGGATCTGTAATTGTGATAGGTTTGTTGTTAATAATTTGATCAATAAATAACGGAATTACAGAACCTCTTGATGCCATAACATTGCCATACCTAGTTAAACAAACTTTTGTTGTCTTACAATTTCGAGAGGATGCGACCGCTACTTTTTCCATCAATGCCTTCGATATTCCCATAGCATTTATTGGATATGCTGCTTTGTCAGTGCTTAAACAAATTACTTTTGAAACTTTATTTGATTCAGCAGCATCAATAACATTTTGTGTACCAAATACATTAGTTTTTGTTGCTTCAATTGGGAAGAACTCACACGATGGCACCTGCTTCAATGCTGCGGCATGGAACACATAATCAACTCCTTGCATAGCCTTATCAACACTTTGGTAATCTCTCACATCCCCGATGTGAAACTTCAGTTTTGTATTATTAAGCTTAGTTCGCATATCGTCTTGTTTCTTTTCATCCCTTGAAAAAATTCGAATTTCTTTGAAATGATCTGAATTAAGAAAACGGTTTAAAACCGCATTCCCAAAAGAACCAGTACCTCCAGTAATTAATAATATTTTATTTTTAAACATAGCTTATTTATCCTCAATTTTATTATTATAAATTTGGTTTATATATTTAAATGTTTGGTTTGATGTTTTTTTCCAAGAGAATTCTTTTGCAAGATCTATACTAATTTTTGCTTTAGAATTTCTATCTTCAGGAGATTCAAGATAAACCTTTAGCACCTCAGTTATTGAAGATACAGACTTAGCATTAAAGTAAAAACCTCCTTGTTTTAAAAACTCTGGCATTGGTTCTTTATCGCTACATGCTATTGGCATTCCTGAGGCCATAGATTCAATTAATATATTAGGCATATTTTCACAAGTAGAAGCATAAATAATTCCGTTTGAACTTTTATAAAAGTGATCAATTTTTTCATAATCTAAACTACCATGATAAAAGATAAACTCTTTATTTGGATCAACTTTATTCATAAGTTTAAATAATTTTTCAGCCTCTGGCTTAAAAATTACTCCACCAACTAAATTTAAAATTATGGGGTGCCCATTTTCTCTTAATTTTGTAATAGCTTTAATCAAATTAATATGATTTTTATATACATGAATTGTTGAAACATATAAAAACTTAAAAGGGTTGTTAAAACTGTATTCTCGTATGTGTTTTTGTTTATTTATACTTGAAAAGAACCTTGAAGATATACCATGATAAATTGTAGATTTATTTATTTGATCCAAAGGCAAACTCTTTGAAATATATTCTTTAGCGTATTTCGATATGAAAATAATTGCCTTTGATTTTTTAAAGCACTTCTCTTGTCTTTTGTAACGTAACCAATGGCCTAATATTTCTTTAGGAGATTTTATATCTTTCCAAACATCCCTTTCATGCAATAACATGTTTCTTGACATGCTAACTACAGGAACAAATTTACCAATATAATCGCCTGTTAACGAGTACAAAATATCGCAATATTTGTCTATTTCTTTATCAAATTTAAATAGTTGGAAATACACCCGACTTAATAAACCTTTATTTAAATCATCATAGGTCTTTTTTTGTAGAAAATGGAAATCATTCAATTGATCTAAAACTTTTTTTGAACTGAATACTATTATTTTTTCGATATCATTCTTAAACATCTCATGGTTAAAGTTATTTAAAATTTCTTTTAGGTGAGTTACACCACCTCCGCTACCAATATTTGTTGCATCAATACCTACTTTCATGATCTAGTTAATCCTAATTAGTCCTTCTGTTTAATATGATTTTTCCGCCATTGAAAAGCAAATAAATAAACAGTAACCCAATAAACAAAATAGCTAGCTTGTAAAATGTTATAAACCCATAAAGGACAGTTCTTGTGCCTAAAAAAATAAATAAAATATATAGAAGATTAAACTCTCTATAAACACTTGCTTTTTTTTCAATGAAAACAATTAGCATTAAAAATAAATTTAAAAAAGCAAATACTCCTAGAACACCAAAATTTAAATATGGTTCACCAATTAACAAATTTCCGCCTCCTGTTGAATAGGTTTTAACCAGAAACATTGAAACATCACCAGGTCTGTCAGGAATAATAAAACTTGGTAACGTCCTATAAAGATAATCTATGAATGTTGCACCATTTTCAAAACCAAAATTTTGAGTATGGTACAAAATAGACATAAATGAATAAGCCACTGGCCCTCCAGTATTATTAGATAGCAGTGTTAACAATAAATCGCCTGAATAAGTATAGTTACCTGATCTTACGACCCCTATTGCAAGAAAACTGAGGACTAGAACTAACGCGTAAACATACCTAGGCACTTGGATAAATCTAAATTTTTTTCTTCTTGAAAATGTTGCATACAAAACAAAAAAAAGAATTGGAAAGATCTCTCCTCTATTTGCAAATATAAACCAGAAAAATATAACAAAGTAGCAGAAATAGAGATTCCGCTGGCTTGCTAAATTAGTCTTATATACATAATAAGATAAAGCCATTATAAAAAAGACAGCCCAGCCACCAAAACTCTCACCGTCAACATAGCCATCACCTCTGTATGCATCAAGAAAAAGAATTGAACTATCCTTATTTATCATATAAGAAGAAAAAATAATAAAAATCTCATAATAAATAGGCTTGAAGTTATCTACTCTGTCTTTTCTAGAAACTTTAAAACTAGTGGATAAATTTAAGTATGAGCTCATTATTAAAGTAGATAAAATAAGAATGTCTAAGGCCAAGCCATAGTAATTATCTTGCATAATATCAACCCTTATTATGTTAGGAGTTACAACGTCAGGTATGACACCAAAATTTACTAGCAATATAGGTATAAGTGCACTTGAAAATAGAATTGTGTAAAAAGAAACTATGCTAAATAACTTCCCACTATTTAAAAAAAAATTAAGGCCTATTAATACAAGGAAGATAAAATTTAGAATTAATGAAGAGGAATTATTTAATATTAAAGTTAACCCAAGAAAACTCAAGAATAGCTGGAATACAAATAAATTACTTTTTGCCATTTATCTTAAAATTATGAATTTGATCAACCAAAAAGAATTTGTGGACATAGAAAAATAAAAGAAAATTCAATCTAAATAATAGTTTGAAATAAACTTTTATTTTATGCTCATCATTAAATAGCATATAAGATGATAAATAAATTTCTTTAACCTTTGATGATGATTTTAGGTTCAAGATTTTATTGAATGATTCATCCTGGGCAATATCGATATTCAGATCTTCGAAATATTTCTTAATGTATAGCTTTCTATTAATACGACTATAAAAATATTGATCTTTATAATGCATTTTGCTGATTTGATTGCTAGATAGTCTATATTTAATAAGTGGTGTATCAAGATTTTTAAATTTACCCAGACCAGATAATTTTAGCCATAGATTATAGTCTTGAGACTTTTTTATTGTTTCATCGTACAGAATATTATGCTTTTTTAATATACATGATCTTAACATAACCGAAGGGTGAGTAATGCAGTTTCTTAACAACAATTCAGTTTTAATATCTGCGTTTTCTAGTGGCAAAATCGTTTCTTTTTGGGCTTTACCTCTGAAGTCAATCCTTGATGATCCACATAAAATATAGTCTAAATTTTCTTCCAAGAAGTTGAATTGCAATTCAAATCTATTTTTTATGGAAATATCATCAGCATCCATTCTGGCAATATATTTCCTAGATGAAAATTTAATTCCCTTATTTAAAGATTCTGTTAAACCTATATTTTTTTCATTTGTAATGACAATAATTCTCTTATCAGTTGATTTGTAGGAGCTCAATATTCTAGAGTTTAATTTTCTTGAGGGGTTATCATTGATTATGATGAATTCGAAGTCTTCAAAAGTCTGCTCCAAAATTGAATTAATAGAGTCCTTAATCCAGTTTTCTGGCTCGTTATAAATACTCATAATAACACTGATCATTTTTCAATAATTTACGTTATTATTTTTTATCCATTTATCAAGCATCAATAAAGCAAATAGTTTTTCTGAATTTGATTGCCCTCTTCTTAAACCGTCCAATAGCTTTAGGGCATAGTCTTTATTAATCAATTGCTCAAAATTATTTATATCTTCTAAAAGATTATCATGCCATTTAGTTCTGAACCAAACATCTAAAGGGATTGAAAAACCTTGCTTCCTTTCAAAATTGATATCTTCTTTAATCTTCTTATTTAAGAGTAGCTTGGGCAGTATTTTTAATCTCTTATCTTTAATTTTAAATTCAGAATTTACATCTTTAAATGCAAATTCTACGATATCCTTATCCAGAAAGGGGGCTCTAGTCTCTAATGAATATGCCATACTAGATCTGTCTACCTTGAATAAAATATCATTAGGCAAATAGTTATGCATATCAATTTTTGTTAAGTCATATAGCAAATCATCGGAGACAGAAAATAAAAAGTCATTTTTTAAAATATCGTTATATTTTAATATTTTGCTAATACTAAAATTATCAAACAAAGTATTGTAAGAAAATTGATCTCTTATGCTTCCACTCAAACCCATCAAGAAATGTCTGCCTTTTGTTCCAGTAGGAAAATATTTTGAAATGCCTGCAACTGCACTTCTTATTGAATTTGGAACATATTTAGTCAACCTTCGATTCAAATTTATTGTTCGTTCATATTTTTTATACCCACCAAATAATTCATCACCACCATCACCACCAAGAACGACTTTTAAATGATTGCTAGTTAGTTCTGACACTAAAAACGATGGCAATAATGAACTATCTGACAATGGTTCATCAGTAAATTTTGATATCAAATTTAAAAGGTTGTATTCAATTTCATTTCCACTTAACTCGACATGAGAAGTACCAAAGTAATTTGCTACACTTTTTGCATACTTTGACTCATTAATTTTGCTGTGACCTTCAAGAGAAATATGGAATGTCTTAATTTTTTTACCTGAAATCTCTGATGCATATGCTGTAACCAGCGAGCTATCTACCCCTCCGCTCAGTAAGACTCCAACTGGAACATCAGATATTAGTTGGTTGCTAACTGATTGTTCCATCAAGCCATCAAATTTTTGAACAAGTTCTTTCTCGTCTAAACTATTTTTTTCATATTCTGGAATAGACCAATATTTATTAATCTTAAGTGTCTTTTTTTTGCATGAATAAACTAGATAATGAGCAGGCATTAGCTTTTTTACATTTTTAACAAGCGTTCTGTCTTCTCTCACGTAACCATAAGAAAGATAATCTTGTAAACTTTTATAATCTAAATTTCTATCTAATCGATTATTTAAAAATAATTGGTTCAATTGTGAAGCAAAACTAATACCATCTAAGTTTTCCCAATAATATAGCGGCTTTTCTCCTATTCTATCTCTTGCTAAAACTAATTCTTCTTTTGCTGAATCGTAAATAGCTATAGCAAACATGCCTACTAAATGCTCTAAAAAGCCTATACCAAAATGCAAAAATGATTTTAAGACAACCTCTGTGTCAGAATTAGAATTAAAGCTATATCCAAATTTTAAAAGCTTCAATTTTAATATTTTAAAGTTATATATTTCTCCATTAAAAACGATGACATAACGGCCGTCATCTGATTTCATTGGCATAGATCCATTTGTTGACAAATCTTGTATAGATAACCTTTTACTCCCTAAAAAGACAGTTTCATTGTGATTGTTCCATATACCAGTATCATCTGGACCTCTATGGTGTATTACTTCTAATTGTTTTTTAAAAACAGATTTATTAACGCCACTAAAGCCTATATCTCCTAAAATTCCACACATGTTAAATAAGTTTTTTTAATGAATTGAAAGAATCCATTTTGAAATAAAATATGTACATATAAAGAACTAGCATTAAAAACTGTGTAATAACGCTGGCCCATGCAGCACCTAAAATACCATAACTTGTTATGAAAAAGTAATTTAAAACAATATTAGTTGTAGCCCCAATTAATGTAATGAATAAAACTTCTTTATCCTTCTTCACTGCTAAGAATGTATAGGAAAAAACTATAGCTATAACATTAAATAATACACCAATGGCCAAAATTACTCCTGCATAATAAGCATTTTCATCGTTCAGGCCATAGATGAAATCAATAATATCGACAAGAAATATTGAATAAAAAATTAAGAAAATTAAACCAGCACATAAGTTAATTCCGATTTGACTGTAGAATGATTTTTTAATTAATTGAACTGAATCATTTTGTAATTTCTCTTTTAATTTAGATAGATATATAAATGAAAAAACTGTAATAACCGGCATCACTAAAAAAGCGAAGGAGAGACCAATTTTATATACTCCTAGTTGTGTGTCTCCTAGAAGTCCTGAAATCATAAGCTGATCAAAGTTGCCAGTAATCTGCGTACCCAATGTATTTATAGAAAGAAGGAATGTGCTGGATAATAGTAGTTTGATATTTAACTTTTGTACTACAAAGTACCCTTTAAGAGATAGAACATAAAATACAATTGTCATCCAAGCAATAACAAACATTAATAGTAAGGATGTAATGTCATCAGGCTTAAAGATTAAAAATAGTGTTATTAAAATTAAGTATGGTATTGCCCTTGGCAAAATTGCTTTTGCATCTTGTTCAATAAATCTTATGGAAATGATATATAACTCACACAACCGCATGAAATACACACCCAATAAAATTAACATTATATTGAAATAACTTTCTTCGAATAGAAAAGTATATATGGGATAAATAAATACTAAGAAAAATACTAGCAAATAGGTGGTTCCCGCAAGAGAGTCCCATAACAATTTAATGTTATTAGATCTTAAATAATTGCTATAGATGCCAGATGCAAATACACCAAAACTTATATTTATTAATGCATTGTATTTTGCATACTCACCAAATAAGTCTAATCCTGAATACCTAACTATGAGAACTCCCAAGAAAAAACCTAAAACCTGTACCGAGATTCTTCCAAGGGATTGATATATTACAGGTAAAAGCTTTTGCTTTTTAATATCATTATTTTCATCTTTTAATGAATTCATAACACCATAATTAATAGCGTTTTAAAAAGTTTTTGATTTAATAGTAACTTTTGTACCATTCAACAAATTTTTTCACACCTAATTTATAGTTAGTCTTTGGCTTGAATCCAGTTAATTCATTCAAGAGTGTAGTATCTGCAAATGTAGCTGGAACATCACCTATTTGCATCGGCATATAGTTTCTGATCGCACACTTTCCAACTTCGTCCTCTATAGCTTGAATGAATTCAAGAAGAGGTATCTGTTGTGAGTTCCCAATATTTACTACTCGAAAAGGAGCGACTTTAGATAGACTATCTTTTGGTCCAATGCTTTTCCCTTCGCATGGAACAGCAGAGATCAATGACCTAACTGCTTCAACCAAGTCATCAACATATGTAAAATCTCGAGACATCTCACCATTATTATATATATCAATTGGTTCATCATTGATTATTGCTTTTGTAAACTTAAATAAAGCCATATCTGGCCGCCCCCAAGGACCATATACTGTGAAAAACCTAAACATTGTTATGGGTATTTTATAAATATGTGCATAGGAATGAGCCATATTTTCGTTAGCTTTCTTTGTTGCGGCATAAATAGTAAGCTGCGTATCAGCTTTTTGTAGCTCATTAAATGGCATCTCTTCATTTGCGCCGTAAGCTGAGGATGTTGAAGCCATTAAAAGATGTTTAACTTCATGCCTATGTGCCAAATCCATTACATTAAAAGTTCCAACGATGTTGCTATCTATGTAAGATCTTGGATTTTCAAGACTATATCTAACTCCAGCTTGTGCGGCCAAATGCACAACAATATTGGGTTTAAAATCTCTAAAAACCTTAGCTAAAGTGTCTTGATCTTCAAGCATGGCCTGAGTTTTTGTAAAATTCTTTTCAGAAGATAATATTTCGTGACGCTTCTCTTTTAACTTAATATCATAGTAATCTGTGACACCATCATATCCATGAACAGAGCACCCCTGTTTCAAAAGAAGTTTTGCTAAATGAAATCCTATAAATCCTGCAGTACCTGTAACTAATACTTTCATTTTCTATCAGCTTGTAATCTTAATGGTGCCCAGGGCCGGACTTGAACCGGCACGAAGTTTCCTTCGAGGGATTTTAAGTCCCTTGTGTCTACCAATTTCACCACCTGGGCTCTAGTCATCAACTATAGCTCTTCCTTTTAGGCTCTCCCAGTCTTTTTCAGGTCGAACTTCCAAGTTTGTTTTCCAAACACCATTTAATACGTTTGGTGGAATTTCATTTTCTTCACAAAAATTAATTAATGCTTGAATATCTTTTGGGAAGCAACTTCCTCCAAAACCAAACTTGCCATCTGGACCGGGAACATTGGTGTGAGAGTGACCGACCCTGCCATCTCGAACAAAACCTTCAATTACAGCATTCCAATCAGCTCCAATTTTGTCAGATATAAGTCTCATTTCATTAAGGAAAGAAACTTTAGTTGCAAAGAAGCAATTACATACATATTTAATAAGCTCTGCTGATTTAAAATCAGTCTCAATCATTGCTATGCTTTGCCCAAATCTATCTCTATACAAATCTGCAACTTTTTTTGTATTTGAGGGCTCTCCACCAATTACATATCTAGTTTGAGATAAGAAATCAAAAACTGCACTTCTCTCGGTTAAGAATTCAGGATTAAAAACTATCTTTAATTCTGGAAAATTAGATTGAACCTTTTCTGAGGTGCCTGGAACGATTGTAGATCTTAATAAGATAATTGGGCTATTATTTGTCTTTACAGCACTTACGTCTTTCATGACGCTATAAACTATATCTAAATTTATACTACCATCCTTGTTAGAAGGTGTTGGCACCGATACAAAAATGAAATCTGATTTATCAACGACTTCCTCTAACGAGTTTTGTGCGAGATCAGGATTTTTATCATAAATCAATATATTTGCTTCATATCCTGATCCACTTGAGAATCCTTGCGCAACCGCATTCCCCACGAACCCTTTACCTATAATTCCAATTGTAAATTTGTTCATAATATTTTGAGAATGAATAGTATCATATTTTCTACTTCATCTATGTATTTAAAATAACTCTTTTTATAAATTTAACAATAAAAATTTACTTATAAATAATGGCTTATAAGAGGATTTAGTCAATTTAGATGAAGCTATAATCCAAAATTTAATTACTGATCATTAATATTTAGATTTTTTCCTGCAACTAAATATTCATTTAAATCGATAATTAAAAAATCTTTGCTATGAAGGAAAAGGTAGAGCCTTTCTCTATCCAATAAACTTAGAGAGCTTAGATCAGCAATAACATAATTGTAATTTTCTACATCGAATTCTTTAAAATCTTTATCTATGTAATAAATATCCTTAAACTCTTCTAGATTTGTTTTATAGTCTAGATCTTTTTTATTAATCAATTTCTTTAGTGCAGGCAAAAAACTTAAATAATAATCTTTTGTATAGCCAGACTCTTTCCTTGCTCTGACAATTTTTATCTTAAAAAACTTAATTAAAAAACTATTTATGTAATATGTTAATTTTTTCATAATATTCTTGGAAATAAGCTAAATTTTCATCACAGAATTTTTTCCATGTGAGGCTTGATGCTCTTTCACTAATTTCGATTTTTTTATTATAAAGATTTGTTACCACATTGGTTAGTGATGCTGAATCTCCCGCTTTGAAATCAATGATGTCAAACATTTCTAAATTCCCCACTGATTTTGGACCAATAACTTTGGTTCCGCACGCCAAAGCTTCAATAGCAGGAAGAGGACCACCTTCTAAGAGACTAGGGACAAGAAAATAATCTACTGACCTATAAAAACTAGGCAAACTATCTAACCAATCTTTTTCAGATGCGTACTCTGAGATATCTTTGGGTTTCTTGATTTCAACAAAACTAAGTTCTTTTAATTTATCAATAAGAAACTCACCTTTCCTTCCATCAGGGTAAGATCTGAAATTAACACCAATTGTGATCTTTGGTTTGAATAATTCAGCATCAATGCCATCTGGTATAACCCTGCCACCAACAACTCTTTGATATTTTGGAGATTGCATTACGAGTAGATCACTCTCTCTGGCAGCAATATAGAATTTACTATCATCTGGATGGGTAAATTTTGCTGCGATAATTGTTTTTTGTTTATTAATATTTTTTATGTTTTCAATTAATGCATGAAATAGAACGAAATAATTTATGTCATACGATTCATTATATGTCCCAACATCCCAATGATTTCTATTACAAAGCTCTTCAATGACTCTTCCAACAAGCCACCCAGAAGATTCTGTTGGAACAATATTTACTCTCATTTTATACTCCAAAATTTAATTAAATGGAGGCTGAGAACGGAATCGAACCGATGTACACGGAGTTGCAGTCCGCTGCATAACCACTCTGCCACTCAGCCGCATATATATTTTATATTAAATTAGGAAAGCCTTATATTTTTTATTGATTTGAGTGAATCATTTAAAATATAAAAGCTTTATTTCCTTAATACACACTCTACCGCTTCTTTGAGACTAGTAACGATATTAATATCTTGATGGTCAATATATTTTGTTAACCCCCCATCAACAAGATAGTTATTTTTAATTCCAGATTTCTTGGATGCTTCTATATCTGAAAGCTTATCTCCGACTGTAAATGAATTTACTTTATCTATTGCATATTTTTCCATCGCCTCAAGAAACATACCAGGGTTAGG
>MDTG01378244.1_pt1 | contig 20281 bp, 18 predicted proteins | sample 811421 | NCBI WGS metagenome assembly MDTG01 (sample SAMN05326645, study PRJNA326480) | marine metagenome | isolation source: seawater | place: Pacific Ocean: South East | collected 2011
AGTAAATAACCAAAATACAACTTACGCTTTTAACGGTTCGTTTTGGTTTTTTTTTGTGAGCGAAGTGCACCAATTTAATTTGTTGTTTAATTTTGATGAGTTGGAGGGTAATCTGAATTTATTGATTAAAGGATTGAACTCAGAATGATGTGTTTAAACGGATCGGTTTAGAGGTCTAGTTTAGGTAAAGTCGTCACCCAACACTTTTCTGATATGGCAGAGTACGGATACGATAAAGGACCATTAGAAGTCGAAGCTTCTGAAGCAAATAATAAATACAGCGCGAGTTGGTAGTCAGGTAGGTTGTGGCGAAGTTAACGCACTGCGCACTACTTATGCGCGACGGCTGAAGCTTGGCTCAGTCTCTATTCGCAACATAAAATTTTAGCCAAGCGTTATCACCGGTAATTGAAAAATTATGTACTTAAATACAATCTTAGGAAATATTCAGTATGTCTACATGGAATAAAATTGCGACCTGGTCAATGTTAGTTATTGCTCTCGCAGTTTTTATAGCAGCTGCATTTGTGCTTGGTTCAACAATTGGCACTATGTACGTACTGGGGTCATTTGAACTATCTATCCTTGAAGTCGGAATCATTTGTGGTGGAATAACATCTATATCTGTTTTCGTACGCTGCGTTAAACAACTGAAAAGTAACTCTGAATTAGCAAGTACATAAGCAAAAAAGTACCCAACGCTGCGCGCTTTGGCATTTACTAAACAAGCAGGATGCTAGAACTACAAGGAGTTATGGATGAGAAAATTAGTTTCATTATCAATTCTAAGCGTTTTTTTGATGTCTTGTGCATCGCATAAGCCCAACGAAGCTACCCAAGCTTTTGCTGAAGAACCAGTTCGGTACTTAGATTTAACCGCAGACAGTAAAAAGAATTTAACCGAAATATATTGGGTAGTAAAAAAAAGTGCAGACCCTAAGTACCCCGTTGATGCCGCTAGAAGAGGCTTGTCTGGTTGTGTTGATTTTATCGTAGCAATTGATAGTAACGGAACACTAGGTGGGTTTAAAATTAAAAAGTCATACCCTGAAGGCGTATTTGACAAATCTGCGGCAGCAGCATTAAACAGGTGGAAGTGGTCAGCGTCAGAAGACAATATTGAAAACGCACCGGTACTAACCACAATCCAATTGAACTTTATGGTTAGCAATTCTAAAAATAAAGCTGAAACTGAAAAGCAATGCAACTTTTCTCATATATGAACAAGTAGTTTAACTATTGAGAACCACTTAACCTTTTAAACTAAGGAACATTGGATGTTTTCAAATTTACGCGCAAAATTTGCGTCAGTCATGTATGTACAAATTTGGGAACATCGATTAAAAGTCACTGATACTGCAACGCGCGAATCTTTTGATGATTACCCCGCTATAGTCATTAAATCTAACGATAAAGGTGAGAAGCTGATTTCAGGTGTTGGTAAAGAAGCGAGTGAGAAGCTTCAACACAATGAAATTGTCATTAATCCATTTTCCCACCCTAGAGTGCTTTTTTCAGACTTCTATGTAGGCGAAAAACTACTGCAACACACGTTTAGACATTTAGGTAATAGTAAAATGTTACGGCCAAGACCTAAGGTTATTATCCACCCGATGGAAAAAACTGAAGGTGGCCTCACTATGATTGAAAAGCGAGCATTCAAAGAGTTAGCGATTGGTGCTGGTGCTATAGCAGTAAAGATTCATACCGGCTCTGCATTAAGTCTAGAAAAAATAAACTTTGACGAACTAGAAGATGATGATAAACCTACAATACAAAGTAGTTCACCACCATCAAAGTTGGCTAGCTATGGCATATCTGTCTTTTACCTTGTAATGTTAACTTTAGCTGTTTGGTATTTAGGCAAATGAAATAGATTAATTAGACCAATGCGGGTTGGGATACTTTGAATTTTATTAAATAACTCCTATCCCATTCACTCAAGGAAAATGGCAATCGGATGGAATATCTCTATTTAGTCGCACTAGTTACAACACTAGTTACTTACTTATTGTTCCGCTCGCCACGCCTGAATAGTCCTGAGCATGTCTTGCAAGAAGTCGGTGAGGAAGTCCTCATCCTTCATACCCCCTTAGCAAGGCTTTGGCCGTCTCAAGGTAAGCGAATAAGCAAACAAAGCGCAGCGCGTATTCAAAAAGCTGGCAGCATTATTACGGTATTTAATCAAAGCTCAAATGCCATTGATATCAACCTTTTGAAAAGACACTCTGCTCAAGTTTTTGATCGTGCTTGCGTGTTATTTCCAAGTGCAGAGAAAGTCGTTATTTAGTGGCTAAGAAATATATTAAGCTCTGCAAAGAGGGTCGAAAAAAGTAGATTATAGGGTCAAAGTATTTTAGCTCGAACAACAGGACTGGAGACTTTGACAGACTACCTTGGCGTTGAAAAAGTACTCGAACCCCATTATTAGTCGATGAGGGTATCATCCCTCAAGCTTACTTGTTGGTGATGGATGGGTAAGGTTTTGCCATAAAGTTGCATAGTGCGTTCTACGTTACCTACCATGCTGGGCTCTTCTACATATGAAAATATGGCCACGTATCTGGGTGTATTTCCTCTCAACGGTGTTACTCGGTGCAAAGAGTAGCGCCCTTTAAATAATTGCAGGTCGCCTGGTTCAAGCTTAAGGTTAACTACCCTTTTTGAAGAGCCTGATAGCACCTTTGAAACTTCTTCAAAATTTTCACATTCTGGGGTTCTTATCATTGGCGCATACTCGAAATCGCCACCCTCATCTGCATTTTGAAGCGCTAGAGTCACCGTAAAGTTGTTGGTATCGAAGTGCCATGGAAAACCATTCCCTTCAGTGGCCATATTTACAATTACATCTGCTAATGGGTCGGCGTAGCGAAAAAAACGGTCTTCAGGTATTTGCAAACACTCCCGTATAAAGGAATCGAAACCATTACAGTCAAAAACGGTACGTAAAGGTGCTTGCTCAAGAAAATTGTCTGCACTAATAAATGCATTTGATCGCTCGTAAAATTTTCGTCTAGGATCATCAGCATTCAGTGATGTGTCTTCTGCTGTAAAATACGGGTTAGTGCGAGAATAGCTATGATGCCCATGTGCAGCAACGTTATCCGCTTCGTGAATACATGCCGCAATGCCTTCTGGAGTAAGAAAATTTTTTAACACCGCGCAGCCATACTGATTTAACTCAGCGCTTATTTGCGCTATTAAATCGTCTCTATCTTTACCTAATATACCAATAGGATAACGCGTTAAATTTATCAATCTGTCAGGGTTAAGTGCCATTTTCATACTTAATTTTGTTGATACCCGAAACGACACCTTGGTGAAGAAGTACACCTCGTATTGGGTAAGTTTTCTATATAAAAAGTATATGAGAATGAAACAATGACAGATAATCAATCCCGACATGATTTATTCAAAAGACGTCGTAATGAAAACAAACTAAACTACGTAAAACTTGCGTAAGGCATGATGGCACAAGAAGGGTTGGATTAGGGTGCTAATTAAGGATACATTCATAGTTCTTAATAAACATCTGCCCAACCTCGAATATAGAGGTAGTAAGACGTTTGTACATTCAGCCCTAATTGTTCGCTAAAGGAGCTCTCATGAAAGTCTCTGTTGAAATAGTAAATGCATTTATTGACGGTGACACAGGTGGAAACCCAGCTGGTGTGGTTTTAGATGCGAACGCCTTAACGTCAAAGCAGAAACTGCAAGTGGCGCAAAAAGTGGGACTTTCTGAAACGGCCTTTGTTTCTCGCTCAGACGTTGCCACTATAAAGCTGGAGTTTTTCACCCCAGTACAGCAAATTGCGCATTGCGGCCATGCCACCATAGCAACGTTTAGCAGAATGAGTGAGCTTGGCTTGGTGCAAAATGGTCGAATGTCGAAAGAGACGGTAGATGGAACCAGAGATATAATTATCGATGGTTCAATGGCATTTATGGAGCAGTCACCGCCAACCTACACCGATGTATTAGATACCGAAGAAGTACGAGCAGCGCTTAATCTTTCAAGCAACGTACCGCTTCATTCAATATCAATCGTGAATACAGGAAATGCCTTTTTACTTGTACCTCTTCACAATGCATCTTCGGTAGCAGAAATTCAGCCCAATCAAGATCTCATCAAGAAAATAAGCGAACAATATGACCTGATAGGTTTCTACGTTTTTTCTAGTGAAACCACTATGCCCGGGCGTCACGCGGGCGCTAGAATGTTTGCCCCACGCTATGGCATTGACGAAGAGGCAGCTACCGGTATGGCTGCTGGTCCTTTAGCTTGCTACCTTTATGACCGCGCGGGTACAGACGAAACGACTTTGTACATTGAGCAAGGTCATTTGATGCATCCCCCATCGGGTAGCGTGATAAGTGTTGATTTACAATTGGTTGATGGTTGCATTACTCGTTTGATGGCTGGCGGCGTTGGCCGCTCAATTCAAGGGATTGAAATAGATATTTAGACTCATAAGCCACACAAGCCACATAACAAGTGTAAGCACTTTACATTGCCCAAAATTATTATATAACAAGGCTATACGTTTCAAGGAAGATTTAAACATGCTCGATTCAATGAGTTATACAGAGATAGTGGCGTACGCTCTGTGCTTCGCACGATAGCTCGTGGGTTTAAACCCAATAGTGCTGAAAAAATCTAAAGCAATAGTTAGCTACTCTCATTACTCGTCAGCGCTTTTTCTTTCAACGTGTCATCCATAAGATTTTTAGCCGCTATACAGCTCGCTAACGTGCTTATGACGAACGTCATTTCTCTTGCATTCTCTATTCCAGCAACTAGGTACCAAACACAAAACATGATGGCACTTAAAACAAAGTGCGTTACAACAAACTTTAAATATAGCTTTTTCATAGAATTACCATTGAAGGGGCCAAGCCCCTTAGTAGAAAAAATTACTCATCCGAAGTGGCAATAGTGCCGTCAACAATTTGTTGGGTTGCTCCGCCAAGTGCAGCCCCATTGGTTCCAACTACTCCCCTACCAACTGCACCCAATGCTCTAGCGCCTCCCGCTAATGCTGAAAAGCCGCCAGTAAAAGTTCCGGCAACGGTAGCTCCAGCTAAACCACCCCAAGAAAAACCGCCGTTAAAAGCAGACCCCAGTAAGTAGGCTCCGGCTCCTATTGCAGCACCTTGTAAAAATGCACCATTAACTTGATCCAGCTCGTCATGTGAAAGTTCTATCAATTCCATATCTCTATTCCTTAAAATATATTTAGCCTTTCATTAAGGCAAAATCATTTTGAGCGATAGAATCTACTTTTTGTACTGAACTGAGTATCGGTTTTAAAGCGCGAAACTAAATTTTATCCATAAAAAAACTCGGCACTTAATGCCGAGTTCATATTATTTACGTAAGCGTTTATTCAACGTTTTACACAACAACTAACGCTTTTAGTACGTCACGTTTTTCACTTCAAAACTATCGCTATTTGATTTTATTTGAGGCGTATTTTTCATAGTGACATTTTCAATCAAAGTAATAGGCTCGCCATTGGTTAAATAAAGCGACATAGGTGCGCTATCAACCCACTTTGAATCGCTAACATGTAGGTTCTGTACACCATGAAAATACATAGAAGCGCCCGTTCTATGGGTAGAACCTTTACCTACATTGTGTAGTGTATTGTCAGTTATAATAACCGCTGGGCCGAAGGTACTTTCATCAAATCCGCCACGGTAAATGGTTACTACTTCTTCTTTAATGTCTTTAAACGTATTACCCGATAGGGTTAAGTTTTCAACACTGTAAACCCCTAAGTCGTCTGTTTCTTTATTTAGCGACAGCACTGCGCCCGTGATGTTTTCCATGTGGGAATTTTTAATATCGATGTAGTCGGCAAAAGTACCAGGGTGCGCTTTAAAGAAGTAGAAGTAGCCGTTAATGTCTAAATCGGTCACTTTCACGTTTTCAACCGACAACGCATAGTTAATATTCATAGAAGAACGGCTGGTTCTAATAATGCTATTGCCTTTGTAATCTGGTGAAGCTGCGCCATCAAACCATAAGTTTTCAACTTCAAGCGCGCCGCCGTTTTCAATTACCATAAAGCTTGGTTTTTCAGAACGAATAACGGGCTTATCGCCCTGCTCGGCCATAATAGTCACAGGGTGATTAACAATCGCAAAACGTGTTAGCAGATAGTCGCCGCCATTTTCAAGTACTAGAATATCGCCAGGCTTACTTGCAGCAAGGGCGGTAGACAAAGTATCCATACCCGGTTTAACCGCAATTTTACTGCCGCTTTTAAAGGGTATTTGGCTTTCGTTTTTAGCATAAAAACGGGCACCTGTGTCTTCCTTAGTGACAGGCAGTTTTACTTCGCCAAAATTGATGTCGTCTAGCAATGCTTTTTCAGGCACCCACAAGCCATTACTGTTTTTGCTTACCTTGTAAGGTACTTTTTCAAACCCTGAAGAAAGTGGGTTACTGGCATCTTCATTTAAAACATTTCCTTTAAAGGTAATGCCAGAAACATCACTGAATACGGTAATAGGGTTAAGGTTTTGCTTACCCAATATAATGTTATTTTGCATTTCTGTGGTGGTAGGCGGTGCTGAGCGCTCTTCATCTGCCCCTGCGCCAAGCTGAATATAGTCACTATCAATAACCACGTTGTTGTTCATTGCAGATTCAATAACCGGGTCGTAGCGATTTGGTGGCGAATTAGGTACGCCATTCATAATCACTAGCGCACCACGGAAACGACGCCCCGTTAAGCCATACATGTAGTTATTACTCACCGTTTGGTGTTCATTAATAATGCGTATACCACCAGTATTTGGCTTTCTATTACCTAAAAAGTAGTTGTTTTCTACCGTGGTGTAATGGCCATGGCGCATAGTCAGAGTGCCTTGGGCTTCAAAAAACACGTTTCCTTTGAATGTATTGCCACTCGACTTATTCGAAATAATTTCGTGCTCGCCGTTGGTTCTATCAAAGTAGTTATACTGCACTAGCGTGTTAGCGTACTCTCTTGAATAGTGGCTAGTACCAATGCGCAGGGTTTCGCCCCCATTCGCACCAAGTACTTGTCTTGGGCCAAAGTAGTTGTATTCAATAGTATGGTAATTTTTGCGACTGCCTTCAGAGTTCATGCGTACCGCAACGGTTACGCCCCGGTTACGTTTGTTGATGAAAGAGTTGTGATCGATACGATTATGTTTGCCATAAATGGCTAACCACAAATCAGAGAGTTGGCGCTCTGGGTGACTGAAGTTGTCGATTACCACGTTCGTTAATCGTGAATAGCTTGCCAATTCATCAGGGGAAGTACGAAAAGCAATTACCTCGCCCGTAGGCGTATGGCCATCGGTAAACACTAGCCCTTCTATTACAAGGTATTCACCTGAAACACTTAAGTTCGACAGGCCAGTTATTTTTACCTCTCCGGGGTTTTGGGCTTTTAGCGTAATAGGTTTATCTTCAGTGCCCTTCCCCTTTAATACCAGCTCTACATCATGCCATTCACCGTTTGCCATCATTATGGTGTCGCCCGCTTCCGCGCTGGCTACAGCATTATTAAATTCATCAATATTCTTAACCATTTGTGCTGATGCAATAGAATGGATAGATAATAGGACCAGCATGCTAAAGAGCTTAGCTAAACTAGCCTTTCGTGCTAATTGCGGGATTCTTCGCGCCCCAATTTTCGACAGTGTTTTCGGTACTGTCTTCGGCAATATTTTAAGTGCTGCTTTTCGTATTTGTAAGGCAAAAACTGGTAATGCTAATACGCCTTTCATAATAAAACTCCATCTTGATGGCGCACCATCTACTGCGCCATTAAATTTGTATGCTTTTTAGATATTCTGTTTGCTAAGCTTTTCGTTACTGCTTCAGTTTTGAATCTAATAACGCACTTCTGTTGCAAGGCAATAACCTTCATGCTCTAGCGTGCTAACCTTATAGTGACGCACTATGAACATATGCCGTAGCGTCTTTAATAATGTCTACCAAAGTTGCTGACACATCTACCTTCAAGCCGTAATTGGGCATTTCAAAGGTTTGCAATTGATTTTCTAGCAGACTGCCGTCGAAAAAGTGATTTTCCCGTGCAGAGAGTCTGGCGCTTAATAACGCGTAACTGCCTGTAAGCACCACCCATTCAATAGGAAGTGTGTCATTCGCGCTTAATACCTTTCGGTAGCTTTCTTTTAGTGCTGAACACGCTAGCACAACCCCTTTATGTTGTTCGTAGCGAGCAAGTTCCCCCGCTAAAGTTTGCAACCACGGCCATCTATCATCATCGGTTAAAGGGATCCCGCTTTGCATTTTTGCTTTATTAACTTCAGGGTGAAAATCGTCTGCATCAATAAACGGCAAGTTTAGTTGCTTACCTAATGCCTGCCCTACGGTCGACTTTCCGGTACCCGATACACCCGCCACTACAATAATCATTGCCACTACCCTTTAAAGTTGTTCAACAATGGCAATTACACCATTGGCAGAAATAACAATGGCAAACAGCAATGCTAGCCCTAACATTATGTTTAGGAATTTGCCTGGCGCATGTTCTTTCATAAGCTCTCGTTTGTTTATTACCACTAGAATGCCAATGATGACTAAGGGCAACACAAACACGTTAAACACTTGAGAAAGAATTTGCCCCTTAATGGGATTGAACCCAAATACCGGTATGATCAGCGCCACTAAACAGGCTATACCGGTAATGGTTTTAAATTGAGTAGATTTAGTGTCTAGCTTTCCTGAGCGATAGTCGGCAATTAATAATGGCGCAATAAGTAAACAAGGAAATACCGAAGATAAACCCGCTGCTAACGTGCCAAAGAAAAATACCGTTAGCGCCGTTTTACCTGCAATAGGTTCAAGGGCGTTCACCATGTCGAGTACATGGGTAATTTTCTTACCTTCGTGGAACAACGCGCCATGCGCAACGGCCATTACCGATGCACTAATTACAAACACTAAAAACGCTGCCACAAAAGCATCTTTCTTCTGCTGTTTTTGGTTTTCCATACCCCAGCCCTTACCCTGAATAAACAGTGGGCGAGATAAAAATGTAGCGGCAGCCATAGTCGTACCCACAAAGGCAGCCACCATCATTTTCCCACCTTCTACATCAGGTATTGAAGGAACAAAACCGGCTGCTACCTCTGCTGGCATGGGATGTACCACCAATAGCGAAAACACAAAGGAAATACCCATGCAGGATACAAACATTACCAGAATTTTTTCAAACAACGAGTACTTACCAATTAGCATAATGGCGTACATAATACTGATGACACTTACTGCGATGGCTAACACCAACTCATATTTGTAAGCGTTAAGAGATGGAGAATACAACGCCAGCATTTCAAAAATAATGTTAGATGATATGCCGAGGATACCCATTAATGAGTTCCACTGGCCAAAGGTAACGCCCGCAATAATGAGTATGGCGATTGGTCGCCCGAATTTAAGATGTTTTTTAAAGCTATAAAGCGCAGTTTCACCGGTAACAATGGCGTAATTACCAAATGCATAGATAAGTGCCCCTGAAAACAGGCAACTTAGAAACAACACCCATAGCAAAGACATGCCATAGGTACTGCCCGCTACTATCATAGACGTAACGCTACCTGTACCTATGGTGTACCCTATTGCAAAGAAGGCTGGCCCAAAGGCCATTATTTTTTTTATTATCGACGACATCTCGTTACCTCTGTCATTCTGACAATGTTAGTTATAGCAAACCTGCGGTTTTGACTTATGCAAAAAGGCCTGACTATACACAACCTTTACAGCCGCACTTTTAAAGCTAATGTTTAGCCTTGCCTATGCTTGTTTTTATACATGAGTCTCCTGACCCCTAGGCCATATAAACGCCGCCATTAATATCTAACGTCGCACCCGTGATAAACCCGTTATATTCAGAGGCAAAGAAGGCTACCGCTCGGGCCACATCCATTGGGTTGCCTGCCCGTTTTAATGGAATTTCACTAATGGTTTTATTCGCCGATTCATCGGTGGTGTGGGTAGCATGAAAGCGTGTGCCTAAGATCAAGCCCGGCGTTACCGTGTTGACGCGAATACCGTCGCCAGCTAATTCAGCGGCAAGTGAACGGCTAAAAGTAAGCACCGCACCTTTCGATGTGGAATAGGCTAATGAGCCGCCGTGCCCGCCTTTTCGACCAGCAAGTGAAGACAGATTCACAATAGATGCACCTTCTTCAGCTTGTTTTAGCATGGGTAAGAGTGCACGGGTAACCATCATCATAGAGGTCACATTAACCGCCATCACTTGTTCCCAAAAGTCGTTTTTAATATCGCTTAAAGTGTGTCGCTCAACCAAGTCGCCGGTATTGTTTACCAATATATCAAGCGTAGACGTTAGATTAGCCACTTCGTTAGCGAAGGCATTAACCGTGTCTTCTTTGGTTAAGTCGGCTTGAAGCGGAATGATCTCCCCAACACCAGACTCCAGCACTTCTTGCTGAAGCTCTTCAACTGCGTGTTTCGAGCTATAGTAATGCACAAAAACGGTCGCACCTTGTGCCGCAAGTTCAGAAGAAATAGCGCCGCCAATACCACTGGCACCGCCGGTTACTAATACTCGCTTTCCAGTTAACGTATTCACACCAAAACCCTCTATATAATTGAAAATTAATTAACAAATTCACAGATAACGCTTTGTGCATTTTCGCTAAGGCAATGATGTCGTAAATCGAAAATCCGTAATAATCTCTGCGAAATCTGTTTTATACCCCGTTAAGTTCGTCATTTGCAAAACAGAACAAAACCGGTTTAGTTCTGCCAACAAGCTAACATAGAAGTGAGTGATGTCAACGCAAAAATAATAATAAAATATACAATTAACACCCATTAAATTAACAAATAAACAATCAAAAAATAATTTAATAACTATATATTTCATAGTCTTACATTTTACAAAGTTTTACCAAAATATTGGATGTAAAAAATACCGATTGTTATACTGCTCTACATTTTTACGCACACTCTCGCCCAATAGCACCGCTTTTTTCAAGTTTCCACAACCTACGTTATGATAAACGATAGCAATTTACCGTAAAACTCCCTCAACCCCTTAATTTAAAAAGAGTGAAAGAGCCTATTCTTAGGTCCAGGTGAATAAATTTAGTACTTTTGGATAATTTTTTGTTGACGAAAAGCGACGCAAATGTAACCTTATTGTTAATATTCCGGTTGCAGAAGTTCTTTTTGAAATAAAAAACTAAACCGGTTTAGTGTTATAAGGGAAAGCAAGTAGAGCGAATAAACATTGCCTGATTAATAAGACAAGCCGTCACTTCACAAGAGAATTTAATAATAATTTATGTTTGTGAGGTACTTAGCTGAACAGCTTTTGGAGAAGCAAAATGAACAACAAATTATCAAAACTTACGGTTGCCATTTTATCCGCCACCACAGTTGGTTTTTCTTTGCCAAGTTTTGCGCAAGAAGAACAGGACACCCAAACACCCGATTCATTAGAAGTTATTGAAGTTCGCGGTATTGCTAGCAGTATTGCGGAGTCGGCGCGTTTAAAACGTTACGATTCTCGTATTGTGGATGCCATAGTGGCAGAAGATATTGGCAAGCTGCCCGACAACAACATTGCTGAAGCGCTGCAACGTATTACGGGTGTGTCTATTAGCCGTGACTTTGGTGTGGGTGAATCAGTGACTATTCGCGGTATTTCTCAAAACCGTGTTGAATTAAATGGTCGTTCTACGTCAGGCAGTGGCCGTGGTGGTATTAGCCTGGATGACTTCCCTTCTAGTTTTCTAAAAACCGTTGAAGTAGTTAAGTCCCCTACCCCTGAAATGATAGAAGGCGCACTTGGCGGTACTATCAATATGACAACCGTGCGCCCATTAGAGCTTGAAGAGCCTTTGGTAGCTATTACGCTAGATGGTGAATACGCCGACAAAGCGGAAAACTGGGCCCCTATGTTTACCGGCGCCGCTGGAAGAAACTGGGACTTGGGCGACGCTGGAACCTTCGGGGCTTCTGTGGTGATGTCTTATCAAGATCGCACCTTAAGACGTGATGAATTTTTTAACTTAGTCACCCCAACAGAACTCGATTTAGATGGCGATGGTAACAGCGATTCTGCTAACACGCCTAGCGGCAACTACCTTGTACGTAGCCAAAATACCGTAGAGCAAAAAACTGAACAGCGTGAACGTACCGCTTACGGTTTATCACTTCAATGGGCACCAAAAGACACTGACGCCTTCATTTACCTAGATGTTAATGCCACCGATCTTGACGGCGGACAAGAAGCTTACTCGGTACTAAATGACAGCAAAGACTATTCTGACTTGGTGTTAGATGATGCTTACGATGATGCACAAGGGCAACTGCAAAGCTTTGGCTCGGGCAGTGCGTTTGTACAACCTAAAACATGGGCCGACTTTACCACCAACGACTCTATGTCAAATGCCTTGGGTGGCGAGTGGTTTATTACTGACAAACTGAAAATTTCAGGCGAAGTCGCTTATACAAAATCTGAAAGCCTTCGCACCAATTCTGAGTTTAACTTACGCCCTATCTCGCGCTCACAGTACGAAGAAGACGGTACCATTACCGAAAACTTATTCACCATCACTATGACCCAAGATGGCGACCAAGTACCTGGCATTGCCTTTTCGGATGAAGACGCATTGTTAGACCCCAGCAATCTGGCTATCCGTCAATTTACCCACCAGCGTTACTATGAGGAAAACGAAGAAACTGCTATTCGTTTTGACGTGGAATACATTGAGCCTTTTTCAGGCTTAGACTTCCTTACCAAAATAAAAGCAGGTATTCGTACCACCGACAGAGACTATGAACTAGACCGTTACGACTTACGCAATAATGGTAGTGAGCTTAAAAACCTACAAACCAGTGTGTCGTACGATGGCGTTGTCAGACCAACTTGGGCAGACGAGTTTGACGCTGCATTTGGCGGGTTTAAAGAAATTAACCACAGCAACACCTTCGACCAATCGGGCATTTCTGGTAATAACGCTTTAACCCATTACTATGTTTATGATGGTGCTGAGCTTGCTTACAATATAAATGGTACTTACGACCGCGTGAAACAAATGCTGGATGGTAGTAGCCATGAACTTACGGGTACACTTGATGACAACATGGTTCGCAATACGGGCTCATACGCGCAAATAAGCGAAGAAACCCAAGCCTTATATACCCAGTTTCATTTAGATTTCGGCGACCTTACCGCTGTGGTAGGTGCTCGCTATGTTCAAACCGATTTAACATCGAATACGTTTGATCAAACCGGTAGCTACGATTACTCAGACTTTCTTCCAAGTATAAACGCCACCTACTCTTTAACCGACGATACCATTTTACGTTTCGCTGCCGCGAAAGTAATGCGTCGCCCTGAGTTTGGTGAGCTTAGCCCTGCGATCAGTGTCGATAACTCACTCGTTACCGGTACCCAAGGCTCTTATCAACTAGACCCCTACCGTATTACCCAATACGACTTATCTGCTGAGCATTACTTTGGTGAAGGAGGCATGGTCTCTGCCGCTATTTTTTATAAAGATGTAGAGTCATTTACCGTAGCTAGCAGCTCTTGTATGGCTAATAGCAACACGGTAACCGGCCAAAACGTAACCGAGTACGTGAACGTGTGTTTGCTAGACACCGCAGGGGTGAGTCAAGCTGATGTGAACTACGTTAGTGGGGATCAAGACCTTGCGTACGTTGAAGCGCAACGCGACGCTGGGTTAACCGGTATTGTCATCGATACCGACGTTAACGGCGGCAGCGGTGAAGTGGCAGGTATTGAGCTTGCCTATCAACAACAGTTTAGCTTCCTTCCAGGTATGTGGTCTGGGCTTGGTATTAGCACCAACTACACATATGCAGACAGTGAACAGCCTGATGGTAACCCATTGTTAGACATTTCAAACCATACCTTTAACGGTCAGGTTTACTGGGAAAATGCCGGTTTTCAAGTACGTCTTGCCTACAACTGGCGCGATAAGTACTTAGACACGCAAGATGAAAAGCGTGTACGCCCTGTGGGTGCTTTGGCAACAGGTGTGTATAACCGCACTAACCCTGAAGAAGCTTTCTTCGACCCTACATTGGGTAACAATTACCGTGACGCACGGGGCCAGTTCGACTTTTCGGCCAGCTACGATGTTAACGAGCATATAACGGTTGTGGCTAACGCTGTTAACTTAACCGGTGAGCCTATTGTGCAAGTGACCGAACTAGACAGCATTTGGCAGTACAGCGAGTCGGATAGACGCTTTACTTTCGGCGTAAGAGCTCGCTGGTAAAGTTATAAAAAATAGCCTACTTGCTAGGCTATTTTACTAACGCTATTTGAATCAACGATAACAACCTACTTTCGCCGCAGTGCATGCTGCGGCACATTTTTTCATTATTCATTACTTTTTTCTTTTGACGATGCCCGTTAGGAGCGCATTCATGACTCACGCTAAACCTATTTATTTGGCCGGCTTAGCCGTGCTTTCTTTAATTGCTGGGTGTAATGATACACAAAGCGATAAGCAGAACGATACGCAAACATCATCAACCAGCAAAGCAGCAACAGACGCCAATGCGCAGACGACAGACAAGCGCGCGAATGCTACCGACGAGACAAAGTTGGCAACCAAAGCCCCTGGAGACGTGTTCGACCTTTCCCCTTGGAATATTCTCTTACCGTTAGATAGAGACGGTGACGGCAAAGCCGACAAAATTAACAACAAAGACTTACCTAGTTTCCACGTGAATGAGTTTTTTTACTTAGACGACAATAACAACATGGTATTTGCCGCGGCAAATAAAGCATTTACCTCTCCCACGTCCACCAATACCCGTAGCGAACTTCGCCAAGTGTATGCCGATGCAAACGGCAATGTGCCCAGTTTAGAAAGCCCTGCGAATTACTTTGCGCTGGCATCTAATCCTGATGCAGATAAATTTGCCGCCATTGGTGCTCGAATGGAAGCCACTCTTAAAGTAGATCATGTTTCTACCAATGCAAAATATCATGACAAGCCACCTGCATATTCCGTTGTAGTAGGCCAAATTCATGCGGGTAAATTAGACGAACTTCGTAACAATGAATCGGGGTTTGGTTGGGGAAACGAGCCACTTAAAATTTATTATAAAAAGTATCCAAATCACGATACTGGCACTGTGTTTTGGAACTACGAACTGAATTTGCCAGAAGATAATCCTAAACGTACCGACATTGCATATCCAGTGTGGGGCGATGGCTGGCATGACAGTAGCGACCCAGGTGACATGGGTATCGCCCTTGGTGAGTCTTTCAGTTATGAGATTAATGTTTACGGCGATACAATGTACTTAACTTTTAGTGCAGATAATCACCCGACGGTTAGACATCAGATTAATTTAGCCAATAATGTTGATGCCAATGGATTTATAGATGACTATGATGACCCCGTGGCTTACAAGAACGATTGGCTGTTTTTTAAAGCTGGCGCGTATAACCAATGCAGTACGAAGGATGCCCCAACATTTCGCTACCCTGCTTGCCCAGGTACTGGCGATTGGGAAACCGATAAAAAAGCAGGTAACTACACCCGTGTGTCCTTCTCTCATTTGCAGGTAGGCGATGCTATTGAAGTGAAATAGCTACCGAGGATTTGGCGATTCAAATACTCCATCAACGCCTTTAGTAAGAGAATAATAATGAATAAAAGTAAAGTTAGACTGATTGATGTGGCTGAGAAAGCTGGCGTATCTAAAAGTACCGCGTCGCAATTTTTGAACGGCCGCTTTGATTTTATGTCGTTCGACACCCGTTTACGGCTACAAAAAGCGGTAGAGGAACTAAATTACGTTCCTAATAATATTGCTCGTAGCCTGAAAACTAATAAGACCAAAACCCTTGGTGTTATCGTTAGAGACATTGCTAGCTATTACACCAGCCAAACTATACGCGGTATGGACGATTACTGTAAAAGTCATGGCTACGACTTGTTCATTTATAATTCGGACTTTGAACCCAAAACTGAAAAAAACGCGCTGACTACGCTTTGTCAGTTAAACGTAGACGGCGCAATTATTGCCTCTTGCGGTAACAACGCAAAGTTAATAGAAGACATTTCAAACAACACCATGCCGGTGGTGCAATTTCAGTTAGAACATGACGACTGTGACACGGGCATTGTGGTCGCTGATTACAAACGCGCCTCTTTTGATGCCACTGAATACCTTATAAATTTGGGCCACAAACATATCTGTTTTGTAACCCAGAAATTCGAATCGGTTAAGTCTCGCCAAGAGAAGTACCAGGGGTTTGTAGATGCACATACAAAACATAATATTCCCGTTGATGAAGCCCTGACAATTCATTGGAGTCGGCAAGACGGTTTACACCGCTCTCCTATTGAGATGCTAAAGGCAGACAATCCACCCACCGCTTTTTTTACACAGCAAATTGCAATAACCATAGATGTGTTAAAAGAATTAGAAGCCGCTAGCATTCCGATTCCGCAAGATGTTTCTTTACTTGGGTTTGAAGAAATTCCTATGGCTGAGTTTTTTAAAGTGCCAATTACGGTAATCAAACAGCAGCCCTATGAATTAGGCGGCGAAGCCGCGCGCATGTTAATGAATAAAATTAACAACCCAAAATCGGTGAACACCCGCATGCTGGTTCCCTGCTCTTTGGTGGAGCGTTCATCTTGCGCTGCGCCCAAAGCTTAGGCTATTAAATCTCTCATTTTGAACAAGGCGGCTTAGCCCATCGCACTGAAAATAGTAAAATTTTATTTTCACGTTGCCGCAGCAATCTTGATTAAGTTTGATACAGTATTGCTCACCTACTGAATTTAGTGCATTTATCGATTAACTCCCATGCTTTCATTTATCACCAGTACCCTAGTGCCTGTTTTAATCCTACTTTTAATGGGCTGGGTGTTCTTTCGCATCCGCTGGTTAAATGAAGCCTTTATCGAATCGGGTTCAAAGTTAGTCTTCAACGTTGCCCTACCCGCACTACTGTTTCTATCCATTAGCCAGTCAGACTTTTCAAACGCAGCTAACTTTACCCTTATCACTATTGGGATAAGTGGCTCGGTACTAATGTGCGCGGTATTAATGCTATTAGTGCATTTCACGGTAAATCCTCAAAATGCTCGCGGTGTGGTAGTACAAGGTGGCTTTAGGGCCAACATGGGGATTATAGGCTTGGCGTATTGCGCAAATACTTACGGGCAAGAAGGCTTGGCGGCGGCATCGGTTTATATGGGCTGTATTACTATTTTGTACAATGTTATGTCGGTGTTTGTGCTTAACTTCTATCAGGTCGGTTTTACGGCACCTTTGAATCAAATTAAAGGCATTGCACGCAACCCCCTTATTATTTCAATTGTAGCAGCCTTACCATTTTCTTATTTCCAATGGTCATTACCCGAGGTGGCATTAAGAACTGGCGAATACTTTGCCCAGCTTACCCTGCCCTTGGCACTTATTTGTACTGGCGCGTCGTTGCAGTTTCGTTCTTTTTCTAGCGATTGGTATAACATTGCGTTAGCCACAATTAGTAAATGTATTGTCTACCCCGCCTTACTGGTGGGTATGGCTTATTTAGCAGGCTTTAGAGGCATGGAGCTAGGCATAGTGTTATTGCTATCTATTGCTCCGACAGCCGCAGCCAGTTATGTAATGGTAAGAAACTTAGGTGGCGATCACCGTTTGGCGGCCAGTATCATTGCCCTAAGCACGTTGGTATCGCTTCCTATTACTGCCATTGGTTTCGGCGGTTTGGCCATGCTGGGACTTGTTTAAGAGCAATAAGTACTAAGCAGCAGCGCTAAGCAAAACCTTTGCTTATACGAATTTAATCGCGTTATACACTTGTTTACACTTTTCTGGTTGGCAATGTTTAAGATTTGAACCACAATGCAGGTAGTTATTTTCAATTAGCTGGAAAAGTAATCGTGAAAATTGTTCGATTAACCCTTGGTGGCATTCTTTTTATCGGCGGCATTATTTTAACCCTATTACCAGGCTCAATTCTTTTGGTGATAGGTGGTTTGGTTTTGCTAAGCTACGATTGGCCTCGTGCTCGTGGATGGCTCAAAATAAGTCAAAACATGATGACGTCAAGCGCTAGAAGAATAGACCGCGTATTATTAATGCGTAAATTTCGCTAAGCTGTTACTGCGTAATTTACGCTTTTCTCCCCCTGTCATCGCACATCGTAAACCATTAATCTGAAGTTTCAGTATAACCTTCATAGTCATGTTATTTTTATACGCTAAACTCGTTACGAGTATAGAATTCAACGACACGATTAATAACACCTTATAAAAATCAAAAAACCTTTCATTTATTCAAACAGGCAACGTGAGGTATTCGACTGACCATCGAACACTTACGACAATGGAGACAAGACCATGATTACGTTTACCGTTAACGGTGAAACACGTGAATTTTCGGGCGATCCTACCACTCCCGTTCTTTGGTACTTACGTGACGAATTACATCTAACTGGCCCTAAATTTGGCTGCGGCATGGCACAATGTGGCGCTTGCACAGTTCATATTAACGGCGTAGCACAGCGCTCTTGCGTATTGCCTGTTTCTGCCGTTTCAGGCAGCAAAATAACCACCATTGAGGGCTTGAGCAAAGGCGGTGAACATCCGGTTCAACAAGCATGGGTTGAACATAAAGTTCCTCAATGCGGTTACTGTCAATGCGGCCAAATGATGCAAGCCGCCAGCTTATTAGCAAGCAACCCTACCCCTAGCGATGACGAAATTGTTCAAGGCATGTCGGGCAATATTTGCCGCTGCGGTACTTACCCTCGTATTCACAAAGCCATAAAGTCAGCAGCAAAAACCATGGCTGGCGTGGAATATTATGTGCCTGATACCCTTACCTCTGAGACAGCGGGAGAAGAAGCATGAGCAAGTATTTTGACTTAACTCGTCGCAGCTTTTTAAAGTCATCGGCTACTGCGGGTGCTCTTGTACTAGGCACATACTTTATGGGTGCGGCACCTCGCGCTATGGCTGGTGTGTTAGCTAAACCGTCTGAGTCAGCCAAAATGGCTAACTTATTTGTGTCACTTCGCCCTGACGGCGTTGTTGAAATTACGTGTCACCGCTCTGAAATGGGCCAACAAATTCGTACCGCATTGGCGCAAATTGTGGCCGATGAGATGGAAGCCTCTTGGGATAAAGTGGTGGTTATCCAAGGTAAAGGCGATCCAAAATACGGCGACCAAAATACTGATGGTTCACGCAGTATTCGCTACAACATGCAACGTTTACGTGAAATGGGCGCCAGTGTTCGCCACCTTATGCAGCAAGCTGCCGCCACCCGTTGGGACGTGCCCTTCGATTCTTGTTCAGCAGTACAGCATGTGGTCACCCATACCTCGGGTAAAACCCTTACCTATGCCGAACTGGTAGACGATGCCTTAAAAATTACCCCGCCAGAGCTCGATCGCATTACCCTAAAAGAACGCAGCGAGTGGCGTTACATCAATACCGCCATGGCGCACATCGATTTAAAAGACATTGTTACCGGCAAAGCGACCTTTGCTGCTGATGTACTTGAGCCTAAAGCATTGATTGCCGTGGTAGTTCGCCCACCTGTAGTTGGCGGAAAAGTGAAAAGCTTCGATGCAAAAGCCGTTAAAGCTATTGATGGTGTGGTAGATGTGGTTGAAATTCCTGCGGCGAAAGGCGCACCACAGTTTCAACCTAAAGGCGGTATTGCCATTATTGCCAATAATACTTGGGCTGCCATAAAAGGACGCCGCGCCCTTACCGTAAGCTGGGATGATGGTAAAAACGGTGATTATAACTCTGAAGCCTTTAAAACAAGCTTGCTAGAGACGGTCTCGAAGCCACAAAAGTCGGTACGCGCGAAAGGTGATGCAGCCAATGTGCTCGCCAATGCAAGTGACAAATTAGTTGCCGATTATTACGTACCACACTTAGCGCAAGCGCCTATGGAGCCACCTTGCGCCACGGCAATGTATTATAAAGACCGTGTTGATGTGTGGGCTGCTACGCAGAACCCACAGGCCGATATGGAAACTGTGGGTGCCATGATTGGTATGGCAAAAGAGAAGATTAACGTTCACGTCACCATGCTAGGTGGTGGTTTTGGCCGTAAATCGAAACCCGACTTTTCTGCTGAAGCGGCCTACCTTTCAATGAAGACTGGCAAGCCTATTCGCGTGCAATGGACACGTGAAGACGACATTCAGCACGGTTTCTATCATGCTGTATCAGCTCAACATATTGAAGCTTCTTTAGATGAAAACGGCAG
>MDTG01208810.1_pt1 | contig 20276 bp, 18 predicted proteins | sample 811421 | NCBI WGS metagenome assembly MDTG01 (sample SAMN05326645, study PRJNA326480) | marine metagenome | isolation source: seawater | place: Pacific Ocean: South East | collected 2011
ATTTTCAAACTCCACAATCCAAATCTATCCCATTCTGACTTAAACTTTTCAGGTCCTAAAGGATCAGAAGGGTTGGGTTCAATATTAATATCATTTTTAAAGTCAACTGTTACCTCAGGAACATCAACCTGAATGTAACCACCTGCTTGAAAATCTAAAGTTTCACCTTCAGGTAATTTCACTGTAAATGCTTTTATAAAAGTTGCAACATTGTAGTTGGAAATAACCTCACAATCCCATTTTTTTATCCCGAAGATTTCAGCAGGTATTTCAACTTCCATATCTTGTTTTACCTTAACCTGGCAACCGAGACGGTAATTTTCAGCAATATGCTTTCTCGAAAAATACGGTTTTTCAGTTGGCAATATTTCACCACCACCGGCATGCACCTGACACTCACACATAGCGCATGTTCCACCTCCACCACACGCTGAGGGTAGAAAAATTTTGTTATTACCTAAAGTGGATAACAATGTTCCGCCAGCATCGGTTTCAATTACCCTTTCTCCGTTTACAGTAATCTTTACCATACCCGATGGAGATAATTTTGCTTTTGCAAATAAAAGTAAAGCAACTAGCAACAATACTACTATTAGGAAAACCGCTACACTTATAACTATTGTCATATCTATTAATATAAAATTCTTTTTATTCTCTCTAAAGTTCAATTCCCAGGAATGCCATAAAAGCAATTCCCATTAGTCCAGTTATAATAAAAGTTATTCCTAGACCTCTCAATGGAGCAGGAATATTTGAATAACGAATTTTTTCTCTAATTGCTGCTAAAGCAACGATTGCAATCCACCAACCAATACCTGAACCAAAGGCAAATGCCGTAGCTTCACCAATAGAAGCATATTGTCGTTCCTGCATGAATAATGCTCCTCCTAGAATGGAGCAATTTACTGCAATAAGTGGCAAGAAAATACCCAATGCACCATACAATGCCGGTGCAAATTTTTCAACAATCATCTCCACCAACTGCACAATTGAAGCAACTACTGCGATGAACATTATGAAAGAAAGAAAAGATAAATCCATTGTTTCACTTCCATTCAAACCATAGTCGGCATCCAACCATGCAAGTGCTCCTTCTGCCAAAACGTAATTTTCCAACAAATAGTTTACAGGTACCGTTACGCAGAGTACAAAAATAACGGCCGCACCTAAACCGGATGCAGTTTTAACAGACTTTGATACTGCCAAATATGAACACATACCTAAGAAATAGGCGAAAATCATATTTTCTACGAAAATACTTTTGACAATAATATTTATATAATCTAGCATTTCTTTGTGATTTATAGATTAATTTTCTTCAATTAATTTTCTATTTTTCGCCCTTTGGACCCAAATAACCCCTGCCACTAAAAACAAGGCTATTGGTGACAACAACATCAATCCGTTGTGTTCATAAAATCCTCCATTATCAATCATCCAGGACTCTGGAATTATACCTTCCAAACCAAACATTGTTAGTGAACCCGAACCAAATACTTCACGAACCAAACCAACAACCAGTAGAATCCACGTATATCCAAAAGCATTACCAATTGCATCTAAAAAAGAAGGACCAACCTTATTTCCAAGAGCAAATGCTTCCAATCTCCCCATTATTATACAGTTTGTAATAATCAAACCTACGAATACAGATAATTGTTTGGATACTTCATACACAAAAGCCTTTAAGATCTGATCAACGGTAATTACTAATGTCGCAACAATAACTAACTGAACAATAATTCTGATTTTATCTGGAATCATATTTCTAATTAGAGACACGATAACATTTGCCATAATCAAAACAAATAGAACCGACATAGACATTACGAAAGCATTTTCTAGCATAATTGTAATGGCCAAGGCCGAACAAATCCCTAATACTTGAATGGAAATTGGATTAGAATCGTTCAAAGGATCCTTAATCAATTTCATATTCTTTTTAGAAAATAATGACTCTTTTTTCGTACTCATTGTGTGTTTTTTAAATCTTTTTACTCTCTATTTAATTTTGTCCCATGCTTTCATATAAGGCTTAAAAGCACTTTTAAGCATGGCTGAAACGCCATTTGAAGTAATGGTAGCTCCGGCTATCGCATCAACCTCATGATTCGGCTCTTTTAGACCACCTTTGACCACTTTTAAGCCCATATATTTATCACCACTCATTACCGTTTTGGTTGTTGAGGTAAACATGTCAACGAAAGACTTATCAGTAATTTTAGCTCCGAGTCCTGGTGTTTCTGATTTATGGTCAAAAACAATACCTGTAATAGTATTCTGATCGGCTCCAAGAGCAGCAAACCCCCAAACTGGACCCCATAATCCGTTTCCTGCCATTGGGATTACATAGCTTGTATCGGATTCATTTATACACGTAAACACAGGATATCTTCGAACCTTAGGTTCATTCTTTGTTGCTTTGAACTCTTTGACAATGTCAATTAAAAAAGCATCTTCACCTTGTATTGGTAACCCTTCAAAGTCATAAACATTACTAGTTACCGATTCTGAAAACAACTTTTCAATGTCTGATTTTTCTAATTTTTTCAAGCTATCCAATGAAGCGAAGCCTGCTGCTGACAAAATAAACTGCCTTTTCTCATTGGCAACATTTGCATGTTGAAAAGGTTTTAACTGAGTAGCAAGAAAAGCCAGCAATGCGCCACACACACAAACTAGAACAAACGAGAATGTAATTGTATATCCAGTGCTATTTTTATTTATTCCCATTTTACAACTTATTAATGGTTTGCAGTATTTAATTTTAGTCTTTCTAGACGCTGTTTGATATTATTCTGTATTACGTAGTGATCAATCAGGGGTGCCATTACGTTCATAAAGAGAATCGCTAACATCATGCCTTCTGGATAAGCCGGATTAAACACTCTTATCATGATACAGAAGAGACCAATAAAGAAACCGTAAATTACTTTACCTACCTCAGTTTGAGCAGCAGAAACAGGATCTGTAGCCATAAATACTAAACCAAACATAAACCCACCTGCAAATAAGTGCTCTAGAGGCCCTACAGTCATGTAAGGATTTAAGTCTGCTGTATTGAATATTATAGTCATGAAGACAGCTCCAAAGATACCAGATAACATTATTTTTAAGGAGCCAACTCCCGTATGCAACAAAAATCCCGCACCAATTAATACAGCAATAACTGAGGTTTCACCAATTGATCCTGGTACAATCCCTCCAAAAGCTTTCCACAAATCAAACTTTTCCGATAATTCAATCATTCCTGCATCGAAGGATTGGGCCGCAGCACCTACAGCTTCACCCAATTCTTCGGCTTTATTTTTCATTACTCCAATTGACGAGTTGAACCTAGACAATTGAGTTGCTCCTGCCCTAGCATCTATCTGACCTACGACACTACCTATTTCGTTTACTACCTTAGTTAACTTCTCCCCATTTTCAATCACCACTTTTTGCGAGTAACCATCAGGTAACTCCATATTTACCCATGCACTATCACCAGATAATTGCTTTGGATATGCAAAAAATAAAAATGCCCTTGCAGTTAAGGCAGGATTGAGGATGTTCATACCAGTACCTCCAAAAACTTCTTTGACAAATATTACTGAAAAAATAGTAGCGACCGCGACCATCCACAAAGGGGTATCAGCAGGAACAATTAACGGAATAAGCATACCTGAAACCAAGAAACCTTCCTCGATAGGGTGTCCCTTAACAATACAGAAACCAAACTCAATCCCTAAACCAACTGCGTAAGAAACGATTACAACCGGTATGACCTTGAGAGCACCAAATAATATTTGATCGAAAACTCCAAACTCTTCTGTTAGACCAAGGGCATTGTAATGCTGAAAACCCGTATTCCAAATACCAAACAATAAGCATGGAACCATGGCTAAGATTACAGTATTCATTGTTCTCTTTAAATCAACTGCATCTCGGATATGAACTCCTTTCTTGGTGGTATGTTTAGGTGTGAACAAAAATGTAGCAAATCCATCAAAAAGTGGAAACCACTTTTCATACTTCCCTCCTTTCTCAAAATTGGGTTCTAGTTTGTCTACAATTTTTTCTAAAAACTTCATCTTCTTCTTAAAATTGAATTAATTATGCGCACTCTTTTTTAACTAAATCCAAACCTGTTTGAAGAATCTCCTGAGCAGGTTGTTTTGAAGTACAGGCAAACTCACATAGAGCTATATCTTCAGGGACTATCTCATAAATCCCTAAACCTTCCATAGCATCAATATCCTCTACTAAACATGACTTTAACAACTGAACAGGAAAAATATTCATTGGTAGTACTTTTTCATATTCACCGGTTACAACAAAAGCTCTTTGTTCACCGTTCATGTTAGTATTCAATCGGTATGCCTTACTTGGCATTATCCAAGACCACAGCGTTCTACTTAACGAAAACTTATTTGGCTGAATTGGAACTGCCCACCCAAACAAATCGTATTGATTTCCTTCTGGGAGAACAGTTAATTGGGAGTCGTAAACTCCTAAAAAACCGTCTTTTTCAATTTTTGTTCCTGTTAGAGGGTTGCCAGATATAAATCTAGGCGCCTCTTTGCTTTCTTTTAGATTCCCTTCAAATATTTTCTCAACATTTTGACCTAAAATCACAGAATAGTATCTCGGGAGAGCAACTTCAGAACCTGTAAGAGCTATAGTTTTTTTAGCATTATAGTTACCCGTTCTCAGAAATTCTCCTATCATTGCTACATCTTGAGCATTCACGGTCCAAACAACATCTCCTTTATTTATTGGGTTGATGTGATGTATTTGTATCCCTACATTTCCGGCTGGGTGTTGACCTGAAATCTCTCCTAGATAAACGTTTTTAGCTTTTGTGAATAGGTCACTTGCTTTACCGTATGTATTTTTTAAAAAGCGTAAGGCTTTCGCTGCCCCATGAGATGCGGCTACGTTAGAGGCCGTTTTATAATCAACTTCTATTTCTCTTCCTACATCATCTGTGTAAGAAAATCGGTCTTCCGCGTTGAATCTTAATTCTTTTTCGGCTGGAATATTTAAATTCACAAATCCATTTCTGGAAAATTTTGCCAATGCGTCAATCCCTAACTGGAAATCTTCCTCTCTTCCTTCTAACAAGAAATCATAATCTGGCGCCAGTGGGCTTGAGTCAAAAGCAGAAACGAAAACTGCCTTTGGTTGATCTTCTGGATTTGCAATACAATTGAACGGACGTTGTTTGATAAAAATCCATAAACCTGAATCAAGAAGTTTATTCGTTAGTTCCTCTAATGACGAATTTGAAATATCTGTAGAACCAAAATCTTCGAATACAGTTGTCTTGTCAACCTTGATTATAATTTCCAATATAACCCTCCTCGCGCCCCGCACAATTTCGATAATTTCTCCCGAGACAGGCGAACAAAACTTAATTTTATCATTCTCCTTATCAAAGAATATTGGGGTACCAGCTTTAACCTTTGCTCCTTCTCTCAGAATCAGTTTAGGAATTACACCATGAAAGTCGGAAGGCTTAATTGCTACTATATCAGGTAAAGGCGCATCTATCTTAATGCGACTTGCGACACCCTTTAATTTGATGTCTGCCCCTTTTTTCAGCTTTATTTGTACTGACATTCTTTATAAATTGGGTAATAAATCAATACTGCAAAAATAAAAAAACAAGAGGTTCAATACTAAATTTTAAGGGCTAGCGTTGTTATTTAAATCCATTCTAAATAAAATATATTTAATTATCTTAACGACTTGAGCTTTATTTTAGATTTATGAAATTGTTCTTGACTCTGTTTTCATTACTTTTTTCCAGTTTACACTTATCGGCATCATTTAAAAATGAAATATTTTCTAAATTAATCAAAAGCGTTCAGTTGACGAACTACAATAGGATTTTTGATTTGCCTATTATCAATTTAAACTCAGACGAAAAACTCAATTTAAGTTTCGACTATTTAGCAGATGAAGCAATAGAATTCTCCTACACTTTTGTCAAATGTGATGCAAATTGGAGAAAATCTGAAAATGTATTTTTTCATGATTTTTCGCAAGGATTAGAGGATCAATTCATTACCGATTTTGAATTTTCTGAAAACACATCCATAAATTACATTCATTACAACCTAGACTTTCCGTCCTCGGAGGCTAAATTTTTAATGAGTGGGAATTACATTTTAATTGTTAAAAATTCAGAAACAAATAGCGTCGTAATCATACAAAAATTTTATGTGGTTGATTCTAAAACTACTATAAACCCTAAACCACAAACTCCTATTAATTTCGATGTGAAGCAAACACATCATTTAGCAAATTTTACGGTAAACCATACTATGATTCCCAGCCAAAACCCAATGCAGGAATTTAAAGCTGTTATCATACAAAATGGAAGATATGATAATGCAAGTTATGACATAAAACCATCCTTTGTAAAAAACAATCAGCTTCTTTTCAATACCGAAAGTGAAACTTTATTTGAAGCAGGAAATGAATACCGAATACTCGATTTTAGAGATTTAAAACAATTCGGAAAAGGTGTTGAAGATATTTTCTTCCAAGACTCTGTTTACCACATCATACCTCAAAAAGATTACAAACGAGCCTACTTGAAATACAAACAAAGCATAGACCATGATGGGAAATTTTTTATCGAAAAAAAACCAAATGATGGAAATCCAAATCTAACATCAGATTATGCATTTGTTCATTTTAGATATGCTCGAAAAATTCCCTTGGACAGCAGCTCTGTTTATATTTTGGGAAACATGAGTGGTGGAGAACTAAATAACAAATTTAAAATGACTTACAAAGATTCTTTAGAACATTATGAAGCACATATTCTGCTGAAACAAGGAGTTTACAATTACGCTTATTCTTCCAAAAAAATCGGCAAAAATTCTTTAATCTGGGAAGATACGGATGGAAGCCATTATCAAACTAAAAACACGTACACGATTTTTATATATTACAAAGGTTTTAACGACGAAACCGAAACGTTAATAGGTGTTAAAAGATTTGTTTTTCAGTAGCGCAGAATACTTTCTTTTCTTATTTTTGCAGTATGGAAAGTTTAACAACTGAGGGTGTCGAAGTAAAAGTTAAAAGCTCTTACGAAGAAGAATTATCCAAACCTACCGAAGCAAAGTTTATCTTCTCTTATAAAATAACCATCAAAAACGATAATGACTATTCCGTTCAATTACTTTCCAGAAAATGGTTCGTTTTCGACTCCAAAGGAGACCATTACGAGGTAGAAGGAAATGGTGTAATCGGTTTACAGCCAACCATAGAACATCAAGAATCCCACTCGTATGAATCCGGAGCAACTCTAACATCCCCAATTGGAAGAATGCGCGGTTACTACATCATGGAAAATTTACTGACAAACGAGAAATTTAAAGTTTATATCCCTGAATTTGACCTTATTGCACCGTTTGTTTTGAACTAGTTATTTTTTTGGCAGAACAGAAACCGTTAGTCGAGAAACACAAGTTAACCTATCCTCTTCATCGGTAATTTTTATTTCCCACACGTGAATTTTGCGTCCAATGCTCAAAGGCTTTGCAACTCCTTTTACCCACCCTGATTTAACGGATCGAATATGATTCGCATTAACATCCACACCTACACTGATTTCCTCCTCTGGGTTGATAATCATTAAAGAAGCAATACTGCCTAGAGTTTCCGCTAAAACAACATTTGCGCCCCCATGTAAAATCCTCATAGGTTGAACAGTTCTAGAGTCAACCGGCATCTTGCCCGCCAGAAAATCCTCTCCTTTTTCGGTAATTTCAATCCCTAGTGCATCGAGTATTGTATTTTTACTCATTGCATTAACTTGATCGATACTGTAATCACTTTTCCACATAATTCCATTATATATCTCCAGATGCAGGTATATCTATTTGCAATCCGAAAGTTAAATTAGGCAAGTCAACATCCGAAATAGAGCGGCTTATTAGATTGCTCAACCTATACCTTGAAAATAAGGATATATTCTTAAATCCACTCCTAATTTCAAATCCATATTGATATTTCTCTACAATAGTAAGCTTGGATAATTTGGTTTTATACACCATTCCATCTATCTCACCCCAAACTACATAATTGGATCGAACCAAATATTCATTTAAAAAATTAAACTCCAGACACCATGAATCATTGGACGAATTTTTGGTTTGAAATCGCAAACCTAAATTACCCGTAACGTTTTGAAATCGCAATTTTCTTTTTTCATGAAATAAAGAATCTACATACAAAGAACTACTATCATTGCCTAGGTTAAATACATTCCAATTGGATCCAAAACCCAACGTAAAATAAATCTTTTTGACTAGCGGCATATTATATTGATAGCGAAAATCAAAATAATTAGAACCTACTTCTTTAATAAGTTTTGATTCTGTATTGTTAATGTTCATACCCCAAGAATATATAACACGATTATTTGGACTCACTTCGCCAAATCTACCTGAATAATTATTCGGTTCAAAAGTTTCGTCTACAACATAATCTTGTGCTATAGAGAAGATTGGGAGAATCAATAAAAAAAGAATTTTGGTTTTCATTTAATTTTCTTTTCAATATAGGTTCCTCTGTGAAAAACTCTTATCACCTCGCCTTTTGAAAGATCTTTGAAGTAAATTTTAGGTGATTCATTATCTTTTTCAAACGTCACTACTTTGTAATCTCGAATATAGCCCTCTTTATGCATTATTTGGTAAAACACTTGCGATCCTTTATTGTTTAAGTATTTAAAATAATAATACTTATCAACCAAATAATTGGGACTTTTTAACAACTCTATACTTGGTTTTTCTCCTCTTATAGTGTCTTCATCAAAATATAACGTTGCACGAGGAACACCATACCCATGTGAATAATCAAAATACGGATATAAAGAAGATGTCTTTTGTATCGTATCTATCAGATTCATCGGCTTCAAATGAGGTTGATTTTGTAAGACACATGCAGCATAACCGGTAACCAAGGGTGTTGAAAAAGAGGTTCCTTCAAGTCTTTTTAAACTTTTTTCGGAATACCAAAACACATTCCCAACAGCAGTTACATTAGGTTTTACACTTAATCTTTTTGAAGGTCCATAAGAAGAATAGTCTGTTCTTACTCCCAATTTTGAATCAATTGCCCCAACAGTTAAAACACTATCTGCATCTCCTGGAAACGCAATCATTTTCCAACCAGTAGTTCCTTCATTGCCAGCAGAGTTAATAATAAGCATCCCCTTTCTTGAGGCTAAATTACCTGCCAAACTCATTAAGCATGTATCGCCTGTAAGCATATCAAGCTTGTGAGTTCCCTCAGTATACCCAACAGAACTATTAACCAATTGAGCTCCCTTTTTATGACTCCACTCAATAGATTTCAACCACGCCTCTTCAATCGATTTATTGGAGTTAAGAATAGATTTCATTTTTGCAAACAAAATCTCGGCCTCTGGTGCGTGGCCAATTTGAATTGAATCCAATTTCCCAACGACAAAAGAGGCCACCATAGTTCCATGGATGGCACCTTTTGTGAAATCTAAAGGTTTATTTATCGAAAAATCCCATGAGTCAATCACCTTATCACCCTCAAAAATATGACCCAACTGTATATTCTCATCAGCTCCTCTAAATCCAACATCTACAATTGATATCCGAATACCCTCTCCTAAAAGGTTTCTTTTTTGAAACAACTCACCTCCCATGGTATTCAATTGCCATTGAAAAATGGGAGATTTTTCAGCCGATTGCTTTTTGGTTTCTCTTTCCTGAGGCAGAAAATCTCTATCTTCACTCCATTTAATGACTTTTTTCACAAAAGGCAATTCCTTAATTTTTGAAATTGCAGTTTCAGAACAATACACGGTTACACCATTAAACCACCTTAATTTATACCCTAAAGAATCAGTAATTTCTGCAACATCAGAAACATAATTCTCATTTACAGGAAGATCGTACCAATCATAAATTGGCAAACCCAACAATTTCTTATTCTGAATGGCTTTCTCATCGAAATAACTATGTGGATTAAAGTTATGGCCTGTACTTTTATTCTTAAAAATGACGAAATAGCCCTTGTCATTTGAAAAAACAGACAGTGATGATAAAAATAAAAAAAGAATGAAGTTGTGTTTCAAAATTTAAACTTTTCGTAAACCATTAAATCATCAGGAACTGCGCCTGAGGTTTGACAAATTACGCCAGCAAAATCCGCAGCTCTCTGCATAGCCTCAGAAAGAGGCAACTCATGGATGACACCGTGCAAAAACACTGAAGTAAATGAATCACCGGCCCCTACTGTATCTTGAATATTTTGCAGTTTCTGTACCTCGCAGGAGACAACTTCACCTTCCCAAAACAAAGTAGCCCCCTTTGCACCCTCCGTTAAAATAATCTTGTGAATACCAAATTCACTTTTCAGCCAATCTATAGCATCGACAACTTTATACGATTTTGATAAGTAATCCAATTCCTCATCATTTATTTTAAGAATATCGGCAGAATTCAAGCACAACTCGACACTGTTTTCATCGAAGTATGGCTTTCGTAAATTAAGGTCACACACAAATGTTGACTTTTCAAATTGATGGAGATACTCATTAAACGATTTTTTGTTTTCTTCAAAAAACAAAGCTAATGAGCCAAAAACAAAATAATTCGGAGCTGCAATTTTATTAACCCCTATATACTCCCAACCACAACCTTGGTGAATGTGATAGGATGGCTGACCATTTTTCAAAGTAACATCAACTCTTCCTGTAGGATAATTTTCATCTATTTGAAGTTGGGCTGTAAGTCCCTCTCGAGTTAATATTTCATGAATTTGCTCGCCCAATTCATCATCACCTACCTTAGTAATTATACCCGCTTGCTCACCCAATCTTTTCAGATGCACTGCAACATTGAATGGGGCGCCACCTATTACATTTTTATTAGGAAAACAATCCATTAAAACCTCACCAAAACTTAAAACCATAATTCCTTAAATTTTCTCAAAATAATGTAAACTCTAATTTATAAAACTAGCTAACGACTCCTTTCTTATATAACCTCGTAACCGTAAAACTACACCATCTTAACCAGATAATTTATAACCAGATAAGCCAAAAGCAGCCACGAACCAATCATCGTCCACCAAGGAGTTTTTGTCTCTTTTTTTAAAAGAGACTCAACTGCCTTTTGCTGTTCGGAAAAATCCTTTTTCAATTTAACTTTTCTGCAAGAGTAGCATTGGGAAGCAGCTCTTCTTGACAATGGAAACAATGGAATTTTAGCAACGTGATAGTAAATTTGAAAAATACTTACAACCCCTCCTTTTTTACCACAACTCTCACAAAATTCTTCGGGTATTTCTCGCGTTGTCAATAATTTATCTTTCCTTCCAAATAAGATCATTTAGACAATCGCTTAATTAAGTTCTTTTGTGCTTTTTCCCAAGATTTAAAATACCCTGAATCCAAATACATTTCTTTAGCCTCACTATCCGTCATAATTAATTTAACGCCTTTTTTAGCGGCGTCTATTGTGACTTCATCAATGGTGAAAGATTGAGAATCAATCCACTCCTTTAGCTCTTCCGGAAAATCAGAATCTGGTTTTCCCAACAGCGCAGCAACAGTTTCGGCAATTGTTAAAAACTTTGAACAATCCATTAGAGATGTACATTCTACAGAAAAATCTTGTAAAAAAGATTTAATTGATTCCTCCAAACTAGTTATCTCTTTTTCCTGAATGATTTCATTAACCCAATCAAGTGCCGTATCGTTTTCAAAATTTGATATTCCCCAAGCAGACATAAACAATATGTTTTTTTCAAATTTAGTATTTTATTCCGTCTAAATGATTTTAGACTAGATTTAGTAAATTCGTTTCGTGATGAAAAAGGTCGCTGTTGTTATTCTAAATTGGAATGGAGAAGAACTACTCAAGAAGTTTTTACCAAGTGTAGCGGAAACGCTACCCCAATATGCAGAATTAATTGTTGCGGATAATGCTTCAACAGATGGAAGCATTAATTTCTTAAACACAATCTATCCAAATATAAAAATCATTCAAAACACAACTAATGGAGGATTTGCTAAAGGATACAATGATGCGTTAAAACATGTTCACAATGAATATATAATATTGCTAAATTCTGACATTGAGACACCAAACAATTGGATTGAACCCATAATAGAATTCATGGATAAAAACATGGACGTTGGAGCAGCAATGCCAAAAATCTTACAATACAAAAAGAAAACTCACTTTGAGTACGCTGGAGCCAGTGGAGGGTATATCGACCAATGGGGTTATCCATTTTGCAGAGGACGAATTTTTGATACCCTCGAGGAGGATCATGGCCAGTATGATACTAATCAACCCGTTTTTTGGGCCACAGGAGCCTGTATGTTTGTTCGAAATGAGGCATATAAGAAACTAAATGGTTTTGATGAATTCTTTTTCGCCCATATGGAAGAAATTGATTTGTGTTGGCGAATGCAAAGAGCAGGTTATTTAGTCTATACTATCGGTGAATCACATGTTTATCACCTAGGTGGAGGAACTTTAAATAAACTAAGTCCAAGAAAAACATTTTTAAATTTTAGAAACAATCTATTGTTGTTGGTGAAAAATTACCCAAGCCAAAATTTTTTACTTAAAATGACACAGAAAATTCTCCTAGACGGTTTGGCGAGTTTAAAGTTTCTATCAGAAGGAAATGTAAAACACTTTTTTGCTGTTCTTAAAGCCCACATGTCTTTTTATGGAAATCTAAAAAAATACTTAAAAATCAGAAAGCAACTCAAGCAGCAGCTTTCGAAAAAAGAAATCACCGGAATATATGCGTCGTCAATAGCTAAAGACTATTTTTTTTCGAAAAAAACCAAATATTCCTCGTTAGATAAAACTTCATTCTCGTGAGAAATAGTAAAAATTATTTTCAATTATTTGAGCAGAAAGTCTAACAAATCTGGAGATTAGAAGGATGTAATCTTTAATTTTTTTGCGTTGTGAGAGAAACCCTCTATTTTTTAAACCTTGGAGATCGTTATCGATGGTAATGTATTTTTCATTAATTTTATTAATCCCAAATATCCCAAAACTTGAAGTTATCTGTCATAATTGTTAACTACAATGTTCAACATTTTCTTGAACAATGTTTGCAGAGCGTTTTCAAAGCGTTACAAAACATAGACGGTGAGGTGTGGGTTGTTGATAACAATTCAGTTGATGGCTCAGTAGCCATGATAAAAGACAAGTTTCCATCGGTAAAATTAGTTGCATCAAAGCACAATTTAGGGTTTTCGAAAGGAAACAATCTTGCTGTAAAAAAATCAAAAGGAGAATATACACTTCTTTTAAATCCAGACACACTTGTTGAAGAAGACACTTTTGAAAAAGTCCTTGAGTTCATGGATGCAAATCCCAATGCAGGTGGACTCGGAGTAAAAATGGTTGATGGAAAGGGAAATTTTCTTCCCGAATCTAAAAGGTCATTACCAACACCTTCAGTTGCTTTTTACAAAATTTTTGGACTCTCTAGTTTATTTCCAAAAAGCAAACGTTTCGGAAAATATCACTGCGGACATTTAAATAAAAATGAAAACCATGAAATTGAAATCCTATCTGGAGCATTTATGTTAATGCGAAAATCTGCACTAGATAAGGTAGGATTGCTGGATGAAGATTTCTTTATGTACGGAGAAGATATTGACTTATCCTACCGTTTAATCAAAGGAGGCTATAAAAACTACTACTTCGCGAATACTCGAATAATTCATTACAAGGGAGAAAGCACCAAAAAAAGTTCCGTAAATTATGTTTTTGTTTTTTACAACGCAATGATCATTTTTGCGAAGAAACATTTTTCTTCAAAAAACGCATCTATATTCAGCTTTCTAATCAAAATCGCTATCTATTTTAGAGCGTCAATTGCTATTTTAAATCGTCTGGTAAAAAAATCAACTCTCCCCATATTGGATGCGCTATTATTACTGAGTGGTATTTTAGGTTTTAAATATATATGGGAATCAAAAATCAAAGGATTTTCTTACCCCAATGAATTGCTCTATTACCTTATTCCTGGCATTGTGGGAACCATACTGCTTTCTGTGGCCTTTTTTGGAGGATACAAAAAGAAATTAAAACTTAACAAAATCCTAAAAGGTGTTGTCTTTGGCGCAATATCTATTTTAGTTGGGTATGGGTTCATCGACGAAAATTACAGGTTCTCAAGAGCAATTATAGCTTTTAGTGTAATTTGGTCATCAATAGCACTAATTTCCTCACGAATGTTGCTTCAGTTTTTCAAATATGGAGACTTTGAAATCGACTCTAATTCAAGAAAAAATGTTGGAATCATAGGAGATAGTAAAGAGATAGAGCGTGTAAAAGAAATACTACAAAAATCAAACTTCCTGTTACAAAATTTTGTTTTTATTGGTTCTAAAGAAAAGCTGAAAAGCAATCCATTTGTTGGGAATATAAATCAACTAAATGAGATTATACAAATTCACAAACTAGATGAAGTAATCTTTTGCGCAAAAGACCTTTCCTCCAATAAAATAATTGAAACAATGGAGTCACTTTCCAATCATGATGCAGAGTTTAAAATCGCTCCACCAGAATCACTCTTCATACTGGGGAGTTCCAGTATTGATTCGCCAGGAGAGCTTTACTTAATTGATATCAATTCTCTGAACAAACCAGAAAATATAAGAAACAAAAGAGTATTTGATGTTATTTCAAGTCTTATTTTGCTCCTTACATCACCCATTTTAGCACTTCTTGTACGAGAACCCTCCAAAATGCTAGGTAATATCATTAATGTTTTCAAAGGAAAATCTACCTGGGTTGGTTACAGTAAATCGTTTGGGTTAAAAAATGAGCTCCCAGTTTTAAAATCAAGTATTCTTTCACCGCTAGACAGATTCAATGATAAAAACTTAGAAGAGGAAACCATTGAACGAATTAATTTACAATATGCAAAAGATTACAACCCTCTTAATGACTTAACTATACTCTTAAAAGGTTTAAAAAGAATCGATCAATAGTATTTTCAAAATCAATTTATTCTGAAGGACTTAATTGCTCAACTCCCCTATTTTAACTAATTTAGTCCCAATATTTTTCGTAGTGTTTTTATGGCGCAAATTGAACTATTATTGCCCAAGATGGGAGAAAGCGTAGCAGAAGCTACGGTAACCTCTTGGTTAAAAGACGAGGGAGACTTTGTAGAACTAGAGGAGGGAATTTTAGAAATTGCAACCGATAAAGTAGACTCCGAGGTCCCATCAGATTATGAAGGAACATTAGTGAAAAAGCTATTTAAAGAAGGTGAGGTAGTAAAAATTGGAACTCCTTTTGCAATCATCGAAGTTAAAGGTGAATTAAAAAAGGAAGAGATGAAAGAAGAAGTTGCTCCTTCCGCTTACGATGAACCTTTTACTACTTCTGAGCCTCCAAAAGAGGACACAAGTATACCAACACCTGTAGTATCAGTAACGAGTCAAAAAGAAAGCAATAAATTTTACTCTCCGTTGGTAAAAAGTATTGCAAAAAAAGAAGGTATTTCCTTTGTCGAACTCAATAGAATATCCGGTACTGGACGTGAAGGAAGAGTAACCAAGCAAGACATACTCAATCATATCGAAAACAAAAACAATACAACAAGCATAGCATCAAGAGAATCAAGACCTACAACTCAATCAAAACCCGCCATCTCATTTTCAGGGACATCAGAACTAGTTGAAATGGATAGAATGAGGAAACTCATTGCTGAACACATGGTGGCTTCCAAAAAAAATGCTCCTCACGTTACCAGTATTGTCGAAATTGACGTAACTAACTTGGTGAAGTGGAGAAATAAGGTAAAAGATGAATTCAAAAAAAAGGAAGGATATAAACTAACCTTTACTCCAATTTTTGTCGAAGCAGTAGCTAAAGCCATAAAAGATTTCCCCATGATTAACGTTAGTGTTGAAGGAGATCAAATACGCGTAAAAAAAGATGCAAATATTGGAATGGCTGTAGCCTTACCATCCGGTAATTTAATTGTACCTGTAGTTAAAGGTGCTAATCACCTTAATCTAATTGGCACAGCCGAATCTGTAAATAACCTGACACAAAAAGCTCGAAACAACAATCTTTCACCCGACGATGTTCAGGACGGCACTTTTACAATAACAAACATTGGTACGTTTGGAAATATAATTGGAACACCAATAATAAACCAACCGGAGGTAGCAATTTTAGCAACTGGAGTGATACAAAAAAAACCTGCCGTTATAGAAACATCCGAAGGAGATTTTATTGGAATTCGCCATATGATGTTTATTTCAATGAGTTATGATCATCGAGTAGTTGACGGAATGTTGGGGGGCAGCTTTTTAAGAAAAGTTGGAGATTATCTTGAAAATTTCGACATTAATAGACAAATTTGGTAATTATAACCTATTTTAGCCTATGAAACCTGTTGGTTAAAAGTTAATTATTTGTTAATCAGTTAATTTAGCATGGAGTTTGACGTACTCCTGAAAAATGAGACATATGAAACGATTATTATCCTTATCTGTATTTGCACTATTTATTTCTTCAAACATTAGTGCTCAAAACAATCCATTTATTAATTTAAACAATGAAAAGTTCAATGATGACATTTTTGAAAAGCCAGTCAAGAAGCAATACAACATTGCAGATGGATATTGGGATGATCAAAACTATGATTTCGCTCTAAAAATCTACAAAAATATTCAAAAAGATGTTCCATCAACAGCTTTCTTAAATTTCAAAATAGGAGATTGCTATTCAAAAGGTATGTTATCAAAAAACAATGATTCTGCATTGCATTATTTATCTCTTTCAGCTGATAATGTCTCCTCTGATTTGGAATTTGATGTAAACGACAATTCTTTAGAATCCGCTCCGGTATTTGCTTATATAGAGTATGCTAGACTATTACGAAAAAATCATAAAATCGACGAAGCTCAGGAAAATTTCAAGTCATTTGAAGAGTCGCTAGGTTCCAACATTAGTGATGAATGGAGAACAACATTGGATAGAGAGAACAAGATTTGCGAAACAGCAAAGTTACTTTTGGAAAATCCAGTGGACATAGTATTGAAAAGCATCGATAATGTAAATTCGGAATATCCAGAGTATGCACCTGTCGTTTCGGCCGATGAGCAAACAATGATTTTTACATCAAGAAGAAAAACTAAAGAAGGGGGCGAAAATCAACCAAAGGACCCAATTGATTTTGGTTACTACGAAGACATTTATATCTCCAAAAAAAATGCCCAAGGAGACTGGAGTGAACCTGAATTAATCTCAGATAAAATCAATACACCTGGCCATGAAGCGACCATAGGTTTGTCTGTTGACGGTCAACAACTTTTAATTTATTCTACGCAAGAAGATCCTCAAGGAGATATTTACTATTCCAAATTAAATGGGCAAGAATGGACGAAGCCTATAGCTTTCGAAGCCTTAAACTCAAAAGCCTCGGAAACACATGCATGTTTTTCCGCAGATGGTAAAACAATTTTCTTTACATCCAACAGAAAAGGAGGTTATGGAGGATTTGATATCTACAGGGTAACAATGCTCCCAAATGGAGCATGGAGTAAACCTTTGAACTTAGGTCCAAAAATCAACACAGAATTTGATGATCGAGCACCTTTCATACACCCTGATGGAGTATCTTTATTCTTCTCATCAAATGGACACGAAACCATGGGTGGTTTTGATATTTTTCAAGCCACAGACCTAGGAGAGGATGGTTGGAGCACACCAGAAAATATTGGTTATCCAATCAATACTGCTGAAGACGATGTATTCTATGCAACCTCTGTTGATGGTAAGCGATCGTATTATGCTTCCAAAAAAGAAGGCGGAAAGGGAGAAAATGATTTGTACCTGATCACCATACCTAAACCTCCTGTTCAACCTATGACTATTATGTCTGGTTATTTCACAACAGGTGATGAAGAAGGTACGATTCCAGATGATGCTGAAATTATTGTCAAAGACAATGAAACAGGAGAAATTGTTGGTATTTTCAAACCCAATAAAAGAACAGGTAAGTACTTGTTCATCCTTCCTCCCGATAAAAACTACAACGTAACCTATAACGCCGACGGTTATTTGTTTAAATCAGAAAACCTTATAGTACCTAAGAATTCTGCTTTTCAATCGATAAAAAAGGAAATTAAGTTAGCTCCTATTAAAGCAAATGAATCCATCGTTTTAAACAATGTATTCTTCGAGTTTGAAAGTTACGACTTAACCAAAGATTCTCGTTCAGAGTTGACTAAGCTATTTAATCTATTGACAAACAATCCATCAATCAAAGTTGAGATACAAGGTCATACTGATTCAAAAGGTAAAAAGTCATTTAACAAAAAATTATCTCAGAAAAGAGCTGAATCTGTTAAAAACTACCTAGTTAAAAAGGGAATCAATCCAGAAAGAGTGAACGCAGTTGGATATGGGGAAGACCAGCCAATTGCCAAAAACACAAATGCAGACGGTTCCGACAACGAAGAAGGAAGAGCTTTGAACAGAAGAATTGAACTAAAGATTCTCAGTAAAGACGGAGAAGAAAAGGCAAATGTGAATAAGATTGTTGTTCCTGATGAGCTTAAAAAATAAAAATTAAATCACTTAAATTAAAAAGGCGAATCTTTTAAGATTCGCCTTTTTAATTAGTACAACTGTACAGCCTTTAATAACCTTTTATGAACAACATCTCTAAGCTCATTTGGTTTAAGAACCAGAACATCTTCGCCGTAACTCAAAACTTTTTCAATAAGCTCGTAGGTAAGATATACCTCTAATTCTACTGTAAAGCCATCGTTATCCTCAGAAATAATTTTTTGAGAAGAATGTAGTGGTTGAGTTGTTAAATATCCCTTTTGATGAGATGGAAACTTCAATACAACGTTAAAAAATTGTTCATTGCTATGAGTAATACCAAAAGAATACTTAAAAAATTGCTCGGGATCAAAGCTAGACTCCATTACAAAAGAATCTTCTAAAACCTCAAGACTGACCATTCTATCGAGAGCGTATGTCGAAAGACCTTTTTTCGAATCAACGTACCCAATTAAATACCAACGATGTCTATACTCTTTAAGCAAATAAGGATGAACTATGCGCCTACTTTTATTATTGGAATTGAACCTTTCGTATTCGATTTCAATTTGTTGGTATTGTTTAATCGCAATGTACAAATCCTGTAAAAATTCCTTTCCAGGATAATTGGGATAAGAATCAAACTGAACAATCTTATCAATTCTTTCATCTTGCGCATCCGATGAGATGTTTAATCGATCAAATATCTTTTCTATTGCGAATCTGAATTGAGAAAATATTGGAGATTCTCTAAAATTCATAAGTGTATTTGAAGCAAATTTAATCGCATCGATATCCTCACTTTTAAGTGGTATTGAATGAATAGTATACTCTTCATCAGCATAATGGTATCCCATATGCACTCGGGAAAATTTAATCGGCGCAAAAAAACCAAGTTCTGCATCCGTTCTCATAGCCCTAAAATCCTTTTCAATCGTACTGATTGAGATATGCTCCCCCCAATCAGAACCAAATAATGAATCTTCGCACTTCGCTCTAATTTCTTCAATCGTTGGGTAGGGTTTAAATCTATTTCTGAGCATAGAATCGACGATACGGTATCGTATAAGTGCATGTTTATGTAAAGACATGCAACTAAAATAAAAATATTTTAAGTTGAATTCTTGTTAAATTGATAAAAGACATTAATCTTTAAATTAAATTATTAAAATCAATAAAATGGCAACAGTAACATTAAAAGGTAATGAAATTAACACATTAGGAAATCTCCCTGAAATAGGCAATGACATGCCTAATTTTAGTTTAGTTAAAAATGATTTGAGTGAACTCTCCAATGGTGATTTACTAGGCAAAAAAGTAGTCTACAATATTTTCCCTAGTGTAGATACCGGAACTTGTGCTGCTTCAACAAGAAGATTTAATCAAGAAGCCTCTTCGCTAGAAAACACAGCTGTTGTTTGTGTATCAAGAGATTTACCATTCGCACAAAAACGATTTTGTGGTGCAGAGGGAATTAACGATGTAATTATGGCGTCTGATTATAAAAATGGGGATTTTGGAAAAGATCTGGGTATAATTTTTACTGATGGTCCTTTGAATTCACTTTTATCTAGAGCAGTAATTGTTACCGATGAAAATGGTAAAATTATATTTACGGAACAAGTGGCAGAAACCTCTGAGGAACCAAACTATGAGGCAGCATTGGCAGCTGCACCA
>MDTG01058384.1_pt1 | contig 20275 bp, 31 predicted proteins | sample 811421 | NCBI WGS metagenome assembly MDTG01 (sample SAMN05326645, study PRJNA326480) | marine metagenome | isolation source: seawater | place: Pacific Ocean: South East | collected 2011
CGGCATGAAACCATTTTTAAGATACAAAGGTAATACAATGTCAGATTTTATTCCTATGTTACATGGTAAACCATACCTTGACATGGTAAAATATGTTGAGAATATTATTGGTAAAGGCGAATTGGTTCCTGAAGGTGCCTCAAGCCGTAAACTTAAAATGACTACAGGTATTATTGGTCTTGTAAAGAAGGCCTTGGATGGTACAGAGTTAGATAACTTTAAACTTACGATTGCAAATGCTAAAAACCTTACCGAACAGAAAAGATATTATGCAAGTAATTATGGCATAGAAAACTTTGTAGATATTGTAAATGGTAAAACACAAGATATAGTAAAGGCACCAAACTATGACAGATATAATGAAAAAGAAATCATAGAATGGTGGAGAAAAATGGCAACCAAAAGATTTGATAATCTAAATAAGGATGGTCGTTTAAGAAAAGACCTAGAAATATGGTCAGCAGATAGTAACATTGATATTATCAGATGACCTACGCTTGACTTTTATGATGAACTATGGTATATTAGTAACAATGAAACGGAGATAATATGAGTAATTTTTTAAAAGATATAATTAAAGAGACAGGTAATGAATACGCCACACTTGTTAGTGATGGTGTTGACGGTGCTGACGTTACTAGTTTCGTAGATACAGGAAGTTATGCTTTCAACGCTTTACTTTCTGGTTCTATATACGGTGGTATGCCAGGTAATAAGATTACTGCTATCGCTGGTGAAGCCGCAACAGGTAAAACATTCTTTGCATTAGGTATATGCAAGTCATTTTTAGAATCAAACAAAGACGCAGGTGTAATCTACTTTGAATCAGAGAGTGCAATCTCAAAAGAAATGATTGAAGATAGAGGTATTGATTCTACTAGAACAGTAGTAGTGCCAGTTGCCACAGTACAAGATTTTAGAAGTCAATCAATTAAGATTGTTGACAAATATTTGGAACAACCAGAAGACAAGAGACAACCTTTGATGTTTGTCCTTGACAGTTTAGGTATGTTATCTACTACAAAAGAAATGGAAGATACTGCCTCTGGTAAAGAGACAAGAGATATGACTAGAAGTCAGATTGTTAAATCTACTTTTAGAGTATTGACACTTAAACTTGGTAAAGCAAATATTCCTATGATAATGACCAATCACACCTATGATGTAATTGGTTCTATGTTTCCACAAAAAGAAATGGGTGGTGGTTCAGGCCTTAAATATGCAGCCTCATCAATTATCTATCTAGGTAAACGTAAAGAGAAAGACGGTACCGAAGTAGTAGGTAATATCATTCGTTGTAAAAACTTCAAGTCACGATTAACAAAAGAAAATGCACAAATAGATGTCAAACTAACCTACAAGAGAGGTCTTGACAAACACTATGGTTTAATTGAACTTGCTGAAGAAGCAGGTGTATTTAAAAAGGTGTCAACAAGATATGAAATGCCAGATGGTACAAAAGTATTTGGTAAGAATATCAATGATGACCCCGAGAAGTATTTTACAAAAGAGGTATTAGATAAGATTGATGAACAAGCAAAACGAAAATTTAGTTACGGACAAGACGAAGACTAAACGTTTTACATTTGCACAAAAGGAGGGCGAAGAGTTTTCTTGCGTCAAAATCCTTGAAGGTAAATACAAAGACGTAATCTACAACTATGGTAGAGTTGCCTTTGCACCTGAATCAGAAGAGAAACCTGATGGTAAACTTCCCATGAAGTTTGACTATACTATCAGAAGAAATCCAAATGATTTAGATTTGCTTGACAACAAAGAGTTTATAGATTATATTGGTGATATTTTATTAGAAGTATTAGAGGAACAAATTAAAAGTGGTACAGCAATCCGTGAGTAGAATAGAACAAACAGTATTAGAAAACCTTTTCTTTAATGAAGAATATACACGTAAGGTATTACCTTTCATTAAAGTTGATTACTTCAGCAATAGAACTGAAGCAATTTTATTTGAAGAGATATTTAATTTTGTTGAGAAGTATAATAATCTCCCTACAAAAGACGCCATTAATATTGAACTTAATTCTAAAAAAGATATTAACGAAGAAGAGTTTAAACAGTTAAGAGTTTATATATCTTCACTACAACCAAATGTATCCGATATGCAATGGTTGTTAGATACTACAGAGAAGTTTTGTAAAGACCGTGCAGTACACAATGCTGTGTTATCTGGTATTAAAATACTAGACAACAAAGATAAGAAACAAACACCAGAGGCAATACCTCATATCTTATCAGAGGCATTGGCCGTTTCATTTGACAAGTCTGTTGGTCACGATTACATTGAAGACGCTGATGACCGATTTAAATTTTATCATACTAAAGAAAAGAAGTATCAATTTGATTTAGATTACATGAATAGAATCACCAAAGGTGGTGTTCCAAGTAAAACTTTGAACATTGCTCTAGCAGGCACAGGCGTTGGTAAATCATTATTCATGTGTCATTGTGCTAGTGCATTTTTGACACAAGGTTTAAATGTATTATACATCACATTAGAAATGGCAGAAGAAAGAATTGCTGAAAGAATTGACGCTAACTTACTTGATGTTTCTATGGAAGATTTACATGTCATGCCTAAAGATATGTATGATAGTAGAATGAAAAAACTTACCGATAAGACTATTGGTAAATTAATTGTCAAAGAATATCCGACTGCTTCTGCTCATAGTGGTCACTTCAAGGCATTATTCAATGAACTAGCATTAAAGAAATCTTTTAAACCAGATGTGGTGTTTATAGATTACCTAAATATCTGTGCTAGTGCAAGATTTAAAGGTGGTAATATATCATCTTATTTTTACATTAAAGCAATTGCAGAAGAATTAAGAGGTCTTGCAGTTGAACATAATGTACCTATCTTTAGTGCAACACAGACAACTAGAAGTGGTTTTACTTCTACTGATATTGGACTAGAAGACACGTCAGAATCATTTGGTCTACCGGCAACGGCAGACTTCATGTTTGCTTTGATTAGTAATGATGAACTAGAACAACTAGGTCAGATGAAAGTCAAGCAGTTAAAGAATAGATACAATGACCCTAGTATGAACAGGTCATTTATCATTGGTGTTGACAGAGCCAAAATGAGATTGTTTGATGTAGGGCAACAGGCTCAAAATATTGTTGATAGTAACCAAACAAATACACCATTTGAAAAGAAAGAGAAAGCATACGACAAATTCTCTGACTTCAAAGTATAGTATATGCCAAAAAAGAAGACACAAAAAGTAAGATTTCATAAAGGTGATAGGAGACCAGGCGGATTGGAACAGAAACTAAAATACATTAAGAAGTTAACCAAAAAAGGTAGAAAAATACTATGGCAGGTTATAGAACAACCTACTAATACTATTATTAAAACTTTCTTTTTTGAAGAAGACGCAGATAAACTTTGTAAGTTTCAAAATAAATATCTAGTGTGGTCCGTAAACGGTGGTGTTCCATCATTTCTTTCAGAAGGTAAAATCAAAAAGTAGCTTGCCATAACCGGAAAGTGTGTTATAAAATGTACCTAAATAGTACATGGAGAACACATGATTTCAGGAAAAGAAAAAGTATACCTAGAACAACTGGCTGCCAAGAGTACGTCTGTTTTAGTAGAGCAAGCTAAAAAGTCCACAAAGACACATAAAGTATTTTATCTACAGACAAACGACAGACCTACTAGTCGCCAAAAGGTACAAAACGCATTAAAGAAAGATAAGATACCTTATAGACAATATAAGACTTCTATATCTTCCGAAGATATTACCGAGTTTGCATTAGGTCCACAAGGTTATCGTTTTGTTTACAAACCAAAAAGTGGTGGTATGACAGAAACTACCTTGAATGCCACGATTACTGAACTTGTACCTTGTTTGATGTATCTTAATAAGATAGAAGAAAAAAATGTAGATAGATTGTATGAAAAGATTGTATCATTAAATCAAGCAAAACAAAAATGTTATCTATCTAGTACAGAGGTCAAATCAGGTTCAGATTTTATTGAGGCATTTCCAAATTCATCTTTATATTCTTTGAAGATGACCAATGCAATGGCAATTAATAAATTCTTACATGATATTGCTAGAAAACAAAGAGTTAAGAATGTTTGGTGGACTTATCGTAAGAAACCACAAGGTGTTCCTGCTAACTCTCCGGCTGATATAGTAATTGAATTTTATCCTAATAAATTATTAGGTGTAAGTTTAAAAGCTGGTACTGCCTCATCAGCAGAACCACTTTTAAATACATATATCAATCCAATATATTCTTATATGTTTGGTGACAGTAGTAGTCAACTACAAAGACTCAGAGATACATTATATAAAAATGTGTATTCTAAAATACCAAATGTACCAACAAACAGTTATGACCAGGCAAATAGAGGTGCAACATTAGATGTATTAGAACAATACGAAAGAAATTTTCCACAAGATTACGAAAGACTATATGATACAGGTCTTGCCATTATCAGAAATGCTTTAGGTTATTCACTAACAAAAGATATTAATAAGTTTCGTAAGTGGTGTAGAACAGAGATATTAAAAATGTCAGATGTACCTGTTATGATTATCAAAGCAGTAGGTGACCAGTATGAAGAGGTAAAAGATGGTAACCAATTAAGTGTTTTACTTGCAACAGTAACTAACGTTCAAGCAAAACCAAGTACATCATTTAAACAGAATTTTAATATATGTTTATACGAGGGTACAAAGGTAATAGGTGAAATGAAAATGTCAGTACGTACAAATAAGGTTGGTGTACAACACAAATTAGGGCAATTTTTCAATCTGGCCGTAAAATATAACGGTTTAGAGAAGTAGGACGCCTAAATATTAGTAGTATTTTGTTAATGGATTGATTGGAAGGCTTGACAAAGCCTATTTTTTATAGTATAATGGACAAAAATGAGAGAAATAAATGTTTAGTTTTAAAGGTTTTTTTACACAGGACAAGAACACACACTTAGAACACCTGGAAGATGATATCATCAACCGAGGTGCTAAAGGTGGTGAGAACGCTATAAACTTTCTAGTGTCAACTAGAAACATGCTAGCAGGTAATGTCGGTGGTAAAGTCAATATGACCGTCAAATGGGACGGTGCTCCTGCCATTATATGTGGCACAAATCCAGAAAATGGTAAATTCTTTGTGGGTACTAAATCAGTATTCAACAAAACTCCTAAAATCAATTACACAACAGGTGACATTAGACGAAATCATGGTGGTGTTGTTGCACAAAAATTAGAAATATGTTTAAGATATTTAAGTAAGTTACCTATCAAAGGTATTTTACAAGGTGATTTATTGTTCACACAAGGCGATACTAAAGTTATGAACATTAACGGTGAAAAGATGTTATCGTTTACACCTAACACAATTACATATGCCGTTCCGGCAGACAGTGACCTTGCCAAACAAATCAACAGAGCTAAAATGGGTATTGTATTCCACACTTCATACTCTGGTAAAGATATGAAAAGTTTAACTGCTGGTTTTGGTACAATTAAAGGTAGTGGTGGTACAAATATCTGGCTTGCAAGTGCAGGTTACCAAGATAAATCTGGTTCAGTTACATTTAATAAAAGTGAACTTGCTAAGTTTGACGCACAGATAAGAATGGCACAAGGTAGTTTATCTAAAGCTGCTCCTGTTTTAAATGAAATGTCAAAGTCTTCAACAGACGCATTATCAGTTGGTTACAAATTAAAAACATTCTTTAACTTTACGCTTAGAAATACTACAGGTGATTTAGGTAAAGTTAAAAATCTACAAGACCAGTTTAGAACATACTTTGAAAATATGTTACAAGCAGAAATAGATTCAAAGAAAACTGATAGAGGTAAAGCACCATATATTAAAGCAAAAGAAGATGGTCTAAAATTTATTGATAGAAATAGAAGTGCTTTATATTTTGCAATTGCAAGTCATATGACATTAGCTATTGCGAAGAACACATTAGTACATAAGTTGGCACAGATACAACAGATTGGTCACTTCTTACGTGACGGTAAAGGATTTAAAGTAACGGCACCAGAGGGATATGTTGCTGTTGATAGAGTTGCAGGTGCAGTTAAACTTGTAGATAGATTAGAATTTAGTAGGCAAAACTTTATTATGCCAAAAGGGTGGAATTAATGCAAACGTTTAAACAATTTTTCTTTGAAGCAATCAACGGACCTAAAATCATTATGATTGGTGGACCAGGTTCAGGTAAGTCAACTTATTCAGAGTTGATGAAGAAAGAATTAGGCATTGCACACATTTACACTGGTGATATGATGAGAGACCTAGCAAAACAAAATACACCAGACGGTAAAAAAGTAAAAGAATTATTGGCAAAAGGTGAGTTTGCACCTACGCCTATTGTTATTAATGCTGTTAAGGAAAGAATGACAAAACCAGACGCTCAGAAAGGTTATGTATTTGATGGTTTCCCTAGAAACGTAGAACAAGCAAAGGCAATGGAAGAAAAAGGTATTGAATATGATTATGTTGTTTACCTTGACGTGTCAGAGGAAGAGGTTGTTAAAAGATTGACGGCAAGAGGTAGAGCGGATGACAAACCAGAAATTATTAAGAATAGATTAAAGGTTTATCATAGAGAAACAGCACCATTATTACAGTATTACAAAGAAGAAATTATTAAAATTAAAGCAGAGGGTAGTACACCTGAAGCCATAGCAAAAGAGATAATTAAAAAGGTAACAGTTTTAAAGATATGAAAAAGTTTGACGACATAAGATTTCAGGAACTAAAAGAAGGCCTATACGACCAAGGTATATTCAAGGCATTCTTTTTAGCAGGCGGTCCAGGTTCAGGTAAAACATTTGTTACCAGAAATGCATTTGGTGGTACTGGTCTTAGAGTTATTAATTCAGACGCAGCTTTTGAACGTTCTATTAAAAAGGCAGGTCTATCTCTTAAAATGCCTGATAGTGAAGAAGAGGCAAGAGATATGATACGTGTCAGAGCAAAGGCAACCACATCATCAATGATGGACTTATCTATTCAAGGTAGATTAGGTTTAGTTATTGACGGTACAGGTAGAGACTTTAATAAAATATCGGCACAGATGAGAATGTTACAACATTTAGGTTATGATTGTTCAATGATATTTGTTAACACTTCACTAGAGGTGGCGTTAGAAAGAAACGCACAAAGAGAAAGAAGTGTACCAGAATACATCACAAAGAAATCATGGGAAGCAGTACAATCAAATATTGGTAAATTTCAAAACTTATTTGGTATGTCAAACATGGTTATTATAGATAACAATACTTCTGATAAAGAATTGGTTACAACTACAATTAACAAAGTTACTAAAGTAGTTAGACAATTAGTTAATACACCAATCAAGTCATACACAGCAAAAAGATGGATGGCTTCAGAAAGAAAAGCAAGAAGAAGATGAAATTTAAAGACTTTATAGATTTAGAAAATATAAAACACGCTAAGATAGAAGAGAAACCTGTTTCTCATTTTTCTGGTGATTATAAAAACTTGTCTATAGCAAAACCATCATCAAATGGTAGTGATAAAACCTATGATGAGTTAAAAGAAATGCAAAACATTTTCAGTAATAGAACTGCTGAAATGGAAAAGTCGGTTAAAGACCACGACCAACAGGTTGGTTTTGCAATTAAAGAGTATTTAAAAGAAAACAAATTAGAATATAATGAGTCTGATATAGACAAGATTGCTGACACTGGTTCTGGTATAGTAAGATACTATAAGAATAAGTTTGAAAGACCAAGACCATATCAACTTGCAGAGGCAATGAAAATGAAGTTTAACTTTATGCCTTTAAAGAGTGATAGTATGAAGTCGCCAGCATATCCATCAGGTCACAGTTTACAATCAAGGTTGATTGCAGAATACTATTGTAAAAAATATCCTGAACATAAAGAAGGATTAATTAGAGCTGCCGACCAATGTGGTATGGGTAGAGTTGCGGCTGGTTGGCATTATCCGTCAGACCATGAAGCAGGTGTAAAATTAGCAAAACAGATTTTACCTAAATTGAATATGACTAAGACTTTCAAAGAAAGTATTATAGACATACCTAGAAGAACATATGCACCAGCAGTATTTGATGACGCAAATACAGACAATCCAGTTATCAAACCATCTGTTAAAAGACAGATTGATATACAACTAAAAGAATTTGAGACAGATTATCCTATTATTAAAACAGGTTTAATTGGTTCTATTCTTACACACAGGTACAGAGCAGACGCAGATTTAGATATTAATGTATTGTTTGATGTACCAGAAGATAAACAAGAAGAAGAAAGAACAAGACTGTCTAAAAAATATTTGTCGGCTTCAAACCCCGATAATATCCAAGGTAAGTTAATACCAGGTACAAAACACCCTATTAACTATTACTTTCTAACGGATAAACAAGCGTATGATGACCAAGAAAAGAAGGCCGATGCCGTCTTTGATATGGAAACAAATAAGTTTGTTAAAAGACCTGAAGACTTTACATTTGATATGGAACTATACTTGAAAGGTTTTCAGAAAAAAGTACAACAGTTTGATATGGAAAAAGGTGAACTGAAAAGAGATATCATAGATTATGACGAATTAAAAGAACTGAAACCAAATGAAATTCTAAATCTACAAGACAAAATCAATTCAAAATTAGAAGAGATTGAAGGAGATTTAGAACGAATTAAAGATATCGGAGATGTGGTAGACGCAGAGAGACGAGCTGCGTTTGATAAGGACATGACACCAGATGAAATAAAAACATTTGGAATAAAAAATAGACTCCCTAAAAATGTCGTGTATAAGTTACTTGAAAAATACCACTACTTAAAGTTTTACAAAAAGTGTAAAGCAATATTAGATGACGGCGAAGTAACAGACGCTGAAATTGATAGTCTAAAGAACGAGGCCGTTGGCAAATCTATAACGTTTGCCTTCGGCCGGTTCAATCCACCTACAATGGGACATGAGAAGTTAATCAATAAGATTAAACAGGTTTCACAAGGGGATTATAAAGTATATCTAAGCAGAAGTGAAGACCCTAAAAAGAATCCACTATCGCCTAGAAAGAAATTAGAATACATGAAAAAGATGTTTCCGTCACATGCGAGAAACATAGAAATAAACCAGACTAACATGGTCTTGGACATTGCAACACTACTTTACAAAAAAGGTTATACTAATTTAAAGATGGTTGCTGGTTCAGATAGAGTTAGAGAATTTGATACTATTCTAAAGAAATATAATGGTGTGTCAAGCAGACATGGTATGTATGACTTTAATAGTATAGAAGTAGTATCGGCCGGCGAAAGGGATCCTGACGCTGATGGAGCAACAGGTATGTCAGCAAGTAAAATGCGAGACGCAGTTGCCAAGAACGATATGCTTTCATTTAAGAGAGGCCTTCCGTCAGGTTTTAATGACGCTAAAGGTCTATTCAATGACATTAGAAGAGGTATGAAGTTAAAGATAGAGAACGTTGAAACTAAAATACCAAGTCTAGTAGAATTTGAACAACAACAGATAAGAGACCTATACGTTAGAGAAATGATTTTTAACATTGGCGATAAGGTCAAATATGTCACAGAAGACATACAAGGAAAAGTAGTACGAAGAGGTACAAACTATATCGTACTAGAAAATAATAACAATTTAACCAAGGCATGGATATGGAACTGTGTTCCAGTATCCTCTGACAAAGAGGCGGCCGTAAGAGAGTTTAATTTAAATATAGATTATGGATTTAAAGCCGTTTCAGAGATTAAAGAACCGGTTGTGAAGAAGAAACTAACTGAATCTTTGAAGAAGAAAGCCTTTGGTGCTTTACGAAAAGAGTTGAACATGAAAGACGAGAGTTATGAGATAGGTGCTGATTATGCCAACCATACAAAAGAGATAACACCTGGTGAAACACCAGATTCTAAACCAGTTGACGCTAAAAAGAGAGGTTATCCTACAGATAATGTAAATAAAGAAGATGTAAAAGAATGGGCAAATGAAGCAACCACAATAGATAAATATAAGCAACGTTACGCTGAAGAATGGCGTACTAAACTAGACGAAGTGGTCAAAAAAATGATGGAGAACTTATAATGTTAATTAGTTTTGGTGATTATGCAGACAAATTAAGTAAGTCTGTACACTATCATATTGAAAATAAGATACCACTATCTGAGAACATATATCGTGTTCACAGTAATGAGTTTTATGCCTTGTTTAGAGAGGCAAGAGAACTGTATAGTGAGGGATTGTTAACTGAATTATCAGATTGGGACAAGACCTTATTAGAAACAGACATTGGAGAGTTTGCAGAATATGATGGTATGAAAGTACCATTAGATTGTCCAATACAAGAAGAAGATGAGAAGAATCCGCCTTTGAATAAACCAAAGAGAGGTGGACCTAAAAAGTTTTATGTATTTGTCAAAGATGGCGACAAGATAAAGAAAGTCACTTGGGGAGATACAACTGGATTATCAGTTAAATTGAAAAATCCAGAGGCAAGAAAGTCCTTTGCAGCTAGACATAAATGTTCTACTCAAAAGGATAAAACAAGCGCCGCTTATTGGGCGTGTAACTTGCCACGATATGCTAAAAGTTTAGGCATGTCAGGTGGTGGAAACTTTTATTGGTAATGGCACCGTACACTCAACAAGTGTATGGTCAAACTATACAACGTGTCTTCCAAGAAGACTGTAACGAAGACGAGTTAGTTTGGCACCGTGATAAGATGACTAGATATGTAAAAATTATATCTGGTGTAGATTGGAAGTTTCAGTTTGATAACGATTTACCATTTGTTATGAAAGTAGGCGATAAATTTAAGATTGAAAAGGAGACTTTTCACAGAATATTTAGAGGTAATGGAAGATTAATTTTAGAAATAAGGGAAACAAATGAGTAGATATAGAAAAACAATGTCAGAAGCCATGGCTGAAATGTATGTCGGAGATATACGTGGTGCTATCACAGATAAGCAATTAGAAAATTTAAAAAAAGTTTGGGCAAATAAAAAAATGTCAGACGTAACTCCTGCTGTTAAAAAGATGATAGCGAACATGGATAATCCAACCAAAGCTGCCGTTTCCCAAGCTGGTATTCAATTCATATCACAATTAGCAAAAGAAGAGTTTGAAATTACAGAAGGCCGAATGAAAGATATTTACACTATGGACCAGGCAGGTAAATCACATGAAGAAATTGCTAAATCATTAGGTGTAAATGTAAAAACAGTTAAAGATATTTTAGGTGAAGAGTTAGAAGAAGTTTTAGGTGAAGCATTTTCACAACAACAAATTGACGCTCTTGCACAACAATATGCTGGTCTAGCAGACAAAAGAATATCACTTGCAAGTGCAAACAAATTAAGACAAATTTTTAATAAGATACCTGATAGTGCATTGCCACAATTATACAAGGCAAACATTCCTTTTATATCATCAATGGCGTCTTCACGTTTAATTCAGAAAGGTTGGACAGCTGCGAAGTTGAAACAACTAACTAACGAAGCAACGGAAGAACCAGTTGGTACTGTTATGGATAAAAAACCAGAAATAGTTAAAAAGGATAAAACAGCAGTTACAGAAAAAGAAGGTGACGATAAAGACAAAGCAAAAGAAGATGTTGCTAAGAAACAGGCTGAACTAGAATTACTTAAAAAGAAAATGGAAACTGAAAAGGCAAAATCAGTTGACAAGTTAACAAAGAAACAAGTTAATCCTGAAACTGGCGAACCTTTATTAACAATTGGTGTTGCACAAAAACACCTTAGAGACAAAGCAGAAAAAGAAAAAGAAAAGGTTGATGAAGCAGTATTACAAGGTAGAGATTACAAGTATGACGGTAAAACTGTAAGTATTTCTAAAAAGAATTTTAAACAAGTCAGTAAAGACTTTAAAAACGCAACACCAGGACAAGAGAGAATGGTTGTATTAGACCCAAAGTCACAAGCAACTATATCAGCACCAGTTAAATTCACGGAAGAAAGTGTTATTTTTGAAGGTGCCGAAATCTCAACTTCTAAATTTGATAGTATGAAAAGAGGTGATACAATCACACTTACTTACAATTCAGTTATGTCAGGTACTACAGTTAATAAATTTAGAGTTAAATCTAAAAGTAGAAGTGCCAAATATAACGTAGATAAAATTACAATGCACATAGACGGCAAACCGAATATGTCAAAATACTACCTATACAAAAGAGGTGGTAAAGTGTCACTTGCAACAGGTGATATGGCAGCTACTATCACACAAGTGAGAGAAGGCAAGAAAGAAGTACAATACGAGGCGTGTTGGGATTCCCATAAACAAGCCGGTTGGAAAATGAAAGGTGGTAAAAGAGTACCAAATTGTGTCCCTAAATCAGAAGAGGCAGACATGAAAGAAGTTTGGGAACTAGAAGAGTTTACTACACAACAAATTAAACAAGCATATGGTATTGCAAACGACCCACGTTACAAACAAGGTAACTATTCAGGTGCAGTTAAAGCTATTGAGAAACTTGCAAAAGGTTTATCAAAACATCCAGATGTAGAAAAAGTATTAAAAAGAACTAACGAAGAGTTAGATGAAGAATTACTTGATGAAATGGCTGCATTAAGAAAGAAAGCAGACAAGTCAGGTATCTCATTTAGTATTCTAAAGAAAGTTTTTGATAGAGGTATGGCTGCATGGAAAGGTGGTCATAGACCAGGTGCAAGTCAGCACCAATGGGCATATGCCAGAGTAAATTCATTTATCACAAAAGGTAGTGGTACATGGGGTGGTGCAGATAAAGATTTAGCTAAACAAGCAAGAGGTCAGAAAGAAGACCTTGACGCAGTGCCACAAGATAGAGACGTTAAAAAAAAAGATGGTACACAACCTAAAAAATATTATAAAGGTTTAAGTAAAGACGACAAAGAAAAAAGAGCTAACCATTTTAAGAATAATGACTCTAATAAAGAGGCACCAGGTGATAAAGACGCAAAAACAAAACCGTCTATTCACACACAGAAATACAAAAGAATGTTTGGCGAATCAAGTCCTTCTATTACTAAAGAGGGTACTTTTAAGTAGATTTATAAAGAGTTTTTTATATTATGAAAGAAGTGAAGAGGCATTGTTATGCTAAAGGTAATGTTATATATAAGACAAGAACAATAACATTTAAACCTTTTGTAAAGTTTGAAATACACAATGTTATGAAGTTGATACAAGACAATTTAACACCTGATTTATTATCAGGTAGAAAAAAGGTAATGTATCCAGATGATGTTAACAAAGTCAAGTATTATGGACATTGTTATCATGCTTCACAAGCTTTATATTATTTGATGAACACTGACCAATTAAAAGGTTATAGTGCAGAAGATTATAGAGGTGAAAAACATTGGTGGTTACAAGACGGTGACCAAGTATTTGATGTAACCTCTGACCAATATCATTCAGTGGGACAAAAACCACCACATGATAGAGGTAAAGTAACAAAGTGGTATGGTTGGCAAGAAAGACCTCAACAGATATCACTAAACTTAATGGCGAGAGTCTTAAAAAATAGATTAATAAAAGATAAGGAAGAAAAATGGGATATTTAAACAACAAACCTGGTAGTATTGAAGAGGTAATCGCTAAACAAACGGCATTAGAATCTGACTACCAAGACAAATTTAAAAAAGAATTAGAAAAGGCCGGTAAGGGTATCGGTTCTATGACACCAGCAGAAAAGACTGCTTTCTTTAACAAGATGGACAAAAAGCATAGTGCTAAAAACGAATCAGAAGTTAAAGAAATGGGTGGACTAACTGCTTCTAAAAAGATGAAATCAGAAATGGGTGGTCTATATGCTAACACAAAAGGTAGTGATTGCTGTGGTTTACCAGCGGACAAGTGCAAATGTTCTAACGAACAGACGGATACTGGTAAAAAAGAGACAAAAATAGACACGGAACCAAAAATAAATTACAATAAGTAGTTGCCAAACAGGCTATTATGTGTTATAATATATACAGAATTAAAAAGGATTATACACTATGAAAAAACTACCAAGAATATATTGTGACATGGACGGCGTTCTAGTTGACTTTGAAAAGAACATTGTAAAAGTAACTGGTGGTAGCGTTGACAAATGGGCGAAAATCCCAATCGCCACAAGATGGAAAGACGTTATCGCAACCAAAAGATTTTGGCATGACGCACCTTGGCATCCAGAGGGTGTCAAATTATGGAACTTCATTAAGAAATATGATGTTCATATCTTATCAGCATATGTAGAACATGGCAATGACCCAAATTGCATACCAGGCAAAAACCATTGGGTTAGGTCTAAACTAGGTCTACAACAAAACAAAATCAATCTAGTAAGAAGAAAAGACAAGCAAAATTATGCAAGTCCAGCCTCTATATTGATTGATGATTACAAGAAGAATACAGACGACTTCACAAGACGTGGTGGTACTGGTATTCAATTCACTTCAGCCTCAGCAGTTATATCACAACTCAAAAAACTAGGCTTTTAATTACTTTCCCTTATAAATAGTGGTACTATATAAAGAATTGAGTACCTATTTAACTTAAAAGGGAGAGAATAATATGTCATCACATACTAATAAAGATGAAGCCGCTGGCGCACCGTTGTGGGCTGTAGAGGCTATCAGAAAAGCAAAAACAAGTGCGAATAGAACGGATTTGTTTAATGACTCAACAGCAGATAACTTCATTTCAGGAGTAACTATTGGTCTTTTTAACTATAAAGATACAGAAACTACTTCAGCAATGGCACACGCTGGTTGGAACTTGAAAACTACTGGTTCTGGCGGAAGAGCGGGCAGAATTCAGTACGAAACACTAGTTTGTTTAACTAATTCAGCAGACGCATAATAATAATTTGTGAGGGCGACTTAGAAATAGGTCGCCTTTACTTGTATAAATAACTATATGAATAAAGTGATGTAGGAATATACCTACAGTAGCATTCCCGAAAGGGTTAACAGGAGAAAAAAATGGCAGACAAAAAAGTAACACAGCTTACCGACCTAGGTGACGGTTTAGCCTCAGCAGACTTGTTTCACGTAATTGACGACCCAAGTGGAACACCAATCAATAAAAAAATTAGTGCAGAAGATGTTTTCAATAACGTTCCTACATGGATCGGAATGAAAGGTGCTTCACAAGCATTAACTACAGACGGTTCAACAGCATTATCAGCAGATATTATAAGTGCAATCACAGAAGTGAATGCTACATCAGCTATCGGTACAGTTACGTTAGCAGACGGTAATGATGGTCAGGTTAAAACATTTATTAATGTTGCAACATCTGGTACGTTTACAGTAACAATCACGCCAAGTAATTTAAGAGGACATACAAACGTTCTTCTAAATGCACCTGGTGAAACAGTAACTTTGATGTTTAAAAATTCATCATGGAATATTATTGCAGGTCACGAATACGCAGTAAGTTAATATTAAAAATTGAGGAGATATTATGACAATAGAAGTTGAACAATTGCGAGGTGAAAAACAGGTCATTGTTAGAGAGTACGAAGCTCTAAAGACTAGTTTTGAAAAGTTGACTAAAGACTTAGACGCTATGAAAACAATTTAAATGCGTTACATGGAGCAATCCAATGGGCAAATAAATTGATACGTATAAGTGAAGACAACTTAGCAAAGAAAGTTGAACCATTGGCCAAATCAAAGGGCAAGAAGAAAAATGAAAAACTTTAAAAACTTTGTAAAAGAAGAAAACTTAAAAGACTTAAAAGACTTTGACGAAGATTGTTTAGCAAAAGAGTCTAAACAAGAAAACGTAAAAGAAGAAAAAGAGGAAACAAATGAAAACATTTAAACAACACATTAATGAGAAGATTGATGGTGTTGGAACTACTAACGAACCACACTCGGTTGACGGCGGTTTCAATATACAGGATCCTCAAATAATGGAAAGAGTAAACGCTTTCGTTGGTGCTGTTGCTAATCAGGAGTACATGAATCCTAAGGCTGCAATGGAACAACTAGCGAATAAATTAACAACAATTGGATTATCTTTTGATATGCCTGAAATGGTAAACGGTAAAGCAGAAGCCGTTGTATCACAACATGGCGGTAGATTTGGTAAAGACTTAGACGGTTCTGATATAAATGATGATGGTATTTCACATAGAAAAGAAGGTGGATTAAAGATTTCTTTTAAATCTGAAACACTTGAAAACGGAAGCTCTAAGGTCTACGCTAAGTTAGTGTAGCATATGTTTAATGAAATAACCAAGAATAATTGGCTGTTATTCGCACAACAAAATTATGATAACCCTACCTTGGAACAAGAGATAGAGTTTTATGAAGATATTAAAAGGTTTAAATATCTAAAGAGGTTATTTCGTAAGTACAAGATAACAGGTGAAATAAAAATACGATTAGTAGTTAATCATATTATTGTTTTACAGAATGTATTTGGTGCTGACGTGGCAATGACTTTATTATTATTTAAAATTGATAAAGAACATTGGCCGTTACTTAAAACAGTTACTAATTACCTTGGTTATCTTTATACACATGAACTAAAAGATACACATATTGATTTAACGATAGCAAAAATGTTGAAGGAACTATAATGGCTGGAACAATAGATTTTTTAATTACTTACAGAGTGGTTAAAATGTTAGTAACACCTTGGAATAAAACAGACGCATTTAAATTTGGTATCATTGACAACAAAGGCAATGTACTAAAGACACATAAGCAAGTGAGAAATGGTAAGTCTGTTAAAGAAAAGAAGGCATATACTGTCTTACACAGATTTGTATTTAATCTTAAACGTATCTTACAGAAAGTAGGATTAGGTAGTAGATTAGGTTCATTTGGTGTTGCTCTTGCTTTATTGATTAAAGAAGACCAGAAGTTTGCACAACATCAACAGTTGATAGAAAAAACTGTTGTTGGTTATCTAAAAGAAAACAACATGTACGAGGAACTATTAGAAGAGTCACGTACAATACCGGAGATTGACAAAGAACCAATCGGCACATATTTTGGTGTAGATGTCTTTGAACAAAACGGTGAACTAGTATCGGAGTATGAATATGCCAAAGCATTATAAAGAAATGATGGATGAAATCATCAACAAGATTGATGAAAATGAGGGTACCGGAGCACCTACAAATGCCGTTGCACACGGTGGTGTGGATATGAATCCAAATGGTAAGAAGAAAAAAGATGACGCTGAAGATGTATTACGTAGAACAATTATGAAGAAGTTGGGTAATAGAATCAAAGAGAGTGATGATAACAATAATGTCACTTTAAAAAGTGTGTTAAAAACCATTGACAAACTAGATGAAGCAATTGACGAGAAGTCTGGTATAAAAAGAGAAGAGATTACACTGGTTGAGCCAGAAGTTAAAAAGACTTTTGTAGAAAAGTTTAAAGTATGAAGAAATTTAAGGAATATATGGCAGGTGTAGGTACACCGTTTGATAATCTACAACCAATGGCAAGTATGGGAGACCATCCACCCAAAACTGCTCAGAGGAAAAGAGGTGCTATTGTGGCTAACACAACAGGACCAGGAGTAGGTACATATAAACCTATGGCCTCAACTAAAAACACACCTTTACATAAACATATGGTAAAGGCTGGATACTTAAAAAAATAGAGGAGAAATATGGAAATAATTATCGCATTAGCAATGAAATTCTGGCAGTGGTCAATTTTGATTGCTTTAATCTTATTAGGATTTGTGATTAACGCCTTTGATAAATTAAAAGGTAATAATAGAGGATTTGCTTACAAAGAATATCCTCATATGCAACCAATCAGAATTAAGACAGCAGGCAAAGGTTTCTGGTCAGCAATCATTATGTGGTTGTTAGGTAGTAGAAAGTGGGTTATTGCTAAAGATTGGACTTATAAATTAGAAGGCAAAGAATATATAATACCAAAAGGGTTTGAGTTTGACGGAGCAAGTATTCCTAAATTCTTGCACACGTTCTTATCACCTACTGGGGTATTATTAATTGGTGGTTTAGTACATGATTATGCTTACAAGTTTGCACATTTGAAACCAAAAACTAAACAAACACCATTAGTAATGTTAGACCAAAAAGCTTCAGACGAAATCTTTAGAGACATTAATATTCAAATAAATGGCTTCAGGTTCTTAAACTATCTTGCTTATTGGAGTTTAAGAGTCGGTGGATTTGTGGCATGGAGAGGTCACAGAAAAAACGATAAGTAATAACAAATAAGGAGACTAAAATGTTTTTAACATTAGGACTTATTATTGGCTTTGTTTTAGGTTGGTATGTTAACGAGAAGTTTGAAGACTTAGCTGATATGTCATCTAAATTAAAATTTTGGAAGAAGAAATAAAGAATGTTTGGTACGGCTAAATTAGTAATGGTTGGTTTAATGGTATCTGCTTTAGCAGGTGGTGTCGCTTACATGTATAAACTGAAAGCTGACAACGCAATACTCAAAGAGAACGCAATCAAACTAGAGGAGGCCGTATCATCACAGAAGGCTGTTATAGAACAACAGACAAAAGACTTCAACACTATACTTGAAAAGAATAAAAGTATGATAGCTTTGAACGAAACACTTAACAAAGAGTTATCAGCACTAGACGATAAGTTTAATAAGACAAATGCGTCTGGTAAGAAGAGAGATTTTGGTGACCTTGCAATTGCAAGAACTAAAACTATAGAGAGAATAATTAACAAAGCTAGTGTGAATGCCTTACGTTGCGTTGAGATTGCAATGGGGGAACCACTAACTGAAAAGGAAAAGAATGCTACGAAGAAGTCTGAAATCAATTCAGAGTGTCCTTCTATTGCTAATCCTAATTACGTTCCTCACTAGTTGTAGTAGTATAAAACAACTAGAGGTATTTAAGACGGAAGTAAAGAGGGCACCTCTAAACTTAGATAAACCAGTTGCTCCACAAATGGACCAACTTAACTTTATTATTATAACTTCTGATAATGCAGAGGAAGTCTTTGCTAAAATGCAAAAAGACGGAGTGGATCCTGTATTATTTGGTCTATCAGATGAAGACTATGAAATCTTAGCAAAAAACTTTGCACAAATCAGAGCATATATAATTAAACAGAATGCTACATTAGAAGCGTACAAAGAATACTATGAAAGTGAAACTGTAAAAGATGAGCAAAAATAGAATAGATATATCAGATAATACTGCTGTATCAATGCCTGTCCGGAACATGCTGGCCATTATCGGTGCTGTAGCAGTCGGAGTTTGGGCTTACTTTGGTGTACTAGAACGTATTACCATGCTAGAAACTAAATCACAACTAGCAGAAAAAGATATCAACGGACACGTAGAACGAATAGAGAACGAACTCATAAAAAATTCAGAGTTTAGAATTAAATGGCCAAGAGGTGAATTAGGTTCACCACCTGCCGACTCGGAACAATTTATGATGATAGAAGACATTTACGGTTCTTTGGAAAAAATACAAAAACAACTTGACAATATGATGAACAATAAAATCAACATAGAGTTTTTAGTAAAACAAATGGATAAGGTTTTAATTGACATTGAGAAATTAAAGGATGCTGATAGAGAAATTAAAAACGGACACTAGAAATGATAGAAACAGTAGTGGCTTTATTAATGCTCGTCAATTCCGAAATCAAGGAGCATAGAATACAAGTTGACTTAAAATCTTGCTTAAAAGGTAAGAGAGTAGCAGAGAGACAGTATTCAGAGGGCGTTAGGTACCAATGCCTGAAGTCAAAGGCAGAGCTTGAGAAGAATATAGACGGTTCATTATCAATTAAAGCTTTGATACTAGAGTAATGGATATAATAGATATCTTAAATAGATATGGTTTTGCAACATTAGCTGCCATTGGACTAGGGTGGTTTGTTTATTTCATTTACATCTACATTACCACACAAATAAAAGTTAAGTTAGGCGAAATGAATGGTGTGTTAATTGGTCTCATAGATAGAATTCGTATGTTAGATAATGACTTAATAAGATTAAGAACTAAACTGAACACAATCTTAACAATCCGAGAAAATTCAAAAAAGAAAAAGTAATAAATCTGACACAATATTTTTTTGACTAATAGTTATGTCAAATAATTCGTGTCAATATACTGACTCGTTCTTATAAATACCAGCATGAAAACATCATTTAACATAATGGTGCTAGTAGTGACCTTTACATTAACCCTCCTGACTACATCAATATTAGCATCCGACTTGGTCCACGAGTTTAAGAATCCTGCCTTTAGTGGTAATGGGTACTCAAATCATGTGTTGTCCGTTGAC